>ERZ773228.2548-NODE-2548-length-16458-cov-3.883802_pt1 | contig 16458 bp, 17 predicted proteins | sample MGYA00580524_ERZ773228 | MGnify/ENA primary metagenome ERZ773228 (study PRJEB29015, sample SAMEA2737768) | human gut metagenome | biome: human gut; feature: human-associated habitat; material: faeces | place: China | collected 2012 ... | reverse complement strand
CGGCGTTCTTGATAAGTATGTTGAGAAACACGCTGTCACGGCTGATGAATTGCTCATTGAAACAACTGCGGGAGTCACCCACATTTCAGCTGACAGAATAACCTATATCGAGGCTTTCGGAAGAAAAACGCAGGTACACCTATCCGACGGAACAATTATTGACTGCATAATGAGTATCAGCTCATTTTCGGGAAAGCGGCTGAAAGGCTTTGTGAGCTGCCACCGCTCGTATATTGTGAATTTGCGATATATCAAGACTATCGGAAAGTCTGCTTTAATTCTTGATAATGATGAGGGAATACCTCTGTCAAGACGCCTTTACAGCGAGGTCAACAGGCAGTTCATCAGTTACTATACCGATAATAAAAAGGACGGGTAATATGAATCCGATAATAATAGCAATAGTTTGTGCGGCTGTAATATCGCTATTGATATTTGCAGCGTTTCTGCTCCGCCGCACCCTCTACAACATGATAGACCGCCGCATAGAGCGGTTTCAGAGCGAGCTTATCGAAAAGCAGGTGCGTGAAATTCAGAATATGTACAAGCAGGTGCGGGGCTGGCGGCACGATTACCGAAACCATATTCAGAATATGAAAATTCAGCTTGCACAGGGTAACTATGCCGAGCTTGACAGCTATCTTGACAGCCTTGCCGACAACCTCAACACGGTTGATACTGTCATTAAAACAGGAAATGTTATGGCGGACGCAATACTTAACAGCAAGCTGTCTGTTGCCGAGAAACTGAACATCAGGCTCAATGTCAAGGCAAATATTCCGAACAACATTCCGCTTTCTGATGTGGAGCTTTGTGCGCTGTTGGGCAATCTTCTCGACAACGCGGCGGAAGCCTGTGCCATGCTGCCCGAAAGCGAGCGGTTTATGCGAATTTATATCGGCTGTCTGAAAAATCAGCTTTATATGTCAGTACAGAACAGCGCAGGCGATGTGAAGAAAGTTGCCGGACGTTACCTCTCCACAAAGCAGTCAGAGGGCGAACACGGTTACGGCATTTTCAGAATTGACAGAGTTGCCAAAAAATACGGCGGTTACGTCAACAGACAGAACGAGGAGGGCGTGTTTGCTACCGAGATTATGGTGCCGCTTTGCGGTTAGCAGTACCATTCGTGCAGTATTTTGACCGTTCGTGCAGAAATCAACACGAACGGTCGTTTTTATGTTATAGTGATTGAGAGGTGAAGAATATGAAATCAAAGAAAAAAGAGCCGAAGAAAAAGCCGTCGCATAGCCTCCTGTCCTGCGTCGGATATACTACGGGAATTCTGTGGAGAGAAAAACGGACGGTATTTTTGGTCGTGGTGGTATATACGCTCGTAAAACTGATATATTCCTTTGGCGCTCCGTTTGCAAGTAAATTTGCAATGGAAACGATAGTTCAGGAAAACCACGTTTTCTACGGCACAATACTATGTCTGCTTTTAATTCTTATGGCTACGCTGGAAACTGTGATAGCACGCTGTAACCGTTATATGAACGGTGTGGGAGTTGATACGGTTATCGGTAAAACTCTGTTTCCAAAGCTGATAAGAAAGCGTATGACAATGGATTATCAGAATGTTGAGGATACATCGTCAAACGACTGCTACCAAAAAGCACTTGACGGAATGTACAGATTTGTTAACCTGCTTGATCAGGAAATGAATTTGATATTTAGCGTGGGGCGTGTTGCAATTTTTACGATAATTCTTTCAACATTAAGTCCGTTTATGATACTATCCGCAGGCGTTCCCGCACTTTTATGTTTTCTTATCAACCGTCATGTAACAAGCTGGCAGTGGAAAAATTATGATAAATGGGCGGGGCTTGACAGACAGCTCGGTTATATTTCATCGGCTTCAAGTGATTTCAGCTATGCAAAAGATGTGCGCTTATACAGCTTTTCAGATTGGCTTACAAATAAGTTCAATCAGGTTTGGGAAAAGCGCAGAGCATGGCATAAAAAATTCGACAAGCGAAATACAGTATGGAAGGCTGTCATGGAAATAATCAGCGGCGTTTCGTATTTATCAAGTTATGTGATTGCAATTTATATGGTGAGTAAGGGTAATATAGGTGCAGGTGATTTCGTTCTTTATTTTACTTCAATAGATAACTATGCTAATGCGGTATGGGATTTGGCAGACACGATTTCATCGTTTTACTGGCTTAGGGATAATGTGAATTACTACCGTGATTACCTTGATATTCCCGATAAATGCAATCACGGAGCAGGCAAACCGCTGCCCACAGGAGAATGTGAAATTCAGTTCAGGAATGTAAGCTATACCTATCCAAATGCCGAAGTACCTACAATAAAGAATATCTCGTTTACCCTACACAAGGGTGAGCGTCTTGCGCTTGTAGGACTTAACGGTGCAGGCAAAACAACTCTTATTAAGCTGATGTGCGGTCTTTATGACCCTACCGAGGGGGAAATTCTTTTAAACGGCGTTGATGTCCGTGAGTTTAATCGTGATGAATATTTCACTTTGTTCTCCACTGTTTTTCAGGACTTTGATATTCTGCCCGTATCCATCGCACAAAACATAACAGGTGCAAATGATACTGCTTATGACAGTGATAATGTGGATATTTCACTCCAAAGGGCAGGGCTATCAGAAAAGATAAAGACCCTGCCGCAAGGCAGAGATACTCTGCTTGCAAAAAGCGTTTTCGATGAGGCTACGGACTTTTCGGGCGGAGAAATGCAAAAGCTTGCACTTGCAAAGGCGCTATATAAAAATTCCCCTTTGTTGCTTTTGGATGAGCCTACTGCTGCCCTTGACCCTATCTCCGAGCAGAATATGTATTTAAGCTATGCGGAATTCTCAAAGAATAAGGCGAGCGTTTTTATTTCTCACAGGCTTGCTTCGACAAGGTTCTGCGATAATATTATTCTCATCGAAAACGGTGAGATAATCGAACAGGGAACGCACGAGGAGCTTATGAGACTCTGTGGAAAATACACCGAGCTTTATGATATTCAGAGCGCATACTACAAGGAGGCTGATGAAAATGTCGGATAAAATAAATCTCTCCTTAAAACAGAGGATTTCCAATCTCAAAAGAGGCTATAAGCTTTGCAACACACTTGCGCCGACATATATACAAAAGCTGTGCCTGCGTTCAGGGCTGCAGTCGGTCGTGACATACTTATCAATACTTTTTTCGGGCGCTATTATACAGCTTATTACAAGTGAAATGGAATTAAAAAAAGCATTTCTGTATGCCGTAATTTTCGCGTCTGTTAATGTAGCGTTGAATATTTTCTACCAGTATCTGGTCGTTTCAAAGCAACAGCAGCTTGAACAGGGATTTTATGCAAAGGCAAAGAATATGATTGCACAAAAATGTATGAATATGGACTTTGTGAAAATTGAAAATTCCGATACCCACAGAATGAAAACGCAAGCCGAGAATTATTTTTACGGCTCTGCAAGCCGTTGGAATGGTATGGGCAGAATTCTTTATGATATACCCATTATATTCGAGGCAGTTATTTCAATTATAATCGGCTTTGCGATGTGCTTTAAAGCCTTCTTCCTTACTCCGTCATCTGCGGAGAATGGTGTGGCAGGATTTGTTCAATCGGTGTGGGGATTGTTGGCTCTGTTTGCGTTTTACGGCTTAGTGATTTTCCTCAATGCATTTATGACAAGAAGGTCGGGCAGCTTGTGGTCTGACTTCCATCAGAACAAAAATTATCTTCAGACAAATCGTGTTTTATCCTTTTATCAGGATTTTTTCAAAATTCGGTATCAGCGTGGTAAGGATATACGCCTTTACAATCAATCTGAAATGCTGTTAAAGGAATATGACCGACATATAACGGACGATTTAAGCTATTGGCAGAGAATGTACCGCAAAATGCTTCCCCACGATTCAGTTCCGTGTTTTCTACATACGTTTTTGGAGCTTGTAACCTATGCTTTCGTAATAACCAGAGCAATAAGCGGAATGTACTCTCCTGCCGAGGCTGTGGTGTTGGTTATGAGCATTACAAAGCTACTCGGCGCAGTAAATAATCTGATTGCCTATAAAGTTGACTTTCTTGACATTGTACCGCTTAATTTACAACACATTTTTGATTTCCTCGACATTCCCGATGAAAAATACAAGGGTACAATCCCCACCGAAAAGCGTGATGATAACGAGTATGAATTTGAATTTAAGCACGTTTATTTCAAATATCCCGACAGCGAGAATTATGTGCTTAAGGACGTAAACCTCAAATGGCGTATCGGTGAAAAAATGGCGCTTGTGGGCAAGAACGGCTGTGGAAAATCCACGCTGGTAAAGCTGCTTTGCCGGCTGTACGACCCTACCGAGGGAGAGATCACCCTCAACGGTATCGACATAAAAAAGTACAAGTACGAGGAATATATGGCGCTGTTCTCGGTGGTGTTTCAGGACAGCAAGCTGTTCTCGTTCAGCCTTGCGGAGAACGTTGCTGCCGATACCGATTATGACAGCGACCGTGTGACCGATTGCGTAATTCGTGCGGGTCTTGGTGAACGGCTTGAAGCTATGGAGAACGGCATTGAAACCTGTCTTTACAAGGATTTCGATGAAAAGGGCGTTGAGATTTCGGGCGGTGAGGCGCAGAAGCTCTGTCTTGCGAGAGCGATTTACAAGGGCTCACCCTTTATTGTCCTTGACGAGCCGACAGCTGCCCTTGACCCTATCTCCGAACACGATATTTACACCAAGTTCAACGGAATTGTGGGTACAAGAACGGCGATTTATATTTCCCACCGACTGTCAAGCTGCCGTTTCTGCGATGAGATAACCGTAATGGAGGACGGGCGTATTGCGGAGCGTGGTTCTCACGATGAATTGCTTGGCAAGGGCGGAGTTTACAAGGCGCTTTGGACGGCTCAGGCGGAGTATTATAAGGATACTGCCGGGGAGTTGTTTGCGTAAAGTATTCTGCTGGATATGAGGTGAGATATGAATAAAACAGAATGGCTCCTATGCCCGACCTGTGGCGGTAAAACACGTGACCGAATAAGAGAGGATACAGTTTTAATAAACTATCCTCTCTACTGTCCGAAATGCAAGCAGGAGCATTTAATCGAAGCAAAAAATTTAAAAGTTACAGTTATCAAAGAGCCAGACACAAAGATGCAGAGCCGATGAACGTGAGAAATCATAGTTCATCGGCTCTTTTTGTTTGGTATGTACGCAGTTACTTTTCCGAAGCTGTACCAATCAAGGCTTTAGCAGTTGCTTTGACGACTTCCAGAGAACGCTCATCGCAGTTGTATAGCATACGGATAAGGTTTTCTACCTCGGATTCTTTAGACGGTTTCTCGGGGTAGAAAATCAAGTCCGGTGAAATGGACAACTCTCGGATCAACTTGTAAAGAATATCATAACTTGGCTTTTTACCTTCGTTTTCAATTCTGTACAAGTATCGTTCGGTAATACCTACTCGTTCTGCAAGCTCCTCCATTGTGAGTTCGGAACGCTGTCGGGCAGATTTAATGATTTTACCGAGTGTTTCAGGTTCAGTATGCACTTGCAGTTCACCTCCGCTGTATATAATTATACAGAAATCCTGCAAAATTATAATGGCATATAGGTTCTTAGAATAATGTACTATCAGTTCAAACAACCACAACAACCCCGTCAAAAAAACTGAATTGTGACGGGGAGCTTTTTGCTGTCAATTTACTCCGGTTCAGTTTTTGGACTGGAGGATTTTTATGCGTTGGAGTAGTTCCTGCGTTTCGCTGCCGATTATGAGCAGCGAATACTGACATATTCCATTAACATAAAAGTATATAGTGATTGCTCAAAAAAAGCGTAACTTGTGTTACGGGATTTGTGAGCGTTGATACTGAACTGTGCGTTCATATTTATAATGAAACAATAGCGTTATCCCCTGTTATACGGTTTATACCGTGTAACAGGGGATTTTTTTCTTTCCCTCACTTGAGAGGCGCAGAAAGATGTCGTTCTCCGCCGAGCCGAAATCTGATTTTCGCTATAATTCAGATTTTTCGGAGGAAATGACTATGCTTTTCATTTGTATTTTTTCACACCCATATAAACTTATCTACCCGCAGGTGCTTATATTTTCTTTTTCAGTTCTGTCTTTTTGTTCAAATCAACAAAAGCCGTTGTGCATATTGCACGAATTTGAAAATTCCTTCGATTATTACGCCTTTTTTGATTGGGTAGTGATAATGAAGGGGGAAAAAGAGACAATACTCTTTCCTTTGAAATATAGCGGAAGGAGGTGAACTCTATGGGAACACCTACTTCCGACAAGGAAAAAGTCGAACATCAGTTTGATACGCTTATTAAGCAGGTCCTGAGAGGCGAGGCAAGGAACTGCAAGGCAAAGCTGGCTGAACGGGCGGCTCACGAAATTCCCTTTGCCGATTTGTGCGACAGCTTTATTGAAACATTGGGAATGTGCGACGAATACCTTACCGATTATTTTCAGTTTGAGGTGAACGGGTTTGATGTCGTTATCAAGAATGAGCTGCTTGGCGAAGCTGTAACCTTACTTTCAGAACAAAAGCGGAACATTATTCTTATGTCCTATTTTTTGGATATGAATGATACTCAAATTGCCGACTTGCTTAATCTTGTGCAAAGTACCGTTACATATCATCGGCACAGCGCACTTGAAATGCTGAAACGGTTTATGGAGGAAAATGACAGATGACGAAAGGACACTATCAGAAACCCGCAGAAATGCTTCCGTTTGAAGTCATTGCTGCGGCTACACAGGGCGACACCAACGCAATGTGTAAGGTGATTGAGCATTATGACGGTTATATCGCCAAGCTCTGCACACGCACACTTCGTGACGAATACGGCAACACCATTCCCTATGTTGACGAGGAAATGCGTAACAGGCTCAAAATACGCCTTATCACACGAACACTTATGTTTAAGGCTGTAAAGCTGTAAGCATAATTGACGGCTGTTCTGCGGCAAACTCCCCTTTCGGGCTGACGGAACGGCGATAAATGCTCTTTGACAACTGAATACCATTATTTCAGATACGTTCCCTTATACAGCCCATTGTGGTTGAAAGCGAAAGTAACACGCCGCCAAGACGTTCCCTGATTTATGCTAATCGGACAAGCAAGGGTGCTTAACCCATTTGTGCCGAATACGTTCCGAACATCATTTCATATCCGAGCGAGAAAGCGTAAGTTGCAAAATATCAGCGTGGCTGCTGATACGCCAAGACCTGTATAGGGGGATAATGATACTTCCGTTCGGTCATTTAAGTGAGGGCGGCATTGCGAGAACCGCATTGAGGTGAAACTCCTATGAAGTCGTAACAGAGTCACATCTGTGAAGCCTGCGACTGTCTGGAATAATCCCGTTCTGTCGGGGGCAAGTGAAAAATACGATAGACTGATTTTGAGAATTACACCGAAATTAGATACAATGAGCCGAGCTGCCTTGCGGTGGCTCGACTTATGAATGTGATTTCGGACGCTATTCAGTAAAGGAGATGAATTTATGGCAAATGTAGTAGAAGAAATCAAGGCAGAGGAGTTGGTAGATATTCGTACCGTGTCTGTGGATATGGATTTACCGAAAGAGGAACGAATTTCAGAGTTTGTCCGCCAAATCAGAAATCCGTACCTGTTCAAGTGCGGAGAGTTCGTTGTTAAGGCGAGCTTTTCCGAGAACGGACAGAGCCTTGAAGATTGTATCAAGGGAATTATCAAGTAAAATGCAAAAAGTGCTTGACTTTTCAATGCGGTAGTGGTACAATAATAAGTGGAAAAAGAATTGAATAATTTGAAGTACACTCCAAGTACTGGTGCGCTCCTTGAACTGCGGGCATTTCCGTTGCGAAAGGAGTGTTTTTTTATGCAGATTTATAGGGCAATAAAGTATATCCGATTGTCCTACACCGATGACAAGACGGTGGAAAGCAACAGCGTTGCAAATCAGAGAAAGCTCATTGATGACTTCATCGCAAAGCACGACGATATTGAGGTTGTCGCAGAAAAGGTTGACGATGGTTACAGCGGCGTTCTCTATGACCGTCCTGCTTTTACGGAAATGATTGAGCTTATCAAGCAAGGCAAGGCGAACTGCGTTATCGTCAAGGACTTATCCCGACTTGGACGTGAGTATATCGAAACGGGACGTTACCTGCGCCGTGTCTTTCCTGCTTACGGTGTCCGTTTCATAGCTATCAACGACAACTTTGATACGCTGAATGAAAAAGCCGATGAGCTGTCCGTTTCCATTAAGAACATAATGAACGAGGAATACAGCCGTGATATTTCGGTTAAAACCCGTAGTGCCCTTGATGTTAAACGCCGCAACGGAGATTTCGTAGGTGCGTTCACGGTTTATGGCTATCTGAAAACAGGAGAAAGCCACAAAAGCCTTGTCATTGACCCCTTTGCAGCAAATGTCGTAAGAGATATATTCCGTAAGCGTTTGGAGGGATACAGTGCAAACAGTATCGCCGCCGAACTGAACGAAAGAGGTATTCTCTCGCCGCTTGCCTATAAGCGTTCGCAAGGGCTGCCTTACGCAAAGGGCGGTTATGCCGATAGGGAGGATTGCAAGTGGTCTGCTACAACTGTTATTCGTATCTTGCAGGACGAGATATATACGGGAACAATGGTACAAGGCAAGCAGAAAACCCCGCATTTCAAGCTCAAAGAGCTGGAAACGAAGCCGCCCGAAGAATGGGTGCGTGTTGAGGGTACTCACGAAGCGATAATAGACAAAGCCGATTTTGATTTGGTGCAGAAGCTCCGCAGGCTTGATACCCGAACAGCGCCGCATTTGGAGAAAGTTCATTTGTTTTCAGGTGTGCTTGTCTGCGGCTGCTGTGGCAGCCGAATGACGAGAAAGACCAACCACAATAAAGGCAAGGAATATCACTATTACTACTGCCCGTCGGGTAAGAAAGGCGGCTGTCAATCTTCTTCTATGATAAAGGAAAGCGACTTGATTGAGTGTGTGCAGGCGAGCCTTAAAAACCACATAGACAGCATTGTAACGCTTAATTCCTTTATCACAAGCGTAAGCCAAGAACGTATAAATCGTGAGCTTGTGCAAGAATACACGCAGTACATACAGGCAAACGAACGGCAGCTTGAACAGGTTGAGAGCTTTAAGCGTAAGCTGTATGAAAGCCTTGTAAACGGTCTTATATCCAAAGAGGAATTCTTACAGTATAAACAGGACTATAACGCCAAAGCGGACAAAATCAAGGCTTCTATCGAAAGTCTGAATGAGAAGATGAACGATGTCCTTGAAAACCGCAGCGACCGCAACCGTTGGATAAATCATTTTTTAGAGTTCTCCTCTATGCAGGAGATTGACAGGAGCGCTGTTGTAAGGCTGATACACTGTATTTGCATAACGGGAAAGAAAGAGCTGGAAATCACCTTTAACTACTATGACGAATACCGAAAAGCCGTAAATATGATGGAGCAAATGACTACTGAAAGGAGAGTTGGCTGATGGCAAGAAAAAGTAGAAAGAACATACCCGAAGCAGTACCCGTGCATAATGACTTGTTCATCAACGTTGCTCTGTATATCAGACTTTCGGTTGAGGACGGCAAGAAACGCAGTAACTCCATTGAAAATCAGCAGCTCATTATTGACGATTATATATCGGACAAGCCCGAATTTAAGGTTTATGACACCTACATTGATAACGGTCTGACCGGGGCTACCTTTGACCGTCCGAGTTTTCAGCGTATGCTTGCCGATATTGAAGCGGGTCGCATAAACTGCGTTATCGTCAAAGACCTTTCAAGGCTTGGTAGAAACGCAATAGACACAGGATACTATATCGAGCAGTATTTCCCGAAGAATAAGGTGCGGTTTATTGCCGTAACCGATAACTTTGATACAGCAAATCCGAGTAGGTCAAGCGGTATAATGCTGCCGTTAAAGAATATGATAAACGAGGCATACGCTATTGACATCGGCAGAAAAATACGGGCACAGGCTCATCAAGATATGCTTGACGGTAACTTTATCGGAGCAAGAGCGCCGTTTGGTTATCTCAAAGACCCCGATAACTGTCATAAGCTGCTGATTGACGAAGCGACAGCACCGATTGTTCGGCAGATTTTTGAGTGGAATGCGGCAGGGATTGGCGCAAATGTTATCGCAATAAAGCTGAACGAGCTGAACACCGTAACCTCAAGCGGATATAAGAAAAGCACCACCGAGCAAGACAAGCGGTACAGACGCAGCACATATTGGACTTCCTTATCTGTTTTGCATATCCTTGACAACCCTGTTTATACGGGCGATATGGTGCAAGGCAAAAGCATATCAATAGAACGGCACAAACAAATAGCGGCTAATCCCGATGATTATATTATTGTACGGGATACTCACGAGCCGATTGTTAGCAGAGAGCTTTTTGAAAAAGCAAAGCAGTTCCGAGAGGCAGTGCGTGATGAATATAAGCAGAAATCCGTAAATCCATATTCCGAAAACATATTCAAGGGCAAAATCTTCTGCTCTCATTGTGGTAAGCCGCTTCATCGCACACGAAACGCACGAAGAACAAAGGCTGATATTTATAGATTTCGCTGTATTGCGAATGATAGAATTTGCAAAGGAGCTTGTGTCGGTGTTACATTATCCGAAAATGAACTGACTGAAGCTGTTTGTGCAGGGATTAAGGATATTATCGGAAAACTCGCAATATCTTCTGCCGAGTGCAGTGCCTTTAAGCGTCAAAAAGCACAGCTCACCAAAAGCATATCCGAGTATCAGAGTGAGCTTGAAAAGGTACTGTCGTTTGTCCGCAGCCTTTACGAAAACTTTGTCGAGGGAATAATCTCCAACGACGAGTATATCTCTTTCAAATCTGATTACAGCGAAAAGGCTGCAAATCTGAAAGAGAAAATTACACAGACGAAAAGAGAGCTTTCGCAAATCGAGGATACTCTGCAAAAGAGGGAGCTTGTAGCGAAAAGCACCAAAGCCTTTATGAAAAACGGGAAGCTAACCGCAGAGCTTATCTCTCTGTTTGTCAAGCGTATTGAGGTAACGCACGACAAGGAAATAAATATCGAGTACAACGACGAAATGGTGCTTGGCAAGGAGGCTGTCTAATGGCTGACTATACTATTGCATTGTATATTCGTCTGTCGGTGGAGGACGAAAAGACCGAAAGTTTAAGCATACCAAATCAGCGGTTAATTCTTCGGGAAAAGGCTATGTCGCTCCCCGAATGGAACGGAGCTGAAATCTTGGAGTTTGTTGATAACGGTCACACGGGAACAAATTTTGAACGTCCCGCCGTTCAGAAGCTCTTGGAAATGGCAAACCTCGGTAAGATAAACTGCATTATGGTCAAAGACCTGTCACGTTTCGGGCGAAACTCCATTGAAACGGGATATTTCATCGAAAAGGTCTTTCCTTTATACCATATCAGATTTATTGCGGTAAGCGATAACTTTGATAGTGCAGAGCTTAACGGAGATACGGGCGGCGTTGATATGGCTTTCAAATACCTAATCAATGAGTGCTATTCCCGTGATATGTCAATGAAAAGCAAGAGTGCAAAGCTCGCACGTTGCAAGCGTGGTGAATATCAGAGCGTTGTTTGTCCTTATGGATACCAAAAGGGCGAGGACGGACGAATGAAGCCCGATGAGGAAACTGCCGACAATGTTCGACAGATATTTCAATGGGCGGCTGACGGATTAAGTGCAGGAGCTATTGCACGAAAGTTAAGCGAAATGAAAATTCTCACTCCCGCCGAATACAAGGCAAGCAAAGGCAAAAACTACCACGACATTTCAAGGTCAAATGGTGTGTGGTGCCGTTCTGCTGTCCTGCGGATTTTAGAGGACGAGCGATATACGGGAATGTATGTTATGGGTAAGAAGCATTCTGCCGAAGTCGGGAGCTATAAGATGATACGCAACGATGAAAGCGAATGGATAAAAATACCCGACCACCATACGCCCATTATCAGCAAAGAACTGTTTGAGCAGGCAAAATCAAAAATCCGTAAGTTTTCGGTTGTTAAGAAGCCGAGGGAATATTTGATGAAAGGTAAGGTATTCTGTGGCTGCTGCGACCACGCTATGAATAGGCAAAATGATAGGTGGTATATATGCAGATATGGCGAAATCGGGACAGACAAAGGCTGCCAAAGCGCAAGAATAAGCGTAAAAGACTTGGAACGTACCGTCTTTGACACAATCCGTTCACAGGCTCAATGCTTTATTGATACCGACGCTGACATCAAGATAAGAGCAGAAAAAAGCGCTCTGGAGCTTAACGGATATGAGCAAAAACTAAAGCTCTTGCAAGAAAGCAAGCGAGAACTATATGAGCAGTATATCCTCGGAATATTGGATATTGATACCTATAAATCAAAAAAGGCTGAACTTGAAATTCAGCTTGCCGATATGAAACACCTGTGTTCTGTGGTTGCTGATAAAGCGAAAACGGCGCAGGAAGATTATGAGGAAAGTATCAAGAACGCCGAAATCGCTGCTTCGATTGACGGAGCCGACAGCCTGACAAAAGCTCTTGTTGACCAACTCGTTGAGAGGGTCTATGTTTTCCCGAACAACAGAATTGAAATCAAGTACGCTACACGGAGGTTTATGTAATCGCTATGGCAACTATCGGTGAGAAGATACGACGTATCCGCTGCTATCGTGGATTAACACAGAAAGCTCTCGGTTCAATGGTTGGATTGAGCGAACCTGCGATACGCAATTATGAATTGGGAAACCGCAATCCGAAGCAGGATACCGTTGACGCTATTGCCGATGTGCTTAATGTCAATCCTGCATATCTCACCAACAGCGATATGCAGGATATAGACAGCGTTCTGATACAACTCTTTCAAATCGACGATAACTTTCCCATTTCCGTTCAGAACAGCGTTGATGAATTCGGCAATAACCATTACGGACTTTATTTCAGCTCTGCTATGATAAACACCTTGCTTTCTATATGGCATAACCAACAGCAAGGTGTAATCAATGGAACGATAAATAAGTCCGATTATGTGGAATGGAAAATGAACTTTCTGTAATGGGGAGGTCAACTTAACTACTATGGCAACATTTGGAGAAAAGGTGCGGCTCGTCCGCACCTTTCGTGGTCTTACGCAGAAAGCTCTGGGTACTGCGGTAGGGCTAAACGAAAAAACAGCCGACATTCGTATAGCTCAATACGAAAGCGGCTCTCGTTATCCTAAACAGGAACTTATTGAGAAAATGGCAGACGTGCTTGACATAAGCACACAATACCTTACTTGCGATTATAGCAGCGAAGCCGAACGGCTGATTATGCTGCTACTTGAGATTGAGGACAGTATTCCTGTTTCAATCAGAGAGTGCAAGGACGAGTACGGGAGCAAGCGATATTCGCTCTGCTTCAACTCTAAAACTGTGAATGAACTGCTGGCTGAATGGTATCGGCAGAAATGCAAAATCACTACCGGAACTATTGGAGATGAGGAATATATGGATTGGAAACTGAAAATCGGCAAAATTTTTCAAAAAAATCACTAAATTTTTTTGTCGTGTACTTGACATATTGGTGGCGAAGATCATGGAAACGCAGTTGCTTCAAACCGTTTCGGGTAATGACGTAATGGAAGTGCTGTGTCACATACCCTGGCGATAGCATATTACCATAGTTGTCACGGCAGATAAATCCGTCAAATTCCTTGTTGTAGCTCTTTCCGCAAGCCTTTTTGAACTTGACTTCCATTTTCTTCTTTTCAAGAAGCATCTCCTCGATGTGAGGGATCAGCGGAAGTGTTCTTCTGGTGGAATTGGTTTTTAGCCTTGTTTCTACAAAGATCTTCATCTCACCGTTATCGTCGTAGTCGCTTACTATCTTACGCTGGATCGTGATCGTCTTGTTCTTGAAGTCGATCGCATCCCACCTCAGACCAAGTATCTCACATCTTCTCAGACCATAATACGCTGCGATGTTCACCACAAGCTCCAGTTTGTCACCTTTGAAAACCTCAAACAGTTCATTCAGCTCATCAGCATTGTAGAAGGTAGCTTCATGCCTTTCAGCTCTCGGTACTACTAACTTGTCCATAGGGTGCTTGGGTATCAGTTCCATTTTTACAGCGTAAGCAAATGCAGAATGCAATGCGAGATAATACTGCTTTGCGGTACTGCCCTTGCAGCCACTATCCAGTTTGTAGTTGAGATAGTTCTGAATGTGGTTATGATTGACCTGTCCAAGTGTGAGGTTCGGATAGTTTTCGTTGATGTATTCCATGTATCTCTTGCTGACCTTGCGATAGCAAAGATGTGTAGTACGAGCCACATTCGGTTTGATGTATGTCAGCCACTCGGTAAAGAAATCATCGAGCAGCATAGTTGAAGCGGTTTCATCACTCATAACAGCATACGGCACAGCGTTTGCAGACTTGACAGCGATTTCACCTTCCGAAATGCTCTTATCAAACTCTGCGACGATTGCTTCAACTGCTTCTTTCAGAGCTTTCTTTGAACACTTTTCAGGCAATTCCGTGTTTACCCACTTACGCTTACGCTTTCCGCTGTGATCCTTATAGTCAAAGACAACATAGTGCTTTCCGTTCTTCACGGAAGTAATGTATTTGTAAGGCAGACTTGCTTTCATTTCATATATCCTCCTTTGAGTTGAAAGCGGTAGAAGTCTGCTGTTGACTACTCTATTATAGCGCGTAACCAAATATAATGCAATACGATCAGACCGCTTTTATCCTTTTTTCGGCGCTTTACACTGGGGAATTCTCCGATTTTTGTAAACTTTTTTCCTTTAGCTCAATTACAGAGGATTTTGTCACTCTGACGATACGTCCCAAGTCAAGCCTTATGAGCTTTCCCTGCTTTACTAATAGGTATGCGTAGTTACGGCTGACACCGAGCATTTCGCATACTTGTGGTATAGTTACCACATCAGGATATTTCCTGAACATCTGACTAACGGATTTTTTCGGCATAATGCTCCTCCTATCTCTCAGGAAGAAGAAAAAGAAAACAAATAGCGTTGATGTTTCATATTCAGTTTTCAAGATACTGAGCCGACCTTATCGGACGGCGTACATCGTCTGTCGGTTATTTTTATGTCCAAAGATTGATGTACTGTTGGCAGCTCCTACTCAGAGAAGTAGAAGCTCCCGACGGCACATCGACCGTCGTTCAAAACAAGGAGGTGTGTGTGAAGCACCATAGGCAGTACCCGATGAACGGATACTCCCGACAGCGTTTCAGCTATCGTCCTGTTCGATAAGGGGCAGGATACCCTCTTTCTTTAACTGGTAATAGATGAATATGCGACCCTGCTGCGTCCAATATGAATGGACTTTGGCAGTAGGATCACCATTCTTATCGTAAACAGTGTGTGTCTTTGACTTCATATATCCTCTGTCAGCATACTTCTGATACAGAAGCCATATCTGCCCCTGCTTATACTGTATGCCGTGCTCATGAAGCCACTTGTTCAGCCATATCGCAGACTTGCCGTAGTCCTTTGCGATAGTGCTTATGGTCATAAGCCCTTCGGATTGTAGCACCATATCACAGTAATCGGCTTTCGGTTTCATGACCTCGATTTGCTTTGCCTGAACAGCAGTTGTTTCGATTAGATTATTATTCTGCTGATTTGCAAGCTCCAGTTTCTGGTCAGCGATCTGTAACGCTCTCGCCATGACAGCATCGGGACTGTTCCATTGCTTTTCAAGGTTCAGGAAATATTCACGGCATCGCTTGCCGATCTCGGTACGCTGTATCATACAGAGCTGCTTTGCCATATCAATAGTCAGGTTATGGTCAATCTGTTTCTGCGGCATAGCTCTGCCATCTTCACGGAATACATTTTTGAACACCGTGAAAAAGTCCGTATTTTCACGGAATCCGTAATCACGCATCCGGTCAAACCATAATGCATAGTGCGTTTTGATCTGAAGCACTTTGTGAAGCTCCCGTCCGCTGACGGTGCGCAGATCGTTGTTATATCTCACAGCTATTGAAATCTCATTCATATGTAACACCCTCTCTCTTTCTTGTCGGTGTTTTTGTGTTTGAAAAGAACCCCTGCTATTGTCGGGAACGGAATCCCGTCCCCGACACAGGAGCGACAGCGTATGGCTGTCTATTTGAAAATAGGAGAAATGGAACTGTCGCATTCAGAGATGTTTTTGGCAGAACCCAAGCCGTCAGCTCAGGCTCTCCCGACAGCATCTCTGCTGTCTTAGTGAAAGGAGTTTCGATATATCATCGAAAAATGAAAGAAAAAAGCGAACCTTCGGAAACGGCACAGCCTGAAAATGGACAAAAAAGCCGCGCCGTTCCCTCAGCTCTATATAACCTTCAACAAGAAGGAGGAACGTGAGAAATACTGTGTCCGCTTCGCACCTGCGGAATGAACCCCTTCACCTTACTACCGTGAAAATCGAAAAAGTGGGAAAGAATTTCACGGTTTTTTTGCTTCAAAAAGAAAAAATC
>ERZ773228.2544-NODE-2544-length-16463-cov-4.782240_pt1 | contig 16463 bp, 17 predicted proteins | sample MGYA00580524_ERZ773228 | MGnify/ENA primary metagenome ERZ773228 (study PRJEB29015, sample SAMEA2737768) | human gut metagenome | biome: human gut; feature: human-associated habitat; material: faeces | place: China | collected 2012 ... | reverse complement strand
GGGCGCGTGTTCCAGGACCCGATGATGGGCACCGCCCCGACCATGATGATCGAGGAGAATCTGGCGCTCGCCGCCCGGCGCGGGCAGCGCCGCGGCCTCAAGTGGGGCATCACGCCGCTTGAACGTGCGGACTACAAGGAGCTGCTGCGTACCCTCGACCTCGGTTTGGAGGACCGCCTGACAAGCAAGGTCGGCCTGCTCTCCGGCGGTCAGCGTCAGGCGCTGACGCTGCTGATGGCCTCGCTCAAGCAGCCGAAGCTGCTGCTGCTCGACGAGCACACCGCGGCGCTCGACCCCAAGACGGCCGCCAAGGTGCTCGCGCTCTCCGACCAGATCGTGCAGGAGAATCGGCTCACGACGCTGATGATCACGCACAACATGAAGGACGCCATCGCGCACGGCAACCGCCTCATCATGATGGACGCGGGCCGCGTGGTGGTGGACATCTCCGGCGAGGAAAAGAAAAAGCTGACCGTGCCCGACCTGCTCGCGCTCTTCTCCAGCGCCAGCGGCTCGACCGAGGCGAACGACAAGCTGCTGCTTTCCTGACGGCTTTCCGCTTCTTTTTTGTTGAAAAACAGGGCATGACCTGTTAGAATTACCGTTGGCCGGTGGTTTAGCCTCCTCCCGGTCAACGGTATTCTTCTGCCAAGCGAAGGGGAGAACGCAATGAACGGCATTCAGGTGAAACACCTTGTCAAGACCTACACCACGCAGAGCACCGACATCATTCTCAACGGCGCGAAGCGCCCCTCGACGACGCGCACCGTGCTCCACGGTGTGTCGGTCGATTTTCCCGCGGGGAAGCTCACGGCGATCTTAGGGCGGAGCGGCTGCGGAAAGAGCACGCTGCTGCGGCTCATCGACGGGACGAAGGACGCGCCCGATTCCGGCGAGATCGTGATGCCGGAGGGCTGGCGCTGCGCGCTGCTCTCGCCCGATCCCTATGTGATCACCTGGACGTCGGTGGAGCGCAACGTCGCCATGGCGGCGGGTGCGGGCCGCACGCCCGAGGAGCGGCTGGAGCTGGCGAAGAAGCTCGTGAAGCTCGTGCGGCTGGAGGATTACGCCGACATGACGCCCTTGGAGCTGTCCACCGGAATGCGCCAGCGGCTCGGGCTTGCCCGCGTGCTCGCCAGTCAGGCGCAGGTGCTGCTGATGGACGAGCCGTTCGCCTCGCTCGACTTCATCACGCGCGGCGAGCTGCAAGCGGAGCTGCTGGACATTCAGAAGGAGCTGCAAAAGACCATTCTGCTCGTGACGCATCAGCTTGACGAGGCGCTGCTGCTCGCGCAGCGGATCGTCGTGCTGCACGCGGACAGCTCGGTGCGTGTGTGGGAGCTGGAGCTGCCGTATCCGCGCGACCTGACGAGCCCGCAGCTCACCGCGCTGCGCGAGGAGATCACCGCCGAGTGCAGGAAGGACTAAAGAAAAACCGCTTGACCGATCTCGGTCAAGCGGTTTTTTATGAAGGGAAGGGCGCTATACGCCCATGATGAGCGGCACGAGCAGCGCGGAGAAAAGACAGGCTGCCATGCCGGTCGTGAACGAGTAGGGCAGCGTCTCGGCGCTGCAGGAGCGCTCGACGATGGGCAGGCATACGTCCATCGCGCACGTTCCGGGCAGCGTGACGGCCTCGATGCAGCCGATCTTCGACGCGGCGAGCGGAAGAAGAATGATGCCGAGCGTTTCGCGCAGCACATTGTGCAGGAACGACACTGCGCCCGCGACCGCGTGGCCCGCACCGGAAATGACGCTCGGCGCGAGCGTGTACCAGCCGAAGCCCGCGCTGATGGCGAGCCCCTCCCGCAGCGTCATGGGGGAGAGGAACGAGTAGACCACGCCCGCGAGCAGCGAGCTGGCGACCATCGCCAGCGGCACGAGAACGATGCCGAGTCCCGCGCCGCGTAGCATGGCTTTGAGCTTGCCCTCCAGCCCCATGCCGAAGCCGACGAAGGCGAGCAGCAGGCACAGTCCGACGACGAGCCAGCTGCCGGACACGGCCTGAAAGGCGTCCGGGTCGGTGACGCGCGGAACGACGAAATAGCCGAGCAGCATCCCCGCCGCGACCATCGCGAAGATGATGAGCGAGGTTTTGGAGCCGGAGGCGTCCGCGTGTGCGGCAGCGGACGGCATCGCCGCCGTTTTCTCCGCGCCGCGGGGCATGGCATTGCGGTCGATGTGCAGGGCGCGGCGCACGGCGAACGCGCCGAGCATACTGAACGCCGTCGTCAGCGCGGTGACGAGCAGCGCCTGCACGCCGATGACGCCGAGGTTGTCCGTCACCTCGCGGTTCGCGCCCATGCGCAGACCCATCACGAAAACGAGCGCGTAGACGCTGACGCTCAGCAGCGTATTGACAAAGCCGAGACGGTCGGCGTAGCGGCGCAGGCGCGAGGCGAGCAGGTAGCAGGCGATCATGACCGACCAGTAGAGGGCGAGCGAGGCCATAGGGAGATCTTCCTTTCAAAAAAGAGGGCGGCGTTTTGCGCCGCCCTCCGTTTGCAGCATCTGGCTGTGCGGTCAGGCGAGGGTCTTGACCCACGCGCTGTATTTCTCGAGGTTCGCGTCGCGCTCCGCGGCGTCCGCGCCCTTGGTGAGGATATAGACCTTGATCTTCGGCTCCGTGCCGCTGGGCCGGACGACGATGTGCGAGCCGTCGGTCAGCTCAAAGCGCAGGACGTTCGAGCCGGAGAGAGGCATCGGCGTGATCGCGCCGGTCGCGGCGTCGCGCACCGTACCGTCGGCATAGTCCTTGTACTGCGCGACCGTTACGCCGCCGATCTCGACCGGAGGCTGCGCGCGCAGCGACTGCATGAGCGCCGCCATTTTCTCAAGACCGTCGAGGCCGGGCATGACGAGGTTGTGCGTCTTTTCACCGTACCAGCCGTACTTTTCGTAGAGGGATCGCAGCGCGTCGAAGAGCGTCATGCCCTGCGCGTGGTACCATGCCGCCATCTCGGTGAGGAGCAGGGAGGCGGTGACGGCGTCCTTGTCGCGGACATAGTGGCCGATCATGTAGCCGTAGCTCTCCTCATAGGAGAAGATAACGGTGTTTTTGCCCGCGCTCTCCAGCTCGTTCATCTTCTCCGCCATGAACTTGAAGCCGGTGAAGGTGTCGTAGCAGTCGAGACCGTTGGCCTCGGCGACGGCGCGCGCCATTTCGGTCGTCACGATGGTCTTGAGCGCGGCGGGGTGCGCGGGCAGCTTGCCCGCGCGCTTCATCGCGCCGATGAGGTAGTCGAGCAGCAGCACGCCGGTCTGGTTGCCGGTAACGGGCTCAAACTCACCCGCCTTGTTGCGCACCATGATGCCCACGCGGTCGCTGTCGGGGTCGGTGCCGAGGATGAAGTCAACGTCCTTTTCCTTGGCGAGGTCGATCGCGAGGTAGAAGCCCTCGGGGTTTTCGGGGTTGGGGGAGACGACGGTGGGGAAATCGCCGTCAATGACCATCTGCTTCGGCTCGCAGTAGAGGTGCTTGATGCCGAGCCTTGTGAGCGCCTCGGGCACCAGCTTGTAGCCGCAGCCGTGGAACGGCGTGTAGACGAGACCGAAGTCGTCCGCGACCTTTTTGACGGTCTCGTAGTCGTTGACCATGCCCATGACGTTCGCCATGAAGCGGCGGTCGCAGTCCTCACCGAGCAGCTCGATCCTGCCCTCGGCCAAAGCCTGCTCGTAGTCCATCGACTGAACACCGGTGAAAATGTCGATCCGCGTCAGCTCGTCGGCAATGGCTGCGGCGTGCTGCGGCGGCAGCTGCGCGCCGTCGGACCAGTAGACCTTGTAGCCGTTGTACTCCTTGGGGTTGTGGCTGGCGGTGACGTTCACGCCCGCCTGGCAGCCGTACTCGCGCACGGCGAAGGAAAGCTCGGGCGTGGGGCGCAGGGATTCAAAGAGCCGCACATGGATGCCGTTGGCAGCCATGACGCAGGCAGTCTCGCGGGCAAATTCAGCGGAGTGGTTGCGGCAGTCCATGCACACGGCGACGCCCTTTTTCATCGCCTCCGTACCCTCGGCGCGGATGACGTTGGCAAAGCCCTGCGTCGCCCAGCGGATGACGTGGCGGTTCATGTTGTGCAGGCCCGTGTACATCGTGCCGCGCAGACCCGCGGTGCCGAACTCGAGCGGGCCGTAGAAGCGGGCCTTGATCTCCTTGTCGTTGCCCTCGAGCGCTTTAAGCTCGGCGCGCTCGTCCTCGCTCAGCGCGGGGGAGGCGAGCCACTTTTCATATTCTTTGCGATAATCCATTACGATTCCTCCTCATTCCGGGTTGATTCCTCCACGGGCGCGAGAAGATTCCTCGCGTCCTCGAGCATACTTTCGGGTACATACAGCCCCACGCCGCCGCTCGGCGTGCCGAACAGGACCTTGCCGAGCGTGCCGTCCTTGTCGTCGTACTTTTTCATCACGGGGATGCCGTAGGCGCGCAGCATTTCAACGGTCATGCCCGCGGCGTTGTCCTCCTCGGTCGAGTCGGCAAGGAAGGCGGGTTTTTCGGGCGTGCCGTCCGGCCCCTTGGGCCAGCGGTCGGCGAGGTCGTGCTTTTCACGGCCCCAGCTCAGCTTGGGAAAGGACATGGTGCTTCCTCCTTACTTATGATAGCGCGTGCCGGCGTCGATCTGGTACGCGCGGTAGAGCTGCTCGAGCAGCATTACCCGCGCCAGATGGTGCGGGAAGGTCATGGGCGACATGGAAAGGCGCAGGTCGGCGCGCTGCTTCACGCGCGGGTGCAGGCCGAAGCTGCCGCCGATGAGAAAGGCCAGCTGCGAAGCGCCCGCGGAGGCGAGCTGCGCCAGCTTTTTCGAGAGCGCCTCGCTGCTCAGCTCCGTGCCCTCGATGCACAGGGCGATGACCGCGCCGCCCTTGGGGAGCTTTTCCTCGATGAGCGCGGCCTCCCTGGCGAGCGCCTGCTCGATCTCGGCGGGGGCGGGCGACTCGGGGAGCTTCTGCTCCGGCAGCTCCACGATCTCCAGCTTGCAGTGGCGTTGGAGACGTTTTTGATACTCCGCGACGGCTGCCGCGTAGAACGCTTCCTTCAGTTTGCCGACGCAAAGGACGGTGACCTTCTGCATAGATGTACCTCGCTCATGGTGTCGCGCGGCGCGACGCCGAGCCGCACGGAAAGTCCCGCGGACTGCAGCGCGCGGGCGACGGCGTACTCCGCCAGCTCGGGCGTGTTGTTCTCCTTGGAAAGGTGCGCGAGCAGGATGTCGCGCGTGCCGCTCTGAACGGCGAGCCGTGCAAATTCCGCCGCCGCGTCGTTGGACAGGTGCCCTTCGTCGCCGAGGATGCGGCGCTTGAGGAAATAGGGGTAGGGGCCGTATTGCAGCGTTTCCACGTCGTGATTGGCTTCGAGCAGGAGCATATCCACGCCCGGGAGCGATTCGCGCGCCGCGTCGGTGACGAAGCCGGTGTCGGTCAGGATGCCGAGCGAGCCGTCGGGAGCGTCGATGCGGTAGCCGACGGGATCCACGGCGTCGTGCGAGGTGGAGAACGAGCGCACGGTGCAGCCCGCGAATTCAAGCGTGTCGCCCGCGGTGAAGGCGACGACGGGACAGGTGAGGATATGGGATACGCCGCGCGTGACATAGACCGGGGCAGCGCTTTTTTTGCTGAGTGTGGCGAGGCCGCCGACGTGGTCGGCGTGCTCGTGCGTGATGAATACGGCGGTCAGGTCACCGAGCGTCCGCCCCAGCGCGCGGAGAGACTGCTCGATGCGGCGGCAGGAGATGCCCGCGTCGATGAGCAGCAGCGTGTCGCCCGCGCACACGAGCGAGCAGTTGCCGCTCGAACCGCTGGCAAGCGTGTAAAATTCCATGGAAAACGGTCCTTTATCTGATCTACTCCCAAGAATACCACAGCGCAGGGGAATAGTCAAAAGAAAAAGTAGTGCAAGTTGCACATATCCCGCGTAAAGATGCCATAAATTTTTTACATATTATTTCTTAACAGCTTCTTTACAACAACATCGTTTTTCGGTATACTAAAAATAACAAAACGGAATGAGCTGTTGACTAAATTTTGGAAAGGGGGCGGGACCATTATGATGGAACCACAGGATAAGTACCGGGAAGTCGAATCCGCACTGGAGAAATTCTGGGGCGAAGAGGATCTGCTGGTCGGCAAAGGAAAGAGTACGCCGGCGCAGATCGCGCTGCGTTTCCGCAATGCGATGGTCCTGCTGGCGGCGATATTGTTCCTGCTGTCCTTTGCCTCCAACCGCTACCCGATCCTCCGCGCGGTGGGCTATCTCTTCGGCGCCATCGCCTACATTTGCGAGATCATGGTGTTGACGGACTGCTTCAAGGTCAAGATCCCGCACAACGAGCTGTTCATGCCCTATTGCTTCGGCCCGCTCTACCTCATCATGGGCGTGGGCTACCTGGTGGGCTGAGACGATCGATCAACAAAAAAGCACCGACGAAGGTCGGTGCTTTTCCTTTTGCGGTTCAGCCGATCTGGCGGATGGGCGGCTCGTCGTTTTCCTCCACGCAGTCGATCTTCGCGCCGAGGGCGCGCAGCTTGCCGATGATGTCCTCATACCCGCGCTCGATATACTGCACGTTTGTGATCTCGCTCACGCCGTCCGCGGCGAGCGCGGCGATGAGCATGGCGGCTCCCGCGCGCAGATCGTAGGCCTGAATGTTGGCGGGGGTGAGCCTTTCCACGCCCTCGACGATGGCGGTGCGGCCCTCGACGCGGATCTGCGCGCCCATGCGCGTGAGCTCGCCGACGTAGCGGTAGCGGCTGTCCCACACGCCCTCGGTGACGGTGCTGGTGCCGCTCGCCAGCGCGAGCACGGTGGTGATCTGCGGCTGCATATCCGTCGGGAAGCCGGGGTAGGGCAGCGTTTTGACATTGGCGTGGCGCAGCTCGCCGCTGCGGCGGACGATCAGGTCGTCGTCCTGCTCCTCGACCTCCACGCCCATCTCCTGCAGCTTTGCAGTGATGCAGTCCATGTGTTTGGGGATGATGCCGCGCACGCGGATCTGCCCGCCGGTGGCGGCAACGGCCGCCATGTAGGTGCCCGCCTCGATCTGGTCGGGGATGATGGCGTAGGCACCGCCGTGCAGCCGCTCCACGCCCGCGACGCGGATGGTGTCGGTGCCGGCGCCCTTGACATCCGCGCCCATGGAGTTGAGGAAGTTGGCGAGATCGACGATGTGCGGCTCCTTCGCCGCGTTTTCGATGACGGTCGTGCCGTCCGCCAGAGCCGCAGCCATCATGATGTTCATGGTCGCGCCGACGGAGACCACGTCGAGATAAATGTTCGCGCCCCTCATGCGCCCGCCCTCGGCGGCGGCGCAGATATAGTCGCCCTCGCGCACGGTCGCACCCATGGCGGCAAAGCCCTTGACGTGCTGGTCGATGGGGCGGGTGCCGCCGAAGTTGCAGCCGCCGGGCATGGAGACCTCGGCCTCGCCGAAGCGGCCGAGCAGTGCGCCGATGAGATAGTAGCTCGCGCGCAGCTTATGCGCCAGCTCCTGCGGGGCGCGGGTAGTGACGATGTGGCGGCAGTCAAGCTCCACGTCGCTGCGGTTGAGCACGCGGACCTTCGCACCGAGCTGCTCGAGGATCTTCAGCAGCACGGTCACGTCGCTGATCTGGGGGATATTCTCGATGCGGCACACGCCGTCCACCAGAAGGGCGGCGGGCAGGATAGCAACAGCGGCGTTTTTCGCGCCGCTGATATGGACTTCGCCGAAGAGCGGAGAGCCGCCCTGAACGATATACTTGGTCATGAGGACACCTCATTGCTTCAATATTTCACAGGAAGAAAAGCGGCCGTGCGGCGCGGGCGCGATGCGCTCCGGATGCCATACGCCGATAGTATTCACATAATACAGCTACAGTATACCAGAAAATCCGGAAAAAGCAATCCCTTTTCTTTTTGATTTATCTTGCAGAACAAACGCATTTTTATGCCGAAACGCGGGAGACCTCGCCGGAAACGATGTTGACATAATAACTGTAAACGTCGGTGTCCACGCGCAGCACGGGAACGAGCTGGAGAGGCGCGGAGGTCGTGCTCTGCATCAGGTAGCCTGCGGAGAGCCAGGTGATCCCGGTGCACACCGCGCCGGAGGCGTTGCGGTAGTCGAGAAAGCGCACCAGCGCGGTCACAGCGTCGAGCGCCGTTTCGCCGCTCTCGCTCGTGTCGATGGGCGGGAGAAAGGTGCCGGTGACCGTGGTGAGGGTGCTGCCGGAGAAGGTGAAGATGAGCGAGGCGTTGCAGACCTCCAGCTCGCCGACGAAGCGCGAGGCGGTGACGACCGTGCGCGCGCCGTCGCTGAGGACATCAAAGGTGCGGTAGCCGAGGGGGACGCAGAGGTCGGCGCAGAATTCCGCGGGATCGTCCACCGCGCGGCTGACGGCGGCCTCCAGCGCGCCGCCGGAGCGGATGAGGCAGGAGCCGCTGTTGAGTCCGTCGGAGCTGTAGTAGCGGTAGATGCCGCCGCCGGAGTCGATGGAGGTGACGGAGCCGATGATGCCCTCGGCAAGCGCCTGCTCGGCAGCGAGGTCGCGCGCGGGCTGAACGCTCAGCACCGTGTCGGGCAGACCGTCGAGCAGCGCGCTGTCGAAGGCGATGCCGTCGGCGTTAAGGAGCGCGGTGAGCTGCGCGACGGAGCGCTCGTGGGCGGCGTTCTCCTCCGCGCGGCGGGAGAAGAGGAGGACGAGCAGAAAGGCGTTGGCGAGCAGCAGGATGAGAATGACGATGTTTTTGAGCCGTGCGGTATTCATGGCGTCCTCCTTTCCGAAAGAGATCAGTCGGCGATCCAGCTCGCGCCGACGCTTTCGCCGTAGGAATCGATGTAGGCGACGGTCAGCTCGCAGCCGGGGTAGCGCTGCGCGATGGCGCGCGAGAGCGCGAGCGGCAGCAGCAGGGAATCGCGCTCGGTGAGCGTGTAGCGCCGCAGGCGCAGGGAGAAAGCGGTGATGCTCTGCCCCTCGATGCGGACCTCGGCAGCGTGAGAGCCGTCGGCAAAGCGGATGGGCGTGCCGCCGGCCATATAGTCGAAGAAAACAGTCGCGCCGTCGTCGTTGGACGCAATGCCGCTGAGGAAAAGCGCGGCATCGCCGATGCGGCCCTGTGTGAGCGCGCCGATCAGACCGCGTGCGGCGGCACAGAGCTCGGCGCGGGAGATGTGCGCGGCGTCCGCCGCGGCGACGGCAAAGAGGGAGCCGTCCTCCGCCGCTCCGCCGCTGTAGGAGAGCGTACCGTCCGGATGAAGGTAGAGCTTGCGCTGGCCCTCGATGACGACCTCCGTGCCGGAGGATTCGACGTAGCGGTCCTTGGTGTGAGGGTTGAACTCGGCGCGGCGCAGCAGCTCCTCCGAGGGGTAATCGCTCAGGGCGTTCGCGGCGGAAAGCTCACGGCGCGCGCTCACGCTGTCGAATACGAGCGTGTAGGGCGAAAGAGAGGTGTATCCCTCGCCGAGCGAGCGGGCAAAGTCGGCGTTGCCGCCGTCCTGCGATTCAAGGTAATCCTTGACCGACGCGGCGCTCACCGCGGTCGAAAAGTGGTAGACGCCCTGCTTCGTGTCCTGCAGGTACAGCGTGGCTGTGTCCTCGCCGCCGAGGCTCAGAAGGCAGCGGCGCACGTCGAGCTGCCGCGCGGTGGGGGACTGCACGCCCAGCCGCGCGGAGAGGACCTCGAGCGGCAGGTCGCAGGCGAAGGCGAAGTAAAGGCCGGAGCCGTCCAGCGCCGAGAGGAAGGTGTTCTCAGAAACGGACGAGATGCCGCGGGCCGAGCCGATGGCTTCGCCGAGAAACGAGCCGACGGTCTCAAAGGCGTCATCCGCGGTCGTCAGCGCGTCCAGCCCGCTGCGGATGAAGTCGTTGCTCTGCACGATGCGCACCGGCACCGCGAGCGCGGCAAGGGAGTCCGGTTCTTCCGCGGCGGAGGTCTGCCGGTCGGTGAACCAGCCGCGCACGGTCGAGGCGATCGTCGTATCGCCCGCGTCGCCGAACAGCGGCGTCTGCACGAGCAGAAAAAGGAAGGAGAGCGAGAGCACAGCGATGGCGAGGTTTTGCAGCCGGTCGAGGAGCTTGGCTTTCTTATCCATTGCCGCCCTCCTGCGCGCCGCCCACCTCGCTCTGGCGGATGGGCAGCTCGAGCCGCACGGTCGTGCCGGGGCCCTCGCGGTCCACGAGGGAGAGGGTGCCGTTATGGCGCTGGACGATCTCGGTGGCGATGGACAGGCCGAGACCCGTGCCGCCGGATTCGCGCGAGCGCGCCTTATCGACGCGGTAGAAGCGCTCGAAGATGCGGCTGCGGTCGGCCTTCGGGATGCCGATGCCGTCGTCCGCGACCTCCATCCAGACCCTCTCGCCCACGGTGCCGGCGGTGACGCGGATGTGGCCGCCGTCGGGCGTGTACTTCACGGCGTTGCCGAGCACGTTGAGCATGACCTGCTCGATGCGCCCGCGGTCGCCCATGATCATGGGGAGGTCATGGTAGTCGTGCGTCAGCTCGTGGCCGTGGCGGCGCGCCTCCAGCTCGATGGAGCGCAGCACAGAGTCGATGGCCGCGCCGAAGTCGAAGCGCGCCATGTTCATCTCGCTTCGCCCGCTGTCGAGCCGCGAGAGCGTGAGCAGGTCCTGCACGATGTGGGTCATGCGGTCGGACTCGTTGATGACGATGTCGAGGAAGCTGTTTTCCAGCTCGCGCGGCAGCTCGTCGCCCGCATCGCGGATGGTCTCGGCGTAGGAGCGGATGTTCGTGAGTGGGGTGCGCAGCTCGTGGGAGACGTTTGCCACGAACTCGCGGCGGCGCTCCTCGGCCTTGCGCTGCTGCGTGACGTCATGGAGCACGACGAGCACGCCGCCGCGCTCTTCATCGGAAAAGGGCGCGAAGTACAGCTCGACCGTGCGCTCGCCGACCGTCAGCTCGGAGGCGACAAAGTCGCTGCGCTGCATGGCCATCACCTTTTCAAAGGGGCACAGCGGCTCGAAGAGGTCGGCGTAGACGCACTCGTCCGCGCTGCGCTCCAAAAGCTCGCTCGCGGCGGGGTTGCAGTGGATGAGCGCGCCGTCGCGGTCGTAGGCGACCACGCCGTCTGTCATGTGGAGAAAGAGCGTGTCGAGCTTGTTGCGCTCGTCCTCCACCGCCTCGAGCGTGGAGTGCAGCACGCTTGCCATGTCGTTGAACGTGGTGGTGAGGATGCCGATCTCGTCGGTGGAGTCGACCTCGAGCTTTTCGCTGAAGTCGCCGCTTGCCACGCGCTCGGCACCCTCGGTCAGCTTTTCGATGGGATTGATCATCGTTTTGCTCAGCAGGAAGCTCAGCAGCACGGAGATCAGAAGACCCACGAGCAGCGCCTGCAGAATGATGATGAGCAGCTCGCTGTTGAGGCTGGAGACCGTGCTGCGGTTGTCGCGGATGTAGATGATATAGCTGTTGCCGCCGCCGGAGATGGGGATGGCAACGTCCATGTAGCCGGCCGCGATGTCGCTCTCGTCGCCGACCTCTCCGTTGCGGGCGGTGAGGAGATTCGCGGTCTGCTCGAGCTTTTCGCCGCCGAGCTCGTCGCTCGCGGCGAGGCATTCGCCGCTCGCGGCGTCGAGAATGTAGTAGTTGCGGCTGCGCGAGTCGATGCCGAGCGTACCGGAATAGGTCTCGAGCATGGACTGCATGACCGCCACGCCGTCCTCCTGCGCGGCCTCGGCGCGCAGGGAGTTGACGAAGTCGGCGTTGCTCTCGCCGAAGGTCTCGCCCATCTGCGAGTAGAAGTCGTCAATGTAGAAGTTGGTCACGCTGGTCATCAGGAACGCGCCCACCACCGCCATGAGCGAGGTGATGAGCAGCAGCATGATGAGCACTAATTTCATGTGCAGCGAGCGGAACACGGCAAAGCCTCCCTTCTGTCCGGACGGGGAAGATCACAGCGTGGAATAATAGTAGCCCACGCCGCGGCGGGTGAGGATGTAGCGCGGCGAGGCGGGATCGTCCTCGATCTTCTCGCGCAGACGGCGGACGGTGACGTCCACCGTGCGCACATCGTCGCCGACGTAGCCGTAGTTCCATACCTGCTCCATCAGATCCACGCGGGAAAAGACCTTGTCGGGGTGGCTGGCGAGGAAGGTGAGCAGCTCGTACTCGCGCTGCGTCAGCTCGATGGGGCGGCCGCTTTTGTAGACCTGAAAATTCTCAGTGTTGATCGTCAGGGCGCCGCCGGCGCTCATGCCGCTCTCGGCGGCTGCGCCGGAGACCATCGCCGTGCGGCGGATGTTCGCCTTCACGCGGGCCATCAGCTCGCGCATGGAAAAGGGCTTGGTGATGTAGTCGTCCGCGCCGATCTCCAGGCCGAGGATCTTGTCCTCCTCCTCCTCGCGGGCGGTGAGGATGATGACGGGCACGTTGTCGCCCTCGGCGCGCAGAGCGCGGCAGACGTCAAAGCCCATCATCTTCGGCATCATCACGTCGAGCAGGATGAGGTCGGGCTTCTTCTCGCGCGCGAGCGCGAGACCTGCCTCGCCGTCATAGGCCTCGAGCGTGGCGTAGCCCTCGCGCTGGAGGTTGAAGCGGACGATGTCCACGATGTTCATCTCGTCCTCGACGATGAGGACGGTTTTTTTCGGCTCCATGCTCATTTCTCCTCCTTTTTGCGTGTGCGCAGGGCATAGACCTTCAGCGCGCCTGCGACCGTCTTGCCGTCGCGGAGCTCGCCGGAGAGGCAGCGGTCGAGCAGCGCATCGAAGGGGACGCGCTCGAAGTTGATGAACTCGTCCTCATCCGGGTGCTGGGAGCCGAAGGTCAGGCCCGTGGCCATGTAAAGGTGCAGTACCTCCGTGAAGCCGCCGGGGGAGGCGAGGATTTCGCCGAGGGGGGTGAGCGTCTCGCAGCTCGCGCCCGTTTCCTCGCTCAGCTCGCGCCGCGCGGCGGCGGCGGGGTCCTCCCCGCGCTCGAGCTTGCCGGCGGGGATCTCCTCAAGCACGGTCTGGAACGCATAGCGGTACTGCTTCACGGTCAGCACGTTGTCGTTCTCGTCGATGGCGACGACGGCGACGCCGCCGGGATGGTCGATCACCTCGCGCGTGGTGAGATGGCCGTTGGGCAGACGCACGGTGTCCACGCGCAGGTCGACGATGCGCCCGTGGAAAATTTCCTGACGGCTGACAAAGGTTTCTTTTAATTCCATGGATATCACTCCTTAATCCTCATGAAGCACCAGATAGTCGGTGTAAACAGCGCTTACTCCGCTTTGCAGCAGGGCTTCAGCCGTTTCTCTGTCGTTTACTGTATGGACATAGCAGCGCACGCCGCTGTTCTCCGCGGTGACGGCGTAGGACGGCCGCCACAGCCAGCTCCACATGGTCACGCCTTCGATGCCGTTTTTCCGGCAGAAGGTCAGCCGCTCGCGGAGGGCCTCCTCGGTGCCGTTGAAGCCCTCGGCGTAGAACGTATAGATGTAATGCGGGAAATGCCCGAGATGATCGACCACACGGAACATCAGCGGGCTATAGACCTGAATGACCATACGGTCAAAGAGATACGAGAGCCCCAGCTCGTGCGCGTCGTTCAGCATGGCGGTGAACTGCGCGGTCACGACCTCGGCGTCCGTAAATTTGGTGTCGGTGATGATACAGATATCCGGATACTCCTCCATCAGGAGCAGCAGGTCGCGGAAGCTCATGGGCGTGTACCTTTCCAGAAGGGGCGCGGCGAGAAACACATCGCGCGTGGGGATCGACAGCTCGCTGATCCCCTCCTGCCAGCCGCCGCGCCAGTCGTGCCGCAGGACGACCTGCCCGTCGCTCGTCATGCGCAGATCGACCTCGAATACCCGCGCCCCGCGCGCGTAGTAGCGATCGAAGCCTTCGCGGCAGTTGAGCACGGAGGTCCCGCTCAGCTGGCCCAGTCCGTGCATGACGGTGTGGGAGGAGGCCAGGATCTCCTCCGCGCTCAGCTCGCCCGCGGGCCGGGCCTTCTCTTCGGTGACCGGCGGAGCGGCCGGGGCTGTCAGCACGGAAAGGCAGGCAAAGCTTATCAGAAGCAGCGTCAGCGCACGCAGCAGCGGCGCGCTGACGCGGATATGGACAAAATCGCCGATGACGGATCACCTCTTAAAACAGGTAAAAAACCACCTTATATTACACCATAAAGCACCGAGAATTTCAACAGAGAAATCGAAATTATTACATTTTGATTACAGCCCTTGTACGTTGGGCAGAATCATGGTATACTTGAGATCCGCTTTGAAGGAGAGGGGGCACTGTGCCGTGGAGAAAAAGGGAATCAAGATCGCGGCGCAGAACCGCAAGGCCTATCACGACTACTTCGTGGAGGACCGTCTCGAGGCCGGTATCGAACTGAAGGGGACGGAGGTCAAGTCCATCCGCGCGGGAACGCTCAACCTCAAGGACAGCTACTGCGTCGTGAAAAACGGCGAGGCCATGGTCTACTCCATGCACATCTCGCCCTACGACAAGGGCAACATCTTCAACCACGACCCCGACCGCCCCAAGAGGCTGCTGCTGCACAAGCGCGAGATCAACAAGCTCCACGCGCTCGTCAAGCAGGACGGCTACGCCCTCATCCCGCTCTCGGTCTATTTCAAGGACGCGCGCGTGAAGGTCGAGCTGGGCGTGTGCAAGGGCAAGAAGAACTACGACAAGCGCGAGGCATCCGCGCAGCGCGACGCAAAGCGCGAGATCGACCGCCACATGAAAAACTACCGATAAAAACGGAGAAGCGAAGCGATGAACGAAGAGAGAGAAAACGGCCGCTTTGACCCCGCCGATTTTATTCCGGCGGACGCGCAGCCGAAGGTTGCCGTGTCCTGCGAGCTCGAGGAGCCGCCGCGCGGCAGCGCCCTGACCGGCATCCTCGGCGCGCTGTTCGGCGCGCTCGTGGGCGCGGTCCCTTGGTTCCTGACGAGCACCTTTGCCGACTTCTTCGTCGGCTGGCTGGGCTTCCTGGTGGGTGTCGCAGCCTGCTGGGGCTACCGCCTGTTCAAGGGCCGCCGCTCCACACGCTTTGCCATGGCGACGGTGATCGTCTGCTCGCTCCTCGCGCTCTTTGCCGCGGAGATCGCCTCGTGGATGTACGTCCTCTGCTCCAATCCCGAATGGCAGGCGGACGCTGCGTGGTACGGCATCCCGGTCGCGCAGCTGGCGTGGGAATCCATTCTCATGCCGGAGAACTGGGGCATCATGGCGCCGTCCATGCTCATGGGCATGGTCATCGGCGTGCTGGGCGTGGTGTGCGTGAAGCAGAAGGTCCTCGCCTACACCGACCCGGAGCGCGCGGCGCAGATGGCCGCGCACACCGCGCAGAACGGGCTGGCTTCCTCCGCCGCGCAGACGGCGCAGGCGAACGCCGCGGCGGGCTTTGCCGTGCCGCAGAGCTTCACCGTGCGGGATAAGAAGTGGGTCAGGGTGACGGTGCGTATCGTGGGTGTGCTGATCGCCGTTTTCTTTACCGCCCTGCTTGCCGGTGTGATCGGCAGCTCGATCGACGAGCCAGAGGGCTGGTCGCTTGCCGAGACGGTGGGCTTTTCCGCTTTCGCGCTCGTTTTTGCGGTGTTCGGCGTGTTCCTAATCTTTCTTGTCCGGCGCAGGCTGGTGGTCGAGGGCGGCGTGTTCAGCTACCTGCCGACCTTCGGCAGGTCCCGCGCCTTCCGCCTGGCGGACATTGCGGGCATGACCATCGGGACGAACGGCCGCAGGCTGGTCGGACAGGATGGCCGGACGCTTGCCCGCTTTGAGGACAATCAGGAAAACAGCGCCATCCTATTGCAGTATCTCAGCGAGCACGGCGTCGGCCTGCTCGTGAAATAAAAAACCGAACGCGCCGCGGCGCGAGACAAGGAGAACGAATATGTCCAATCCCGTTGTGACCATCGAGATGGAGAGCGGCGCGGTGATGACCGGCGAGCTCTATCCCGAGCTGGCCCCCAACACCGTCAACAACTTCATCGCGCTGGCAAATTCTGGCTTTTATGACGGCCTCATTTTCCACCGCGTCATCCCCGGCTTCATGATCCAGGGCGGCTGCCCGCAGGGCAACGGCATGGGCGGCCCGGGCTATGAGATCGACGGCGAATTTTCCGCCAACGGTCACAAGAACGACCTCAAGCATACGCTGGGCGTGCTGTCCATGGCGCGCACGATGGCGCCCAACAGCGCCGGCAGCCAGTTCTTCATCATGGTCGCGGACGCGCCGCACCTCGACGGGCAGTATGCCGCGTTCGGCAAGATCACGGACAACGCGCAGGCCGCGGTGGACATCTCCCGCGTCAACCGTGATATGTTCACGGATAAGCCGAAGAAGCCGCAGACCATCAAGTCCATTCGCGTGGACACGCAGGGCGTGGAGTATCCCGCGCCGGAGAAGCACTAAGACATTTTTCATTTGCTTTCGCAGACCTAAAGAAGCAAGCATCCCGTTCGCGGTGTGAAGGGAACGCCGTTCACACCGCTCACACGGGGGCGTACCGGTTTCGACGGGGGTGTGGAGG
>ERZ773228.2539-NODE-2539-length-16492-cov-4.380544_pt1 | contig 16492 bp, 12 predicted proteins | sample MGYA00580524_ERZ773228 | MGnify/ENA primary metagenome ERZ773228 (study PRJEB29015, sample SAMEA2737768) | human gut metagenome | biome: human gut; feature: human-associated habitat; material: faeces | place: China | collected 2012 ... | reverse complement strand
GAGAACTCATACACAAGCCAGATGGTTAGAACAATTAAGTACTTCGCTGAATTAAGCAAGTAATTATAATATACATTGACCATTAAGGGTTAATTTATTTAACTTGTAATAATACCGGAGATGAGAATTCATTCTCCGGTATTTTGATAAGTATGTTAAGACTGTCCTGCTGTATGGCGGGACAGAACAGGCATACCTGGGTTGTTTACAGGTCACTGTCAATAAGCTAGTAATGATAATTTGGAGGATATAGATATGCTTAATAAGAAGTCAGTTGATGATATCAACGTTAATGGCAAAAGAGTTTTATGCAGATGTGATTTTAATGTACCATTAGATGGTGATAAGATTACAGATGAAACACGTCTTGTTGCTGCACTTCCAACAATAAAGAAGTTAATAGCTGATGGAGGAAAGGTTATTCTTTGCTCACATCTTGGTAAGCCAAAGGGAGCTGATAAGGCATTTTCATTAGCACCAGTTGCTAAAAGACTTTCAGAGCTTCTTGGACAGGAAGTTAAGTTCGCTGCTGATGATACAGTAGTTGGTGACAATGCAAGAGCTGCTGTTGAAGCTATGAATAATGGAGATGTTATTCTTCTTGAGAATACACGTTTCAGAGCAGAAGAGACAAAGAATGGTGATGAATTCTCTAAGGATTTAGCTTCAATCGCTGATGTATTTGTTAATGATGCTTTCGGTACAGCACACAGAGCACACTGCTCTAACGTAGGTGTAACAAAGTATGTTGATACAGCAGTAGTTGGTTACCTTATGCAGAAAGAAATAGATTTCCTTGGAAATGCTGTTAATAATCCAGTAAGGCCTTTCGTAGCTATTCTTGGTGGTTCAAAGGTGTCTTCAAAGATTTCTGTTATTAACAACCTTCTTGATAAGGTTGATACACTTATTATCGGTGGCGGTATGTCATACACATTCCAGAAGGCTCATGGTGGTCACGTTGGACAGTCATTAGTTGAAGAAGATTATCTTGACTATGCTAAGGAAATGATGGCTAAGGCTGAAGCTAAGGGTGTTAAGATGCTTATTCCTGTTGATACAGTAGTAACAAAGGAATTCAAGAACGATACTCCTTTCCATGTAGTTGAAGCTGGATGCCAGGAAGATGATGATATGGGTATGGATATCGGACCTAAGACTTGTGAGCTTTACAAGGATGCTCTTAAGGATGCCAAGACAGTAGTATGGAATGGACCTATGGGTGTATTTGAATTCCCTAACTTTGCAAAGGGAACTATTGCTGTTGCAGAAGAATTAGCTCAGCTTACAGATGCTACTACAATTATCGGTGGTGGTGATTCAGCAGCCGCAGTTAATAACCTTGGTTTCGGTGATAAGATGACACATATTTCAACAGGTGGCGGTGCTTCACTTGAATTCCTTGAAGGTAAGGAACTCCCAGGTGTAGTAGCAGCTAATGACAAATAGAGTGTTTACTGACATAAACATATAGCTTTGATTGGTTAATTGACAGTTAATTCAGTCGGGCAATACACAAAAGGAGCTGTATATTGATATATACGGCTCCTTTTGTTTGAAAATAATCATAAAACTAAGCTTGTCTTAATACAATATGTTGTATATATAAAATACTTAGGTACATACATTGTATTTATTTTAAATATTTGCATTATTAGTGGCTTTTTATAAATTTGTATGATATAATTTTTTTATTAAAATAACTGAGCTGGTAATAATGATGAATAAGCTAATCAGTTATATTGTATGGAGGCGTGATTGTAGTATGAGGAAGAAGATAGTTGCGGGAAACTGGAAAATGAATATGACACCAAAGGAAGCAGTATCGCTTGTATGTGAGCTTCGTGATAAGTTCTCTAATCGTGATGTTGATGTAGTGTTTTGTGTTCCATCAATAGACATTATACCAGTTGTAGACGCAGTCAAAGGAACAGATATTAAGGTTGGTGCCGAGAATATGCACTATGAAGAAAAAGGTGCATATACGGGTGAGATTTCACCAGGAATGTTAAAAGAGGCTGGTGTTGATTATGTTATAGTTGGACATTCAGAAAGAAGACAATATTTTGGTGAAGATGATGAGTGCATCAACCGCAAAGTAAGAAAAGCAATTGAATATGGATTGACACCTATTATATGCTGTGGTGAGACTATCCAGCAGAGAGAAGAAGGCATAACATTGGATTTCATTAATAAGCAGATTGACGCAGCATTTTTACAGGTGTCAGCTAAAGATGCTATGAAGTGTGTTATTGCATATGAACCTATATGGGCTATTGGAACAGGCAGGGTTGCTACATCAGCTCAGGCTCAGGAAGTATGTGAGGCTATAAGATTAGATATAAGGAAGTTATATGGAGAAGAAGCAGCTTCTTCAATAAGAATTCTTTATGGAGGTTCTGTTAATGCTGGTAATGCTGCAGAATTATTCAGGCAGCCTGATATAGATGGCGGTCTTGTAGGCGGTGCAAGTCTTAAGCCGGATTTTTGTGAAATTGTTAATTACAATATATAATAAGATACATAGTAAGCCATATACGGAAGTAATTCCAGGTATGGCTTATTGCTTTTTAATATAATTATAATTATTCTAAATTGCAAATTAGTAATAAGTATGCTATCATACAACAGGAATAATTAGAGAGAATATTAAAGATATTGCTATCTTAGAAAAGAGGAAAATAATATGAGTAAGAAACCAGTTGTATTAATGGTACTTGATGGTTATGGTTTAAATGATAGAACAGAGGGTAATGCAATAGCTATGGCTAATACTCCTGTTATGGATAAGTTAATGAAAGAATATCCATTTGTTAAGGGTAACGCATCTGGACTTTATGTAGGTCTTCCAGATGGTCAGATGGGTAATTCAGAAGTTGGTCATATGAATATTGGTGCTGGCAGGATTATATATCAGGATCTTACAAGAATAACAAAGGCTATAGAAGACGGAGAGTTCTATAAGAATGAAGAACTTCTTGCTGCTATGGAGAATTGCAAGAAGAATAATTCCGATTTACATCTTTTCGGACTTTTATCAGATGGTGGTGTTCATAGCCACATTTCACATATATATGGTTTACTTGAGATGGCTAAGAAGAATGGAGTTTCTAATGTATATGTACACGCTTTCCTTGATGGACGTGATACACCTCCAGCTTCAGCTAAAGATTTTGTAGCCAGGCTTGAAGACAAGATGGCAGAGATTGGTGTTGGTAAAGTAGCTTCTTTAGCGGGAAGATACTATGCTATGGATAGAGATAATAACTGGGACAGAGTAAAGGAAGCATATCTTTCACTTACAACAGGTGAAGGAAAGTCAGCAGATAATGCAGTTAAGGCACTTGAAGAGTCTTATGCGGCAGATGTTACAGATGAATTCGTTGTTCCTACAGTAATAACAGAGAATGGCAAGCCACTTTCAGTTGTTAAGCCTGACGATTCAGTAATATTCTTTAACTTCCGTCCAGATAGAGCAAGAGAGATGACAAGAGCTTTCTGTGATGATAAGTTTACAGGTTTTGAAAGAGAATATATTCCAACTACATTTGTATGCTTCAAGGATTATGATGAATCAATCCCTAACAAGTTAGTTGCATTCAAGAAAGAAGAAATCAAGAATACATTTGGCGAATTCCTTGCTAATAATGGCAAGAAGCAGCTTCGTCTTGCTGAGACAGAGAAGTATGCACATGTAACATTTTTCTTTAATGGTGGTGTTGAAGATCCTAATGTAGATGAGTTCAGACTTCTTGTTAACTCACCTAAGGATGTCCCAACATATGACCTTAAGCCAGAGATGAGTGCTCCAGAGGTTGGTATGGATTTAGTTGAGGCAATTAAGTCAGATAAGTATGATGTTATCGTAATCAACTTCGCGAACCCTGATATGGTTGGTCACACAGGTGTTATTCCGGCAGCAGTTAAGGCTGTAGAAAAGGTAGATGAGCTTGTTGGCAAGGCTGTACAGGCTGTTAAGGATGTTGACGGAGTATTATTCATATGTGCTGACCATGGTAACGCAGAGAAGATGATAGATTATGAAACAGGTGCACCACATACAGCACATACAACTAATCCAGTTCCATTTATTCTTGTCAATTATGATGAAGCATATACACTTAGAGAAGGTGGAAGACTTTGTGATATAGCTCCAACTCTTATTGAGATTATGGGAATGGAGAAGCCGGCAGAGATGACAGGAGAATCACTTCTTATTAAGAAATAATTCATAGATAGGATTATATAGTGCACAGATGGACAATTAGTTATAGATATTAGTTGCACATTTAATATTTATTTGTTATAATCAATTCATTGTGATTATTGCAATAGGAGGTTTGATATATGTTTGGTATGTCATGGGCTGATACATTAAGAATAGTCTTAATGGGTATATTTATATTAGTATGTATATTTTTAACAATAGTAGTTCTTATGCAGGAAAGTAAACAGAATGGTTTATCAGGTGCTATTAGTGGTGCTGCTGATACTTACTGGGGTAAGAATAAAGGTCGTTCAATGGAAGGTAAGCTTGTAACTATTACTAAAGTTCTTGCTGTATTATTCGTTGTAATAGCTATTATTTTAAATATTAATTTCTAATTGATAACATTAACGCTCTTAAGATATAGTATCTTAAGGGCGTTTTTGTGTAATAAATATTAAATATATATTATATTGCAGATTGATATTGAATTATAGTAATGGAATGGAGGAAACTATGAAAAGTAGTGTTTTCAAGGAAAGAAGGAAAAACCTTGCTGATCTGATACTCAATAATGAATTATATGTTCCTATGAAGACAAAGGAGATAGCAATTCTTCTTGGTATTCCTAAAGAATTAAGACACGAACTTCAGGAGGTTCTTGATTCTTTAGTTGCAGACGGAACTATAGGTGTAAGCAAGAAGGGGAAATATATGAAGCCTGATAATGTTGCACTTGTAGGAACATTTGAGAGTACAAGCAGGGGATTTGGTTTTGTTGTTGTAGATGGGCAGGATGATGATATATTTGTCAAAGCAAGTGATACTAAGGATGCTTTTTATCACGACAAAGTTAAAGTTGTAATTACAGCACAGAAGAATGGTGATAGAAGACGTGAAGGTAAGATAATAGAGATATTAGACCACGAAGTTAAGACTTTGGTTGGAACATATCAGAAGAATAAGAATTTTGGATTTGTTGTGCCTGATAACCAGAAGATTGGCTGTGATATATTCGTATCTAAGGAACACGAAATAGGAGCGGTTACAGGCAGTAAAGTAGTAGTTAAGATAAGCAGCTATGGCAGTGCAAGAAAGAATCCTGAGGGTAAGATAATTGAAGTAATCGGACATATGGATGATCCGGGAACAGACATTTTATCAATAGTAAAAGCCTATGACCTGCCAGAAGAATTTCCAGATAGTGTTAAGAAGGAATTAAAGGGCATACCAGATGAGGTTGATGGCAATGATATAGCAGGCAGGACGGATCTGCGAGATGTTGTTATGGTGACAATAGACGGCGAGGATTCTAAGGATTTAGATGATGCAGTATCATTAACTAAAGAAAATGATATATATCATCTTGGTGTGCATATTGCTGATGTAAGCCATTATGTTAAAGAGGACAGTCCACTTGATAAGGAAGCTCTTAAGAGAGGAACAAGCGTGTATCTGGTTGACAGGGTTATTCCGATGATACCGCACCAGCTTTCCAATGGAATATGTTCGCTGAATGAAGGATGTGACAGACTGGCATTAAGCTGTCTTATGGATATAGATATGAAAGGTAACATAATAGGCCATAAGATATGCGAGTCAGTTATCAATGTAAATAGAAGAATGACTTATACATCTGTTAAAAAGATACTTGAAGATAATGATAAAGAAGAATGTACAAAGTACAGTGAGCTTGTAGATATGTTTAAGCTTATGCAGGAATGTGCTGATATATTAAGAAAGAAAAGATTTAAGAGAGGTTCAATAGATTTTGATTTTCCTGAATCTAAGATTATTCTTGATAAAGATGGACGGCCTGTAGATATTAAGCCATATGACAGAAATGTAGCAACTAAGCTTATAGAAGATTTTATGCTTGCTGCTAATGAGACAGTAGCAGAAGATTATTTCTGGCAGGAAGTACCATTTCTTTATAGAACACACGAAAATCCTGACCCGGAAAAGATATTAAAATTATCTACATTTATTAATAATTTTGGATATTCAATGCATATAACTGATGAAATTCATCCTAAAGAATTACAGAAGCTTCTTGAAAAAATAGCGGGAAGTGACGAGGAAAATCTTATAAGCAGACTTACATTAAGGTCTATGAAGAAGGCTAAGTATACAGCGGAATGTATTGGACATTTCGGACTTGCGGCAAAATATTACTGCCATTTTACTTCGCCAATAAGAAGATATCCGGATTTGCAAATTCATAGAATAATTAAAGAATGTCTTCATGGAGGAATGAGTGAGAAGCGAAAGCTTCATTATGATAAAATCCTTCCAGATGTTGCAGAACAGGCGAGTGCAACTGAACGCCGTGCAGATGAGGCAGAAAGAGATACTGATAAGCTGAAAATGGTTCAGTATATGAGTGCACATATCGGAGAGTATTTTGATGGTGTAATATCAGGAGTAACGAATTGGGGCATATATGTTGAACTTCCTAATACAATAGAAGGAATGGTTTCTGTCAATAATATGCGTGGTTACTATGTATTTGATGAAAATCATTACGAGATGTTTAATGAAACAACTCATAAGACATATAAGCTTGGACAGAAAGTCAGGGTTGTTGTTGTTGATACTAATGCAATATCAAGAACGATAGATTTTATGTTTGCACAGGATTATGAAGAATAGTAAGCAATTAAGTAATTAGATAATGGAGGATATGTATGGGCAAAGACAGCGCAAGCGGCAACAGATTAATTGCCAACAACAAGAAAGCGTATTTTGATTACTTTATAGAAGATAAGCTTGAAGCAGGGCTTGAACTTTGCGGAACTGAGGTTAAGTCAATAAGACAGGGAAAATGTTCTATCAAAGAGTCATATATACAGATAATTAATGGGGAAGTATTTGCCATTAATATGAATATCACACCTTATGAAAAAGGTAATATTTTCAATAAAGACCCATTAAGACCTAAGAAGCTGCTTCTTCATAAAAGTGAGATTAATAAGCTTGCAGGACAGCTTTCTACCAAGGGCTATACACTTGTGCCATTGCAGGTTTATCTGAAATATGGCAAGGTTAAAATGCAGATAGGTCTTGCAAAAGGTAAGAAGAATTACGATAAGAGAGATTCAATAGCGAAGAAAGACCAGCAGCGGGAGGCAGCTAAGGACTTTAAGATTAGAAATCTGGGGTAGGTTTTGAATGGTAATATCTGGGGAATTTGAACCAGTTATATAACGACTTATAGGACAAAATGTGTTGATAAAAACCGCTCACAGCCCTTGAAATTAAAGGGCTGTGGCGGTTTATTCTTTCTAAAAATAACAATAATGGAGGAAGATTAAATGAACCAAGTAAATTGCCCTGTATGTGAAAATAAATATATTAAGTCAGGAAAGACAAAAGCCGAGGCACAGCACTGGCTTTGCAAGAACTGCAAATTTTTTTAGATTGGCTGTTTGGAAAAGAAGTTCAGCCATTAATGCTAGGTGAAGAAAGGTCATTCAGGCGCAAGACTACTGTATATTGGAATAATCTGGTCAATGCCGCCTAAAGCTGAAGAAAGAAAAGAGGTATGGTATCTTGATGGTATTTATCTGTGGAGAAAAGAGTGCATTTTAATCTGCTGTGATGATAAATAAGTTATGTGATGCTATTTATGCAGATATGAATATGCTGGCATCTGGATAGCATTAATGGAATGCATAGCAGAACCCCAAATGATTGTATCCAATGAAGATACAGTGTTTGCAAAAGCATTCAAAAAATATGATCGCATGCAAAACATCAAAGCTGTATTTCACGTAATTTGTCAGATAAAGCGTTACACAACGACAGACCAAAATCAATGGATGGAATAGAATTATATAATCTGGCAAAAGACCTTCTAAGAATAGATACAAAAGAAATTGATATATTAGTATAGAAAAGCAAATTTTGAAGATGTAATTGACTTGCTGGAGAAATAAACGAAAAAATTGATGAAGTAACTAAATTGTTAAATAATACAATATAAAATTATAAAGTTTATGTAATGTTATTGATTTTAGCTGAATAATATGATAAATTTAAAATATGAAAGGTGTACTCCATCAAAAAAGGAGGCAACTATGGATATATCAACTGTCGCTAGTTATATAACAATATTAACATTTGTCGTTGGCATTTTAGGTATCGTTAGTGCAAGAATATCTAAGAGGGTAAGGTTATGGATAAAATCTATTTTTTCCGAATGTCTTAAAGAGAATGAGGAAAATAATAAGAAACCATAATTTATTTTTGGTTATACGGAAAGGAGATATGATTCAGCCGACAGTGCGATATGGCTTCCTTTTTATATAGAGTAACTATTAACAAGGAGTATACTGTTCTAATGTGTAAGATGTAGTATCTACTGCTCATATTACATCTTACACAATATTATTTATAAATTTATATAATAAAATACTTTGAGAGAATTATAGAAATATAATTCTTTTTTTATTATAAAAAAATTAGTATACAATACAGATCAGTATTTAAAAGAATTACAAGTGAAAGAAATTTTTGAGAAAATGACGGATAGAGGAGCTGCATAGGTATTAAGAGGTATTCTACTTGCAGACAAGAACAATGTGTTTGATTGGAGTCGCGCATTTTATTTTATACAGAAATATATGCCTGAATTGAAGATGTTTGATTAGACTTTGAAATTTAACTTTAGTCGGATTGAATTGATGTGATACTTTGAAAAATGAGCAGACAATAACAATAATGAAAGATAGAGCAAAGCTACATAGGATACCTACTGAACAGAGAGTATTTGAGAAAGCAATCGCAACTTTGGAATGTTGCAGTAATCTTACCTACCTATATGTAGAAGACAAAAGATTTGGAATTGAAACAATTTTATTTCCCTTAAAAAGTGCCTAAATCTAGAAATGTCAAAATAAAATTTGTGGGATTTATATAGGTATATTAAAGTATGCCAATTTTGAATAAATCACGCTCATTTTAATAAATAATGACTGAAAAATCATACTTTTAGAGAAAAAAGAAAACTCGCCTCAACGATTTTTAATCGTTAAAGCGACAGCACCTCATTTTTATAATTATTTATCTAATTTTTAACCACATTTTTTTGAAACCGAAACCATTTTTTAACCACATTTTAATTTTTCGGTATGTCTGAAAAATTAAAATGTGGCTTTCCCAAAGTGGACCTGAGGGGAGTCGAACCCCTGTCCAAAAGCCCATCCGCTGTTCTTCTACTATCATAGTTAGTTATTTGACATTCCCTTATGCATACGGGAACTAACACCCTTATGCACTTAGTAGCTTCATAATACGTCCATAACCTCAAAGCTTAAGCTATGTCGTTTCTCACATATTCGAAGCCTGGATCCTAAAGTGTGAGTGCTTTAGGTCAGACTGCTGCAACTTAGGCAGCGTATGCTAAATTATCTTCAGCGTTTATATTTAAGTTTGCCATTTAACGCATTGCATACGAATAGCTTCACCGGCTGCAAGATCCCTGTCGAAACCTTTACTACCCCGAATAGAGCTCTATCATAATTCAATTTGATTGAATTGTCAAGAGGGGAATAGAGGATTTTTAGGGAAATAATTGTTCTGGTCAAGCATTTAAAATAAAAAAACAGCCATAGACCGCTAAAACAGCGGAATACAGCTATTTTCCTACAATTCATACGGAGTTACCTGATAAACGTAATAATTCAGCCAGTTGGTATAAAGCTCATTTGCATGTGCCCGCCATGTAAGAAGCGGCATATTGTCCGGATTATTATCCGGATAATAATGATATGGCAGTTCAATATCCATCCCCTTTGATAAATCTCTTTTATATTCGGTGTCAAGAGTATTGCGGTCATATTCCGGATGACCGGTTACAAAAATATGCTTTCCGTCTTTTCCGAGAATCACAAATGGGCCCGCAATATCCGATTCTGCAAGAATCGTAAGTTCAGGAACAGCTTCAACAGCTTCCTTTGAAATTCCAACATGTCTGGAATGTGGAGCCAGAAATACATCATCAAATCCACGCATTAAAGGAACTTTTCTGTGTAATACACGATGTTCAAAAATTCCAAACATTTTTTTATCCAAAGGTATTTTATCAATTCCATAGCGGTAATAAAGTCCGGCAAATGCACCCCAGCAGGAATGAAACGTAGAGGTTACGTTTTTGTCCGACCAGTCCATGATTTCCGTTAATTCATCCCAGTAATTAACCTCTTCAAAAGGCATTTGTTCTACTGGTGCACCTGTAATAATCAGTCCGTCAAATTTCTGGTTTTTGATTTCAGAAAACTTTGAATAGAACTGGTTTAAATGGCTGGCTGGTGTGTTTTTCGATATGTGGCTTTCTACGCATACAAAAGTAATATCAACCTGTAAAGGTGTATTTGATAAAGCCCTTAACAACTGAATCTCTGTGTCATGCTTGATGGGCATCAGATTTAAAACAGCTATTTTTAAAGGGCGGATATCCTGCATGATTGCACGGGTTTCATCCATGATAAATATATTTTCACTTTCTATAACGGCTTTTGCCGGAAGATCGCCCTGTACTTTAATTGGCATAAAATTCACTCCTATCTGTCCTGTACGGACAAAATCTAATACTCTTTATCATATCACAGGAAGAAAATATAATCAACCAGCTTTCTGGCAAATTATCAAAAGAAAAACAAAAATCAGACAGGGAATACCAAGGCATATGCTTAAAGAAAGCAGGCTGGCGTGAAAAATCGGATATAGTACAGCTTTCAGCAGGAAAGATGGAAGAATACTGCATAGCATTATGAAAAAAGGAAGGATAAAACACTGCCGGATCTGATATTTGAAACGGGTATATTTTTTTACAAGCCACAGGAGAAGTGAGGCATTACAGATCTGGCTGAACAGAATCCCCCAGAGATATCCGCGGATACCAAAAAGGGGAACAAAAGCATAGAGAAATGCGATACGGGAGAGGGATGCAGTAAGATTTACGGCAAAAGTAATTTTGGTCAGTCCAAGCCCGTTTAAAATACTGTTTAAGGTTGCACCGAGATACATGAATGGACAGAGCCATGAAAGGATGGAGATAAAAGTTCCGGCATCTTCATCGTGGAACAGCACATAACCTATATCGTAACCATAGAAATAGAAAAGGGCTGCGAAGAAAATCCCGATGGAAAAGCAGTATTTGACCACAACGGTAGTAGTATGTGCAATCTTTATATAATTTCCACTGGCCTGAGCTTCGGAAACTGAGGGAAGAATCATGGAAGAGATGGCAGCAGTTATTGTGGAAGGAAAAAAGATAAATGGCATAGCCATTCCAGTTAATATTCCATATATGCGTATCGATTCTGAATGGCTGAGGCCATATTTTTTCAGGCAGAAAAGGATGAAAACGGCTTCCAGACTAAGAAGAACGGATGTAATAACCCGGCTGAATGCGATCGGTGAAGAAAGAGAAAGAATTTCTTTTTTGTAGTTTTCCGGTACAGCATGATTCTGTTCCTGAAAAAGGTCGGCAGAAAAATTCTTTCTATATTTATAAATATCGGAAATCAGGGCGATGATGCAGATAAGTGATGAGGCAAATTCACCGAAAAACAGACCTGCCATGGCGGCATCCGGCGATAAAAGTTTCCTGCCAGTCATCAGGGACAGAAAAAATACAATACCGACACGGCTGAGCTGTTCGCCAAGCTGGGCAGCGGCAGGTATGACGGTGCGGCTCTTTCCAAGGAAATATCCTATGATACAGCCGTGAATAGAACAAAATGGGATGGCAAAAGCCGAAAGCTTGAGAAGATGTCCGCAGCGGGCATCACTGATTATGCAGGATGCGATAAAATCGCTTGAAACATAGAGCAGTATGGAGATAAAAACAGACAGAAAAAAGGAGAGATACAAGCCTGCTTTCAGGATTCCAAAAGTTTTTTGCGGATCTGTCCGGGCAGCTTCCGCGGTAAACTTTGATATTGCCATTTGAATTCCGGTTACGGCAAAGGAAATGCACAGTCCGTACATGGGGAAAATCATCTGATACAGACCAATTCCTTCTGCACCGATTGTATTTGAAAGGAATATTCTATAATAGAAACCAATCAGTCGGGTCAGGATTCCAGCAGCTGATAATATGAATGTTCCCTTAATAATCGTATTTTTCATCAGGCAACCTCATTGACTTTTTTTTATTATATTCAGGTTTTATTATAAATAGTATTTTGTTGAAAGATTATCATCAGAAAAGGAGAAAATTATGAATCGAAGGAAGATAATATATATGGATAATGCAGCGACTACTAAGATGAGCCGGGACACTCTGGCTGCAATGGAGCCATATTTTGCAAAAGAATATGCGAATCCATCGAGTGCCTATGAGTTTGGCATGACGGCAGAAAAATCAATGGAGCATGCAAGAAGAGAAATTGCATCTGTGTTGAATTGTCTGCCGGAAGAAATCTATTTTACCAGCGGCGGAACGGAAAGTGATAACTGGGCAATAATGGGGGCAGCATTTGCGGGATTCCGGAAAGGAAATCATATTATTACAACAAAAATAGAACATCCGGCAGTAAAAAACATCTGCCGCTATCTGGAGCATTTCGGATTTGATATTACCTGGATGGATGTTGACCGAAACGGATTTGTAAAGCCAGAGGAAATAGAAAAGGCAGTCAGAAAGGATACGATTCTCATATCTGTAATGACCGCAAATAATGAAATCGGAACGATACAGCCGGTTTATGAGATTGGAAAGATTGCAAAGCATCATAAAGTCATATTTCATACAGATGCGGTTCAGGCATTCTGCCATATTCCGATTGATGTGGAGCAGATACAGGCGGATCTGTTAAGTGGAAGCTCCCATAAATTTGGCGGTCCGAAAGGAATGGGATTTTTATATATTCGCAAGGGAACAGAGATAAATTCTTATATGCATGGCGGGCATCAGGAAAGGGGGATGCGTGCCGGTACGGGAAATGTTCCGGGAGCGGTTGGAATGGGGAAAGCAGCCGCTGCTGCATGGAAGAATATGGATAACATTATACGGTATGAGACAATGCTTCGTAATTATATGATAAAAAGAATTCTGGCGGAAATTCCCCGGTGCAGGCTGAATGGTGATGGGCAGCAAAGACTTCCGGGTAATATCAATATGGCTTTTGAAGGAGTGGATGGGGGAACTCTTGCCGGAATGCTTGATATGAAAGGAATCTGTATCTCCACGGGGTCTGCCTGTTCATCCGGAAGCAGTAAGGCATCGGAAGTTCTGACAGCAATTGGTCTGTCCGAGGATATGGTACACAGTTCAGTCCGGATTACAATATCGATATTAAATACCAGGGAAGAAGCTGATTATGTCATAGAAACATTAAAAGCCGCGATAAGTGAATTAAGGAAGAAGAGACTCTGATTTTATATGAAACCGGAAATCAGAAATATTTTTATTGAATTTTAGAATAAATTTTGTTATGATATAAAAGTATGCATAAAGTGAAAGGGGCAGACAAATGAAGAGAATAAAGGAATATTATGTAACAATCATATTGATTGCCGCAGTTATTATTATTAATATAGCTGCATTTGCGTTATATATCTCCAATATTAACCGCGATATACAAAAGCAGACAGAAGAACATCTTGTTGATATTATGGAAGAAGCATCTACCAGTGTGGAATTAAAAGTAGAAGAAACGATTCATGAACTTGAGATGACGGCATATTACATTAGTATGTCAGATAATTATCTTGAGGAAACTACTTACGCAAACATTGTAAAGATGACTCGGAAAGCAGGATTTGAGAAATTCGACATTATCGGTGCAGATGGAACCGGGCTGGAGGAAAACGGAAGTAAGGATTACTCGGAAAAGAAATTTTTCTCAAAAGTAATGAATGGAAGTGTATCCATACTGGATATCAGTGATTCGGAAGGAAACACAAAAGGAGTCCGTTTCTCTGTTCCGATTCGCAATGAAGTGGATGAGATAGAGGGAGTATATCTTGTAGAATGTGACCTGGATTCTTTTACAGAACTTTTGAATCTGGATTCTGTCAACAGCAAGGGAAAAGCTTTTATTATTAAAAGTGACGGAACTGTCCTGTCCAGAAAAACAGACAGCAGTATCCGTAATGTAAGTGATATTCTTGACAATGAAACAAATGTAAAGACTCTGAAGAATTATATGAAGTCAAAAAAGGCGGGTGTTGTCGGATTTGCGAATGGAAAGGATTCCAAAAGATATATCTGTTATTCTAAAACTAATTTTAACAGCTGGGAAATCATTATGGTAGTATCATCCAGCGGTGTTGAGGCGAATATCAGTGATGTGACGGATAATTTTGTATTCCTTGGTGTGATTATCGGTGTAATGCTGATTGTGCTGATTGCATATTTTATTTATACACTTGTTTCCGTAAAATCAAAAAGTGCAATTAATCTTCAGAGATATTATATGGTGTCAAAATATACGGAAGATATTATATTTGATTACAGTTGTGTGAAGGATACTTTATACAGTAATGAAAATTGGAAAAAATTATTTGGATATGAATTGCCAAAAGAATCCGTAAAAGAGAAGATGGAAGAATATGTGGCAGAACAGGACAGGGCATTTTACCGTGAAAAGATTGAGGAAGCAAAGAAATCGAAGGACGGACTGGTTCAATTCAAATGTAGTATTCTGGATCAGGATAAGAATGCAGTATCATGTATCTGTAAAATATTTGCAGTGAAAGATAATATGGGAAAAGTAATAAAAATAGTCGGAGTAATAGAAAAAGCACTGTAAAAGTAAGGAGTAAACAAATGAGAAAGAGAAGAATTGTAGCATTCGTAATGTGTGCTGTTATGCAGATGTGTCCTGTGATTACAATGGCAGATGACGTAGCGCAGACGCAGGAAACAATGTCTGCAGAAGGAACATCCGCCAAAAGTGTAAAAACAGGACTGGTTCCACAGACACTTCAGACACCGCCGGATATTATTGCCGATGCTGCGATTGTAGTGGATATGGCGACAGGATATACCCTGTATGAGAAGAACATCCAGATGCAGAAATATCCGGCCAGTATTACCAAAATCATGACTGCAACCCTGGTGCTGGAAAATCTTAATATGGATGATGTGGTGACATTTTCACATGATGCCGTATATACCATTGAACCGGGAAGCAGTTCAGCCTATGCAGAAGAAGGGGAACAGCTTACAGTGGAGCAGTGTCTGTATGGTCTGATGCTGATTTCTGGAAACGATCTTGCGAATGCACTGGGAGAAAAGGTTTCAGGTTCCATGGATGCATTTGCACAGAAAATGACGGAAAAGGCAGCAGAACTTGGCTGTATCGGTACCCGGTTTAAGAATGCACATGGTCTTCATGATGAGGAACATTACACCACGGCCTATGATATGGCAATTATTGCTATGAATGCATGGAAAAGCTCGGAGACATTTCAGAAAGTGTGTTCTACAGTCAGATACGATGTTCCGCCTACCAATATGTGTAATGAAACCAGATACTGGCTGAATAATAACCGTATGATCCGTCAGGGAGAGGAATATTATTATGCCGACTGTATTGGAGGAAAAACAGGGTTTACAAATGAGGCCGGCGGTACGCTTGTAACATTTGCAAATCTGAATGGGAGGCAGGTTGTCTGTGTGGTATTAAAGAGTACGAATTCAGCCAGTGCATATTCCGATACGATCAAACTGTATGATTATATCAAAGCGAATGCAGTGCAGACCGATTATGATTTACTGGATGCAAAAGCGGCAGAAGAAGCTTCTATAGCAGCGGCACAGGCTGAAAGCATAAGCAATGCACAGACAACAACAGCGGCACAGAAGGAGTCCACTGTTGTACAGGAGAAAGAAAAGAAAAATGCCAAAGGATTTTCTGTGGCAGGAAAAGTTCTTCTTGCAGCAGCTATTATCATTGCAGTGGCATATTTTTATGTCAGCTACCGCAGATATCAGGCAAGACAGCGTAAGCTTGCAAGGAGACGGCAGATGGATCGGGAAAAGCGGGAACACTATTATGAACAGAAAAGAATTGACCATGAATTGGAAAAACGGAAGAATAAGTATAGAAATTACGATTTCTCAGATAAAAATAACCGCAGATAAGAACTGCCGGGCATAATGCCCGGCATTAACTTTTTCAGGGCTTAAATTCCACGGCATGTTTCCTTTTCCAGAGTGGAAAAAGATTTCTCTGGCAGATATAATTCCTGCGCTGTTCAATGCTGATCGCATGAAAGAAGGTCTTCCACATATCTGTATATTCATCTTCATAGGATTCTGTCTGGCGC
>ERZ773228.2530-NODE-2530-length-16524-cov-3.899508_pt1 | contig 16524 bp, 14 predicted proteins | sample MGYA00580524_ERZ773228 | MGnify/ENA primary metagenome ERZ773228 (study PRJEB29015, sample SAMEA2737768) | human gut metagenome | biome: human gut; feature: human-associated habitat; material: faeces | place: China | collected 2012 ... | reverse complement strand
AATTATTATGTATACATTATTTTTACTCCAATATGTACAGTTGTTAATAATATTTTGGTAGCTGTTTGTGCAAATAGAGCATATCCTAATTTGCAGTGCAGGGGAAGTGTTACTGTACAAGAAAAAAAAGAAATTTATAATAAAGTAAAAGCTTTGGCAGGACATAAAATAGGTGGAGTAGTAATTAATTCTTTAGATAGTGTAGTAGTTTCAGCCTTTTTGGGCTTGTCAACAGTTGCCTTATACGGTAACTATTATTATATTTTATCTGCAATAAATGGAATAATAGATGTTGGATATAATGCTATACTGGCAAGTGTAGGAAATACTATCGTAATTGAAGAAAAACAAAGGGTATATACAATTTTTAAAAAACTAAATTTTATTATGTCATGGGCAATATGTTTTTGCTGTGTAGGTTTAATATGCCTGTATCAGCCATTTATGATAGTTTGGGTGGGAAAAGAAAACATCTTTCCAACATCAACAATGATAATAATAGTAATATATTTTTATTCTCAAAAATCTAGATTGATAGGACTTAATTTTAAGGACGCAGCTGGATTATGGAATTTAGATTTTTGGAAACCATATGTAGGATTGATAGTAAATTTGGTAGTTAATATTGTTCTTGTGAATATAATAGGTGTAAATGGTGTATATATATCTACAATATTAACGATGTTTGGAGTTTACTTTCCATGGGAAACATGGGCTTTATTTAAAGGTGTGTTTAAAAGAGAGTCTAGAGAATATATACTACAATATTTGTATTATACTATTGGAACTATAATTTCGGCAGCACTTTCTTTTATAGTTACAAATAATATTAATGTAACTGGGATTTTAGGATTAGCCATAAAAGCAGTAGTGGGAATCTTAGTAGGAAATGTGATTTACTTATGCATTAATCTAAAAAATCCTGAATTCAAATCTATAATAGTAGATTTGAAAAGAAAAATGGTTAGATGACAGTAAGTTAAGAACATCATTAATTAGTTATTAAAAAATGTGATAAAACTAGGCAAATGAAAGGTATTGCGGATGGGTGGTGAGTTAATAGAAATTATTGTTAACATTATAAAAGAAGTGCTTATTGCACTTTATCAGCCTTTTGGCGCGGCAGTGCTAATGGCTTTTGTTTCTATGTTTGTTTTTCTTTATGCAAAGGAACACGGCTGGAAGAAGGGAAGTCTGATTAAAAATATTTTTGGAACATGGTTTAGGAATTTTAAGGAAAGCTCTACATTTAGAAGGGCTTTCCTTTTGGTGTTTTATTCTACTATGATTCTTTTTAGAACAATCTTGGATAGAGATATTTGGTTCGACCCTTTAAGCGATGTTATGGGAAACTGGGGGCTTCATAATGCTGATGGTACTTTGTGTACGGAACCTATTGAGAATTGTATGCTTTTTATACCATTTGCAGTGCTTTTGCTTTGGGCCTTTAAGGACGAGATTCTTGGACGCGATGTAAGGCTTGGAAAGATTCTATGGAAGTCCACCGTTGTAGTTGGAATTTTTTCTTTTGGAATCGAATTTTCACAGTTGCTGTTCCACCTTGGCACGTTCCAAATATCGGATTTGGTGTACAACACCCTGGGCGGAACCGTTGGCGGCGCGGTGTACTATGTGATATATAGGGTTAGACATAAAGGGGAATGAAGCCGAGTGGGTGAGAGGTCTATGATTGGTGGCAAGCACCACAATTAAACCGGTTATTTTGTATTTTTGGAGAAACCTTAGAGGAGAAAGGTTTCTCTTTTTCGACTAAAAAGAACTTGTGTTCGACAAGAGTGAGTGGTATAATTTAGGAAAAGAAGTCGAACGGGATGGGAGGGATAAGTAAAATAAATAATGAATAACAAAAATAATGACAAAATCACATTGACATAATGACGGGCTAATAGTAAAATGTTAGAGTGTAGTGCATAGATAGTATTTAAGATTGATTGAAATTATAGGGTGTACATAAAATTTAAAAAAGTGGTTATTAATAAATGATATGATAATTATTTAGAAAAATATTGATTTTCTTAAAAATCTGTCATATTATAATTATACAAGAGATTGTTATTTTTAGTACGATAGTTGTATTAAGGGTGATGATGATTGGATTTTGGTGTACCACTACCGAAGGCGTTGAAGTGTGGGACGATATAGGTTGGTGTGCTGCTACCAAAGACGTTGAAGTGCAGAACGATAAAGGGAAGCATAAGCTTCCTTTTTTTTAACCATTAATAGTTTTATGTATTCCAATGAAAATAAGAAAGATGGGCAGATGTTACTGCAAGTTGGTATAGGATTTATGAGGTAATTGACATTACAAAAGATCAAGTGAAACCTGATGATGTCATTGTAGAAATTAAAAATCAGAATATTTTGAGTAAAATAGATAAAAATAAGCAAAGTGATTACAGACAAAGAATTTTAGCTGTTTTAGATTTACGTAAGATGTTTCCTGTGGATGAAAGTGTATATAAGAAAATAGAAATTAACGTAAGTAGTGATATGCCGAGAAGTGAGATGTAGAGGGCATTTTTGATGATTAAGGAATATAATTTTTTGACAGAAAAAGTAGAAGAAATAGAGAAAAAGGCTACAAAGATATATGATAAACAGATCACAAAAAATAAAGTTTTAAAGTATCATTGTGATTATCGAAAATTAGAAAAAGCGTTTGAGGAGTACAAAGAAAAACAAGGTTGATTGAAGAAGCATTTAAAGAATGTGGATTGATGTTTTTTCATTGAATCGGAAAAATAATTTAGGAGCAAACAATTATGAACATTATAGTAACCGGTGGAGCCGGATTTATTGGAAGTAACTTTGTATTTCATATGTTAAATACATATCCTGATTATAGAATTATTTGCGTTGACAAGCTTACTTATGCAGGTAACTTATCTACTCTTGAACCTGTTATGGATAACCCGAATTTCCGTTTTTGCAAAATCGACATTTGCGACAGAGATGCAATTTACAAACTTTTCGAGGAAGAACATCCTGACATGGTTGTTAACTTTGCAGCAGAAAGTCATGTAGACCGTTCAATAGAGAACCCGGAAGTGTTCCTTAACACTAATATTCTTGGTACTGCAGTTCTTATGGATGCCTGCAGGAAGTATGGTATTAAGCGGTATCTTGACAATAAAGAATGGTGGGAAACTATAATTTCAGGAGAATATCAGAATTAATTTTGCCATTCTGATTAGAAATTAAAATACGTGCCATATAGCTAAAACGCTCTATGACACGTATTTTTTTATCTCTTACTTCAACTTCAACTTAATTGTCTTGCTCCAATTACCTTTTCCATATTTATTATATCCTCGAACACGTATGTAATATGTTTTCTTTTTCTTCAACTTTGTAATTGTAGCTGAATTTTGCCGAGTTGTTTTTATCTTTAGTGTTTTCGTATTTTTCTTAAATAGTTTGTTAGTGGAGTACTGGACATAGTAGCCACTTTTTCCGCGGGCAGTCTGAGCTTTCCATTTTACATAAATAGAAGTTTTTGAATATTTCTTTGCTGACTTGATTTTTACAGTTGCAGGAGCAGGGTTCTTTTTTGTTTTTATTTTAACTGTTTTGCTCCATTTTCCGTAGCCAACATTTGTTTTGTATGCTCTGATTTTGAAATAGTATTTTGTGTTATATTTAAGATTTTTGAAAGTAGTATTTGTAGTTTCAGGTTTTGTAATGTATTTATATTGAAATGCCGTGTTAAATGTTTTGTCAGTGGAATACATTATTGTGTAACCTGTTGCGGAACCTTGCTTGTCCCAACTTAAATGTACTCTGTTATAAGAAGAAACAGAACCTTTCAGTGTTTCTTTCTTAGGCAAAATCAAAAATGTAGTTGAACATACGCTAACGTATTTAACTTCTGTTGCAGTAAGTTTAACCTTGGCAACACCGGTGTTAATGTTAGATGAATAAGTAATCTTGTAATGATATGCAGGAACTAACTGACCGTCAACGTACAAATTGACAGTAGGTTTGATTTGTTTACCTGTTGCGTAGAAAACGTTATTACTCAATGTAATCGTACCTTTTTTTATTGAAACAAAAGGATTGTTTTCTTTATTGGAAGTAGAAATTACACCGTTGTTAAAATTGATAACTACATTAGCATCTGCAGTTCTATATAATTTGATAAAACGTCTTGCAAGTCTTTGAAGTACTGATTCCTTAGGAAATTCGCATATATCAGGAGTTCCGCAGGAAACAACTGCGTATTGTGGCGCAACTGCGTCAAGGAAGTTGGCGCATGATGAAGCGGCAGCACCGTGATGACCTATTTTAAGAACATCAGCCTTAAAATTATAACCTTGTTTAAGAAGTTCATTTTCCATGGTAGATGGAAGGTCGCCGGTTAAGAGAATAGACTTGTTATCGCATGTGACACGCATAACAATGCTGGCTTCGTTATAGGTTGAACCTTGTGAACCGTCATAAACCACTTCCACAGTTGCATCGCCCAATTTGAATTTTTCACCTTCCACCGGAATCCTGAAAGGACAATCTTTCTCCTTAACGGTTTTTATAAAACTAAGGTAGTCTTTGCTTGGTTTTGTACATGGTGAGTAAATTACCTGACCGATTTCGTATTCCTTGAAAACAGCAGGAAAACCGCCAACATGGTCCCCGTCAGGGTGGGTTGATATAACGTAGTCAATTTTTTTATCCGGAATGTTTAAAGATTTAAGATATGCAAGTACCTTTTCAGATGTTTGTGAAATACCTGAATCCACAAGCATAAAATGTCCGTTACTTTCGATAACAATGGCATCACCCCTGTCAACATAAATGGCATGCATTTTCATTTGCCCTGCTTTGGCAGAAACATTAATTGCCAAAATGCTAAACATAAAAAGAGCAAGAAATGCAATAAACTTTGTTCCTAAATTAATTTTGTTTTTCATAATTAAGCCATGTCCTTTCTAAATAATAATATGTACGTTTCAGGATAATCCAAAAAACAATTACCATAAATACAAGTACGCCTTCAAAGAATCTGCCCACAGCCAGGAGCATATTGAAATCTGAACCTATCCAGAAAACAAATGTGACTAAAATCTGTAGAACAAAAGTAACGTACCAAGTCATTTTGCACCATTTTCTCTCATCTCTACAGCAAATGTCCGTGCACATCTTAAGAAGTCCGCTACTGAACATAAAAGTAGTTATAATATTGCTTCCAAGATAAGCCAGTCCCAAAACGAGAGCTGTATTGCATAGAACTATTCCGTTAAGAAAGAATGGAAGTGCCAAAATAACAATGTGCAAAATTAAGGCGAACAATGTCGTAACTGAACCGTATTTGAAACGGTTATTAACTTTAGCTAAGTTTAAGCATGCAATAAATATAAGAAGAAAACCTAAAGCATCACTGAAAATATCTACTGAAATATTTCCAAAATAAACGTGGTCAATAACTTTTGCCGTGCTCTGACCGGTGTTTGTTGATGAATTGGTTGAGCTATTATCATTTGTTGTATTATAATGTGAATTTTCATCAGCTTTTTCTGAACTTGTGTTAATAACTTTGTAATCGCACCAGGCATTATAGTTAGATGCAATGTTATAATACTGAAATTCTCCGATTACCGAACCTGAATTGTTATATTTATGCGGATATTTAAATGGAGTTGTAACATTAACGTCCAATGTTATGAGAACGAAACCAATTGCCAGCATAAAAATAAAAAGTTTAAATTTGTTTTTGAGCATAAAAGCCTCCATAATATTATGTGCATTTTCTTAGATTATAAAATATAAATTTTAAGTAAATACGATGTTTTTGTGAAATAAAAACGTTTAAGTACATTATATATGAACCACTTATGAAAAACAACTAATTAGGTGTTTGTGATTGTATATTGCCAAATAAAATAGTATAATAAGGGCGAATTCTGTTAAAGGGAATAAGCCGTAAAGGGCTCCAAAATAAGCAAAGGAGTAATGATATGAAGAAAATCACATCAAAATTAGTAGCAGTATTAATGATTGTTGTTATGGCGTTTGGTATTTCAGACACAGCAACAGTTAAGACAGAAGCTAAAGAAAGCAAAGGTTATGTTATTAAAGTTAACTTAGGAACAAACTGTACAACAGTTTACAAAAATGGAAAAGCAATAAAGGCTATGATTTGTTCACCAAGTAATGAAACACCTACGGGAACATTTTATACACCTGTTAAATACAGATGGCATGAGATGATAGGAAATTGTTATGCACAGTATTGTACAAGAATTACAGACAGCATCTTATTCCATTCAGTTTGGTATTACAAGAATGGTGATAAATCAACAATGTCAGTTAGGGCATACAATGTAATGGGACAGAAGGCATCACACGGTTGTGTAAGACTTTTATGTAAAGATTCTAAGTGGATTTATGATCATTGTGCATTAGGAACAAAGGTTATAATTTTTAGAGGAACAAAGAAGGATGATCCTATTAAGAGACCTTCATTTACACCTATTACAAACGGTAAGTTTACAGATTGGGACCCAACTGATCCTGATCCTAAGAATCCATACAAGAGCAATAAGCCTGTAATTACTGCAAAAGTAAAGACTATTGAGTATGGAACAAAAGTTAAATTGTCTGACTTAATTACAGTAAAAGACAGAGCAGGCAACGTTCTTACCAAAAAAAATGTAAAGATTACTACAGTTGGTAAGATTAAAACATCTAAATTAGGAAAGTATAAGATTAAGTTTAAAGTAAAAGACAGCTTAGGAAATTCAAAGACTAAGATTTTAAAATTTAAGGTAGTAGATACAAAGAAACCTATTATTTCAGGTGCAGTAAAGAATCCTGATGTAGCTTTAAACAGTTCAGTTAATGTTTTATCTAATGTTACTGCAAAGACAGCAGCAGGCAAGAATATTACTTCGAAAATAAAAGTTACTATTAAGTATAATAAGAAGAAAGTTAAGATTAAGAATGGTGTGGTTAAGTTTGCAAACAAGGGCAAATATTACATTACATATAAAGTTACGGGCACAAATAAGAAGACAGCAAAGAAGACTATTAAATACGTTGTAAAAGACCACAAGGTAAGTCTTACAATGAAGAATACAACTGTAAAGGTTAAACAGAACAGCACATTTAATCCTTTGAATTATGTAGCTTCAGTTAAGGATTACAAGGGTAATGCTTTAAATATTAAGAACAGCGTTACAGTTACAGGAAAGGTTGATACAAAGAAACCTGGAACATATACATTAACATATAAGGCACAGTACTCAAACCAGGCATACACTGCAAGAACAGCAACACTTAAAGTTGTAGTAGAAGCTGTTGCACAGCAGCCTACAACAAAGCCTGTTACAACACAGCCTACAACTAAGGTACCTGAGACAACAACTAAGGCACCTGAGACAACAACTAAGGCACCTGAGACAACAACTAAGGCACCTGAAACAACAACTGTACCGGAAACAACAACATCTAAGTAAATAATAGAAGAAAGAGGGGCAATAAATGTTTTCATATGAGACAACAGTAAGTTACAGCAGAACAGACAGAAATGGAAAAGTTCCAATGCATGAGATATTAAATCTTTTGCAGGATTGCTCCACCTTTCATTCAGAAGATATTGGTCATGGCGTAAGTTATATGAAAAGAGAGGCCAGGGCGTGGGTACTTGTTGCATACAAAGTTATAGTTAACAGACCTATTATGTTTGGACAGAAAATAACAATAGGCACATCTCCTTCAAAGTTTAGCAGCATGTTTGCTTCAAGACAGTATTTCATAAAAGATGAAAATGGAGATTATCTTGTTCAGGCAGACAGTCTCTGGGTTCTTATTGATATTCAGACACGAAAACCTTTAAGAATTACTGAAGAGGATTCAAGTGTTTATAAACCGGAACCGATATTTGATAATATAAAGGCGTCAAGAAAGATTAGGTTTAGTAGTGAAAGAACCAAATTAGAGTCGTTTAAGGTTTTAAGAACTTACATAGACAGCAATGGTCATATGAACAATGCTAATTATTTAAGGGCGGCTGAAGAATTTTTACCAACAAATTTTCCTTGCCATGAGGTAGATATTGTGTATAATAAAGAAGCTATGGAAGGTGAAATTATTACACCATATCTTTATAGCGAAGAAAATGGAATAGGTATTAGCTTCGAAAATCAAAGTGGAGAGACACTTACAAGAATAATGCTTATGTAATGATAAAAGAGGTTATGGCGTTAAAGTCTGACCTCTTTTTTATAAAAGTGCTAATATCAGGTAGACTATAAAAAATAGAACGGAGAGACAAAAAATGGAATTAGGAAGAACACAAAAATTAGAAATAGTAAGAATGGTACATTTTGGTGCATATCTTGGCACAGAGGAAGAACAGGTGCTTCTTCCAAAGAAGCAGGTTCCTGAAGGAGCAAATGTTGGTGATGAAGTAAAGGTATTTATTTACAGAGATTCACAGGACAGACTTATAGCAACAGTAAACAAGCCTTTAGTTGAATTAGACGAAACAGCAGTTTTGACAGTTAAGGAAGTTTCAAAGAATGGTGCATTTCTTGACTGGGGCTTAGAAAAAGACTTATTTTTGCCATACAAGGAGCAGACAGTTTCAATTAAGTCAGGGGACAAGGTATTAGTAGGAGTATATTTGGACAAAAGTAACAGATTATGTGCAACAATGAAGGCGTATAAGTTCTTAAAATGTACCTCAACATATGAACCTGATGATGTTGTAACAGGAACAGTTTATAACTACAATCCTGAGTACGGTGTTTTTGTTGCTGTAGATAATAAGTATCACGGACTTGTACAGAAGAAAGAGCTTACAACAAGATTAGAAATCGGTCAGCAGATTCAGGCAAGAGTAAAAAGTGTAAGACCTGATGGCAAATTAGACCTTTCACTTAGAAAGAAAGCATATTTACAAATGGACGAAGATGCCGAAAAAATATGTAAATACATTGAGAATAACGGTGGTCAGTTAGGATATACAGATAAGGCTAAACCTGAGGTAATTAGAGAAGATTTTCAGATGAGCAAAAGTGAATTTAAAAGAGCTATCGGCAGATTGCTCAAAGAACACCGTATAATCATTGGCGAAAGTAACATATTTTTAAATAAATAATAGGGGCTGTATGCAATATTAACAAAGATTTTTTTGTTATTTTGTTTATTTACAATATAGCATTTTTAGTGTCAGTGATTTAGAATACAATCAGACGCGAGATAGAGAAACTATTTCAATACTAGGAGGAATTTTTAAAATGGCAAGTTTATCATTAAGAAATATCTGCAAGGTATATCCAAACGGATTCTGTGCAGTAAAAGATTTTAACCTTGAAATCAAGGATAAAGAATTTATCATCTTCGTAGGACCATCTGGTTGTGGTAAGTCAACAACACTTAGAATGATCGCAGGTCTTGAAGAAATTTCATCAGGAGAATTATACATCGGAGATAAGTTAGTAAACGATGTTGAACCAAAGGATAGAGATATCGCAATGGTATTCCAGAACTACGCTTTATATCCACATATGACAGTATATGATAATATGGCATTTGGTCTTAAGTTAAGAAAAGTACCTAAGGCTGAACAGGAAAGATTAGTTAAGGATGCAGCTAAGATTCTTGACCTTGAACAGTTACTTGATCGTAAGCCTAAGGCTTTATCAGGTGGTCAGAGACAGAGAGTTGCTATGGGACGTGCTATCGTTCGTAACCCTAAGGTATTCCTTATGGATGAACCTCTTTCAAACTTGGATGCTAAATTAAGAGTACAGATGCGTGTGGAAATCGCTAAGATTCATAAGAGATTAGGCGCAACAATCATCTACGTAACACATGACCAGACAGAAGCTATGACACTTGGTACAAGAATCGTAGTTATGAAGGATGGTGTTGTACAGCAGGTAGATTCACCTAAGAACTTATATGATAAGCCAGTTAACTTATTCGTAGCAGGATTCATGGGTTCACCACAGATGAACTTCATCGATGCAGAAGTTGAACAGGAAGGAGCTGACATTAAGCTCCACATTGGACAGGCTAGAACATACATTACAGTACCGGCTGAACAGGCTAGAAGGCTTATTGACGGTGGTTATGTTGGTAAGACAGTTGTTATGGGTATCAGACCGGAAGATATTCATGATGAAGAAAGCTTCATTGAAATGTCACCTGATAGTGCATTTAAGACAACAATCAGAATTTACGAATTACTTGGTGCTGAAGTATACTTATACTTTGACCTTGAAGGATTCGATTGTACAGCAAGAGTTAATGCTCGTACAACAGCTAGACCTGGTGATGAAGTTGTTATGGCAATGGATCTTACAAAACTTCACATCTTTGATAAGGATACAGAAAAAGTTATCACAAACTAATATATATATTTATCAAAAGACTGCCCGATTTGGGCAGTCTTTTTTACTTAATAAGAAATTTCTTTGGAGTTTTTATTAGGCTCTTTGTCAAGAGTGGGGGTAAAAAAATCATACGATATTATAAAGGATTTTTTTGATGCTGTAAAATAGTTGGTTATTTTGACAAAAATTACAAGATAAAAGTACTATTGATTAGCTCTTTTCTCTTGTTTTTTGTCATAAACTGGTTTAAAATATAGTTTGACAGAATGTACGAATTTTTTAGAACAAGGAGTGGCCTATGATATCAAATCAGATTTTACAGAACACAATAGAAGGAATAAAAAGTATTTCAAGGGTAGATTTACATGTGGCAGATACAGACGGAAAGATTATTGCCAGTACTTCCCAGTTAGGAGATGAGTTTGAACATGCTATAATTAGCTTTGTTACTTCTCCGGCAGACAGCCAGTCAGTACAGGAATACCAGTTCTTTAAGGTTTATGATGAAAGCCAGTTAGAACTGATTCTGATAGCTCAGGGAACAAGCGATGACGTGTTTATGGTAGGAAAGATGGCTGCCTTCCAGATTCAGAATCTGCTTGTTGCATATAAAGAAAGATTTGATAAAGACAATTTTATCAAAAACTTATTATTAGACAATCTACTCCTTGTTGATATTTATAATAGATCAAAGAAGTTGTACATTGATGTGGATGCAAGAAGATGTGTCTGTATTATTGAAACAAAGAACGAAAAGGACAGTGTTGCTTTAGAAACAGTTAGAACATTGTTCTCAGGTAATAAGAAAGACTTTATTACAGCAGTAGATGAAAAGAGCATTATTCTTGTTAAGGAGTTAGACGAAAAACAGGGATATGAAGATATTGAAAAGATAGCAAGGACAATTGTGGACATGCTTAACACAGAGGCAATGGTTAAGGCTACTGTAGCATACGGAACTATTGTTAAGGAGATTAAGGAAGTATCACGTTCATACAAGGAAGCAAGAATGGCCCTTGATGTAGGAAAGATTTTCTTTAGCACTAAGAACGTAATTGCTTACAATAATCTTGGAATCGGAAGATTAATTTATCAGTTACCAATTCCACTTTGCAAGATGTTCATTAGCGAGATTTTTGAAGGAAAGTCACCGGATGAATTTGACGAAGAAACATTGACAACAATTAATAAGTTCTTTGAAAACAGCTTGAATGTATCTGAAACATCAAGACAGCTATATATTCACAGAAATACTTTAGTATACAGACTGGACAAGTTGCAGAAGAGTACAGGACTAGATTTAAGAGTATTTGAGGATGCAATTACATTTAAGATTGCCCTTATGGTTGTTAAGTACATGAAATACATGGATAACACAGATTTTTAGAAAATAAATAGTTAAAATGTAGCAATATGAAGGTCCCTGTGGACCTTCATATTGTGCTAGTGGAGCAAATTCAATTCGGAAATATATTAAAATTTTATTACAAGGATTGTTACGTGCTTTGTCCACCCACAAAAAAAACACATTTGTGTTATATATTTCTATTTAGAGCAGAATATTAGGAGGCATATAATGATTAAAATAGAAGGTGTAAGTAAGTCTTATGGCAACGGTGCACCGGCGTTAAGCAATTTAAATCTTGAAATAGAGGAAGGAGAGTTTGTATTTGTTGTTGGAGCCAGTGGTTCAGGAAAGTCAACATTTATCAAACTGCTTCTTAAAGAGTTAAATCCCACAGAGGGAACAATAGTGGTAGATGATGTTAATTTATCAAAGCTTAAATCAAGAGGAACAGCTAAGTATAGAAGAAAGGTTGGAGTTGTTTTTCAGGATTTCAGATTGTTACAGGATAGAGATGTTTACTCAAATATTGCTTTTGCACAGAGAGTAATAGGTGCGTCACCAAGAGAGATTAAAAAGAATGTGGCAAGAGTATTATCTTTGGTGGGACTTTCAGAAAAATATCGTTCCAATCCGTCAGAATTGTCAGGTGGTGAGCAGCAGAGAGTTGCCCTTGCAAGAGCACTTGTTAATAAACCACAGTATATTTTGGCTGATGAACCTACAGGAAACCTTGACCCTGAAAATTCATGGGAGATTATGAAACTGCTTGAAAAAATTAATGAGCAGGGAACAACAGTTATTGTTGTTACACATAATATGGAAATAGTTAAGGCTATGAACAAGCGTGTCATAACTATGAAGAAAGGTGTAAAAGTAGAGGATAGCAAAGGGGAGGAACAGACAGATGAATACTAGAACAGCAAACTACTGTTTAAAACAGGGTTTTGTAAACATAAAGAGAAACAAACTGTTTTCCCTTGCATCAATAGGAACTATTGCTGCGTGTATATTTTTAATAGGTGTAATTTTTACAATTATTATTAATGTTAACTTTATGGAAAAGAAAGTTGAGCAACAGGTTGGGGTAACAATATTCTTTAACGAAGGGTTAAGCCAGCAGGGAATAGATGATATTGGAAAAACAATTAAGTCAGATTCCCGTGTAAAGAGCTACGAATATACATCAGCAGAGGAAGCTTGGGAAGGTTTCAAAAAGAATTATTTTAAAGATAATCCTGATTTGGCAGAGGGATTTTCAAAGGAAAACCCATTGGCTAATTCAGCATCCTACACAGTGTATTTAAAGAGTATTAATGATCAGAAGGCATTTGCATCAGCAATGGAAAAGGTTCAAGGTGTAAGACAGGTTAAGTATTCAAACCCAACAAGAGAGTTTCTTACAAACTTTGGCAAAATGTTAGGATATGCGTCTATTGCATTGATTATTATTTTGCTTGGTGTTGGTATTTTCCTTATAAGCAACACGGTTATGATTGGTATTTCAGTAAGAAGACACGAAATTAAAATTATGAAGCTTATTGGAGCAACTAATAGTTTTGTAAGAGCACCATTTATTATAGAAGGTGTAACAATCGGTTTATTAGGTTCAATAATTCCGCTTGTTATAATAAGACTTGTTTATGACAGATTAATTGATCTTATTATGACTAAATTTGGTGTACTTGGCAACAGTATTCCTTTTGCGTCAGTTCATCAGATTTTTTTGGTGCTTGTTCCATTAGGACTTGGAATTGGAGCAGGTATTGGTTTAATAGGATCAATTGTGTCAATGAGAAAGCACTTAAAGGTATAAAGTTAATTGAGTTAACAGGGAAAGAGATAAGGAGAAAGTAATGAGAAAATCTAAAGTATTAAGTTTTGTTCTCGTGGCAGCATTGGCAGTTACTGCTATTCCAATTAATGCGTTTGGAACAGTTAACGATGAGAAGAATAAACTTTCAGATTTGCAGAATCAGAAGCAACAGGCTCAGGATGAAAATAATAAACTACAGAAATCTAAGTCTGATGCACAGGAGTATATTCAGTCAGTTGATAAGAAGTTAACTAATTTGGCTACAGAGATGTACAAGACTAATCAGAAATTATCAAAAACAGAAGACAAGATATCTAAGACTCAGAAGGAATTGAACAATGCTCAGGTTAGCATAAATGAGCAGTATGAAGATATGAAGCTTAGAATCAAATATATGTATGAGAATGGTGATACTCAGATGATAGATTTGATTTTTAATTCAAAGAGCATAACTGATTTCTTAAATAAGGCAGAGTACATAACAGAGTTATCACAGTATGACAGAGATATGCTTAATAAGATGAAGAAGACTAAAGAGAAAATAGCTTCTGCAAAGAGTACTCTTGTAACTGAGAAAAAGAATCTTCAGACAATACAGGCACAGCAGAAGAGTGACCAGACTAAGCTTACTAATCTTTCTGAATCAAAGCAGCAGGAACTTAAAAATTATGAAGATTTGATAGCACATAATGAGGCTACTTCTGATGAATTGGAGGCAGAAATCAGTGCACAGGAAAAGAGAGTTGCATCTGTTGAAGAACAGAGCAAAAACCAGGCAGCTGCTGAGCAGGCAAGTAAGGCCGCAGCGGAAAAAGCAAGACGTGAGGCGGCAGCAAAGAAACAGCAGGCAGCTAGTTCAAATAGTAGTACAAGCAATACATCATCAAATACAGGAAGCAATACAACAGATACTTCAAACAGTGGAAACTCAGGAAGTAGTGGAACAGTTTCAGGCGGTGGATTTACATGGCCACTTCCGGGACATACAACTATATCTTCAGGATATGGATATAGAGGTTCTGAATTTCATAAGGGTATTGATATTCCGGCATCAGCAGGAACTACTATTGTTGCAGCAGGTTCAGGTACAGTAGAGTGGGCTAATTATAGTACAACAGCAGGCAACTGGATTGGTATTAATCACGGCAATGGTGTATATAGTGTATATATGCATATGTCTGCACTTTTAGTTTCGGCAGGAACAAAGGTAAGCGCAGGACAGAGCATTGGACTTGTAGGAAATACAGGAGCATCACAGGGTAACCATTTACATTTTGCAGTACGTAAGAACGGGGCATATGTTAATCCTTGGGATTATTTAAAATAAACTTGAATTAAGGAGTCATGATGAAAAAGAATAAGAACCGTTTTTTACTTGGATTCTTTTTTGGAATGCTTGCCATGGCAGTTGTGGTAGGTGGTGTTGGAACAGGTTTGTATTTTGCAAACCAGAACACATCCGGAAAAACAATCAGTGAAAAAACATCACAAAAGCTTGATTATATAAATAAACTTATAGATGCTAAGTTCTTAAATAAGGTTAATGAATCTGACTTGGAAGATGGAATTTACAAAGGATTGTTGGAAGGCTTAAATGATCCGTATTCTGTTTATTACACGGCAGAAGAATACCAGAAAATGATGGAACAGACGTCAGGAACTTACAGCGGAATAGGTGCTTTGGTATCTCAGAATGCTGAAACAGGAATAATTACGGTAGTTAAGGCTTTTGCCGATGCACCGGCTGCAAAGGCAGGAGTAAAGAACGGAGATATTATTTATAAAGTAAAGGGCAAAGAAGTAACTGGTGTTGACATTAACAATGTTGTTACTGAAATGAAGGGCGAAAAAGGAACAACAGTTGACATAACTGTTTACAGAGAGTCCGAAAAGAAATACATTGACTTTACAATAACAAGAGATCAGGTTAATGAGCCTACTGTTGAATATAAGATGCTTGATAAGAAGAAAAAGATTGGTTATATACAGATAAGTCAGTTTGAAGAAGTTACTTATGACCAGTTTACGAAAGCATTGGATGACTTGAAGAAGCAGGGAATGAAGGCTGTTATCTTTGATGTTAGAAGCAATCCGGGTGGATTATATGAGACAGTCTGCAAGATGCTTGATGAAATACTTCCTGAAGGAAATTTGGTTTCAACTAAGGATAAATATGGAAATGAGGAAAAGCAGACTTCAGACAGCAAGTGTCTTGAAATGCCAATGGTTGTTTTGCAGAATAAGGACAGCGCCAGTGCATCAGAAATTTTTGCAGGTGCAATTCAGGACTTTAATGCAGGAAAAATCGTAGGCACACAGTCATTTGGTAAAGGAATTGTACAGACAATTCTTCCATTAAGCGACGGCTCAGCGGTAAAACTTACAGTTCAGGATTATTATACTCCAAGTGGCAAAAACATTCACGGAAAGGGAATAACTCCTGATGTGGAAGCAGAATTGGAAGAAAATGCAACAAGCGATACACAGCTCGAAAAGGCAAAAGAAACAATTATGGAATTAATGAAATAATGAACAGAAAGACCATACATATATCTTGCAAACGAAGATATATGTATGGTCTTTTTCTATGCTTTGAATAACTGTATAAAATAAGTAAAAGGGTAAATGAAAAATGTTCCTTTTTATTTTGACAAATGCTTATGAAAAAATTAAATTTGTAAAGTGTCAAAATAGACAAAGCTTTTACGAAAGTTTTGGTTATTTATTTGTCTAAAAATCATATTAATAGGCTGGGTTTCACATTGTTATCGTGACGTTAAAATGCTATAATATAACATGCAATTATAGAGACAGATGTATTAAAAAAGGGACAAAAACGGAAGTGTACTTCCTATTTCTGTTAATGTTTCAAGAGTAAATTTCTATAGAACTAATCTGGTATCAAATCTTTTGGAACTGGTTGAAAAATATAATTTGGAACCAAAGGATTTGCAACTTGAAATTACGGAAACAGTATATACTGAGGAAAAGCAGGTAATATATTC
>ERZ773228.2522-NODE-2522-length-16549-cov-4.105008_pt1 | contig 16549 bp, 10 predicted proteins | sample MGYA00580524_ERZ773228 | MGnify/ENA primary metagenome ERZ773228 (study PRJEB29015, sample SAMEA2737768) | human gut metagenome | biome: human gut; feature: human-associated habitat; material: faeces | place: China | collected 2012 ... | reverse complement strand
TCAGGCGGTCGAGCCCGGCGATGACGGCCGGCTCTTCCTCGGCGCGGGCGAGAATGCGGCCCACCACGTCCTGAATGGCCGTAATGCGCTCGCTCACCGCGGCGTCGTCGATGGCGGTGTTCAACTCGTCCATCTGGCGCACGTAGTCGCGACCCCTGGCGACAAAGGCGCGCTGCTCGGGCGTCAGACGTTCGGAGATGTCCTGCTCGCGAGCCGCTCGCGCCGTCTCCTCGGCCGCCCGGGCCGCCGCGGCCGCCTGCTCGTTCTCCTTCGTCTGGCGCTGAGCCATCTGCAGCTGACGATACTGGTGAAAGGCCCCGTCAGTCACCATGAGGCAGGTCTGCTCGTCATCGATGCGTCCCTGGGGAATAAGGCCCTGCTTCAAAAGCTTGCGCGTGCGAGCTACGACGCGCGAACGCTTGACCTGGGAGCGGCTCGCCAATTCGTCGAAGGTGCACACCTCGCGCTCCCCCATGATGCGGCGCACCGATTTCAGTTGCGAGGCAGTGCGGAGGCGCCCGATGCCGTTCGCGAGCAAGCCGGCAGCGCCAACGGTGAGGGCCCCGAACAGCACAGCCGTGATGATGCCTCCCGGCCCTACCGCCAATCCCGTAGCAACGCCCACGACGGTAAACGTTCCGAAAGCGAACGTGCATGCTCCCCCGATTGCCGTCATGACAACGCCTGCCGCCGTTAAACCGCCCGATGAGCGGAAGCGCTTCTTCGCCTTCGAAAGCGGCGCCCATTGCTGAGCCTGCTGGGCCGCGGAGGTCGCCGCCTGCTGAAACCCCCGGGAAACACCGGCCGGTGCCCCTTGAGGCGCCCCGTAGCCCGGTTGCCCGTAACGTTGCTGCCCGTGGGCCTGCTGCGCCGCACGACGTCGGGCCTCCTCTTCGGCCTTGCGCGCCTTCTTCTCGCGCTTGCGTTTCTCCTGCAGCTCCTTGTGGGCCTTCAAGTTCTTCTCGGGCGACTGCCCCAGCGCCTCGGCCGCCTCGCTTACCCCCGCATCAACAATGCGAGCGAACTGCGAGAAGGCCTTGTCCACCGACCGGCACATCTTCTGGAAGTCCTTGGCCGACATGCCGGGGATGGGACTGCCCGAGGGGCCCGCCGACCCAGAACCAGTCCCCGACGTGCCCGACGCGGGGCCGCCGCCCTGGGGATGCCCATTCGCATTCCCGCTGACGCCGCTCTGCCAGGCACTCTGTTGCCCTTGAAAATCTTCGGGCACCTCATAGACATAATCGGGCCCGGGCTGCTGCGGCCCGGGCTGCTGCGGCCGGGACTGCTGCGGCTGCCACGGGCCGGATTGCTGCGACGCAGATTGCCAGGCCGCGCTCCGAGGAGCGCCCCAACCATCGCGCGACCCTTGGCCGCCCACACCCGGACTCTGCGAATTCATGCAAACCCCTAACACATCCACGCGATCGCTCAACCGCGCATTTCTCATTTCTGCGTCATCTTACCACGGCGCCCCGAGCCTCCGTCCAACCGCACGGAATGCGCACCACCTTTAATTCTTTCCAAAAGCAACCACACACGGCAAATCGCCGTATGCTAAGCGAACCTTCATCAGCGTGAGCCTTCAAACGAACCAAAAAACGCAGAAAGGAAACCCAGTAATGCTCAACGAACTCACGCCCAACGACACGTTCTGCGACTACTATCGGCAGTGGGTGGCTATGTACAAGGAGGGAGCCGTGCGCGATGTCACACTCAGCAAGTACCGGCTCACCTGCGCGTGGCTGCAACGACTCATTCCCCTGTTGACCCTCGCGGAGCTCAACCGCATCACCTATCAGAAGCTGCTGAACGATTACGCCGTCAGCCACGAACGGCAGACCACCATGGACTTCCATCACCAGCTGAAAGGCGCCGTCCTCGACGCCGTCGACGAGGGCCTCGTGGAACGCGACCCAACGCGTAAGGCCATTATCAAGGGAAAGTCTCCGCGCGCCAAGAAGCAGAAGTACCTCAACCAGTTCGAACTGCACCGCCTTCTGAACGACCTCGATCTGGGGCCGGAGGTGAGCTGGGACTGGCTGATCCTTCTCATTGCAAAGACGGGGCTGAGGTTTTCCGAGGCCATTGCGCTGACGCCCGACGACTTCGAATTCAGTCGCCAGGTTGTCTCGGTCAACAAGACCTGGGACTATAAAACAGGAACGGGGTTCGTTCCCACCAAGAACCGCTCCTCAGTACGTAAGGTGCAACTTGACTGGCAGCTAGTCATCCAGTTTTCCGAACTCACCAAGAGACTTCCCCATGATGAGCCAATCTTTGTGGAAGGGAAGGTCTACAACTCCACCGCGAACAGCGTGCTGGAACGCCATTGCAAGCGAGCCGGCGTACCCGTCATCTCGGTTCACGGGCTGCGTCACACCCATGCGTCGCTGCTCTTGTTCGCCGGCGTCTCTATCGCCAGCGTCGCCAAGCGCCTCGGACATGCCAGCATGAACACCACCCAGAAGACCTATCTGCATATCATTCAAGAGCTCGAGAACCAAGACGTCGATCTTGTGATGCGCTCGATCTCCAGCCTCATCTAGTCGGCAGCCGCTTACGCTGATGAAGGGTGATGAGGTTGTCGAGGGTATCAAGCGATGACGCCACCAGCCGTTGCTCTTCATCACTCGAAGGCGCATAAAACTCGAATTCGGTCAACGTCGGAAGACGTATCGAGTCTACTGTCGCTTTAGCAGTATTTCTCAACGCATGCTCTTTGAACGAGTTTCGCATCGCGTGGTATACGAATTTGCCTCTGATGCCATCGAAATCTGAAATCTTATAAACGCGCTGGTGGTAGTCGAATTTGCCGACAATGTAATGGAAGATTTCACCTAACCTACCCTCGCCGGGCACGAGAATCGCTTCGCCATCATATAGGTAGTGATTGCTTCTTTCCACCTCATCTGACCTCACGAAGAACGGATAATCGCCGCCAGGAACAGCGTCCTGCAAATCACTGCTTCCAGTCTTGATGGCGCTTAGTTCTCCCAACTTACGCTGTTCCCAATCATTAGCAGATGCTTGCTAAAATGATGCAAAAAGCTCAAGTGCGAAGAGGCCGCAAGAGATTCACAACAACTTGGGAACAGCGTAAGTTGGGAGATGTCGCCACTATTGTGGGCGGCGGCACGCCGAGCACCAATAACGATGCCTACTGGGATGGCGAGATAGACTGGTATTCGCCCGCCGAATTAGGTGAGCGGGTGTACGCCGACAGAAGTGTTCGAAGGATAACCCAGGCTGGTTACGATAGCTGCTCGGCAACATTGCTTCCGGCTGGTAAAACAATTCTCTTCACAAGCCGTGCGGGCATTGGTAATACAGCGATTCTTCGCAGGTCAGCATGTACAAATCAAGGCTTTCAGTCTTTAGTTGTGAACGATGACATCGATGTGTACTTTGTCTACTCCATGACCGACCGAATCAAGAAGTTCGCTGAACAGAAAGCCTCTGGATCGACCTTTCTAGAGATCTCTGGAAAAGGTTTGGCGGCCGGAGAATTCGCCTTCCCTTCAAAGGACGAACAGACTGCAATAGGGTCCATGTTCAAGCAACTCGACAACCTCATCACCCTTCATCAGCGTGAGTTGGATCACGTCAAGGAATTGAAAAAAGGTCTGCTTCAAAAAATGTTTCCAAAAGAAGGAGCGAATGTGCCAGAGCTCCGTTTCCCCGGTTTCACTGACCCTTGGGAACAGCGTAGGTTGGGGGAGATCGGCTCAGCCCGATCTGGAGTTGGCTTTCCCAATGCCGAGCAAGGAGGTAGCGAAGGCACCCCTTTCTACAAAGTTTCCGATATGAACCTTGAAGGCAACGAGTTTCAGTTGCGTCGGGCAAATAACTATGTCACAGATGAGCAGATCGAACGAAAACGTTGGAAGCCCATCAATGAAGTGCCAGCTATGTTCTTTGCAAAAGTTGGTGCAGCAGTGCTGCTCAATCGAAAACGCCTGGTGGATGAACCTTTCCTGCTGGACAACAATACGATGGCGTATTCCTTTAATCGTCGGTTCTGGGATGTGACATTCGGCCGAATCTTATTTGACGGACTCGATCTGACGTCGCTGGTTCAAGTTGGGGCGTTGCCTTCATACAACGCCTCGGACATCGAATCAATGGAAGTGGCAATTCCTTTGAAAATCGCAGAGCAAACGAAGATCGGCGCCCTCTTCCAGAGACTCGAGTCGCTCATCGCCCTTCATCAGCGTGAGCGAGTCGAGCCTTACGCAGCCAGAATCGCCATTTGACTAAGCCCGCGAGCGCGGCGGCGCCTAAGTAAAACTCAAGAAGCTCCTCTATCTTGAAATGCATCTTCTCTACGACTCACCCAGCGCCTTCTTGTACGCTCCCCAAGCTCCTCTAGAGTGATCTCACCGGCGATATATGCTTCAGCATCCGCGCGGAACTCCACGGACACCCACGCACCCTCCATCTCTCCAGAATGGATGGCCGCTCGCATTGCACGTTCACGATCCATCACGGTACCTTCTCGATAGCATGGGGACGGACAGGCGTCCCCTTAACCATGTCGCCTCATATTGCCCGCTGTTTTGCCGAACGGCAAAACAGCGGGCGCGGAAAACTTACACGCCGAGCAGCTTAAGCTGATCTGCGATTTCTCGCTCCAGTTCGGCAATTTCCCTCTTGTCCCGCTCGATCAGCTTCAAAACTTCGTTGAGATCTATCTCCTCTTCCTCCTCGAACGTATCGACATATCGAGGAATATTGAGGTTGTAATCGTTCTCTCTCACTTCATCGAGGGATGCAACGTGGGCATACTTTTCGACATCCTGGCGATTCTTGTAAGTCTCAACGATTTTCTCAATATTGGCGGGAGTCAGACGGTTCTGATTCTTTGCCTTTTCAAACTCGCGAGATGCGTCGATGAACAAGATATCCTTAGCCTCGCGCCCCTTCTTGAACACGAGAACAATCGTCGGAATACCCGTGCCATAGAAGATATTCGCAGGCAGCCCGATCACGGTATCGAGATAATTCTTATTCTCTATGATCGCCTTTCTGATCACGCCCTCAGCTGCTCCGCGGAACAACACGCCATGCGGAAGCACGATGGCCATAGTGCCGCCATCCTTCAGATGGTATAAGCTGTGCAAAATGAACGCGTAATCAGCCTTGGTCTTGGGCGCCAGCTTGCCGTAGTCCTTGAACCGCGCGTCCTTAAGCTTTGTGTCGCTGTTATCCCAATGAGCGGAATAGGGCGGATTCGCGACGACGGCATCGAAGGAGCGAGGGCGATCGATGCCCTTCTCGTCCGGCCCATCCGGCCAGTCGCCTTCAAGCGTATCGGCATTCGAAAGCGTCATGTTGTTGAACGACACCCCATGCAGCATCAAATTCATGCGTGCCAAGTTATACGTGGTGGTGTTCAATTCTTGACCATAATACTTGATTGGCTGACCATCAGGGAGCTCCTGCCCAACGGTCAGCAGAAGGGAGCCAGATCCCATGGTGGGGTCATATACGCTGAAGGCTGAATCCGCATCGTTCCAGTTCATCGTTACGATTTTCGCTAAAATCTCGCTCACCTCGTGAGGCGTATAGAACTCCCCGCCCTTCTTGCCCGCTGAAGCTGCGAACTGCTTGATAAGATACTCATAGATGGCGCCGAGAATGTCTTTGCCGTCATCGCTCTTATACTCTATGCTATCCACAAGTTTCACAATGCGGTTAAGGGATTTGGCGCGCTCGTTCGTCGATGACCCCAGCCGTGAGTCACCGAGATTCACGTCGTTGAACACGCCGCGGAAATCGCGCTCCGCCTCCTTGTTGAGCTCCGCATTCTTGTTGAAATGGTCGAACATGCTCTGATAGTCGCTCGGCACGACCATGCTCTCGTCGATCTTATGAACAAGAGAAGCCCACGTATCAAGCGGTTCAATCGCATAGCCCAAGCTTGAAGAGATATCCTCCAGATAGTCTGCCAACTCCTCGTTGTTGGCCTGCTCAAGATAGGCTTGGTTGACCGTCTGGCCAGGCTCCACATCTAAAACGTTATTGGTCACCAGGTATTCTTCCTGATGCTCCGAAAGATAGCGGTAGAACATGAAAGCCAGAATATAGTTCTTGTACTCCGCAGCATCCATATTGCCGCGCAATTCGTTTGCCATCGCCCAAAGCTTGGAGGAGATTTCGTTCAAATCACTCATTTTCTTGTATTCCTTTCTTAGACGAACATCTGCTGAAGCAGACCTTTTTTTAGTTCCTTGACGTGGTCCAGCTCACGCTGATGAAGGGCGATGAGCGAGTCGAGCTTCTGGAAGAGGGAGCCGATACGGGCTTGTTCGACTGACATTGATGGCAAATTAATATCTATTGTCTCCAGGTCTGTTGCACTAATAGCTGGGTAGCTTGTTCCCGTGCATCTATCGAGAACTAGACGGACGAAAGGCTCTCTCTGCAACAAGCAAAAGAGAAAGCGGCTATCTTGCTCTGTTCTGATTTGCGCATAGCCAGTCGAGAAAACATAGTTCTCATCAGGTAATTCGAAAAGCAGATTATTCTTTTGATAGGGACGCACTGTCTGATAGAAAATGTCCCCCTTTCTCGCAAGCCTTTGGGCTCTCGACGGAGCCGTCAGCTTGCTCTCTTTTCTATGCGAGACCATTTCGGTTCCGACAACCGATTCAAGGTCGACATACTCAAACTCGTTCGGCAAGTCGGCCTGAGGATTGAACGATGCCACTTCCCCCAACCTACGCTGTTCCCAAGGGTCAGTGAAACCGGGGAAACGGAGCTTGGGAGCGTTCCTTCTTTCTTCCATTTTTCTACCTCACTTCCCAGTGACCATTGCGGTTTGCGCCGATACGGACGAGCCTGCCTTCAGCTTTCAGCGTAGCCACGAGTCGCTCTGCTTGCCGTTTGCTCAATGAAAGTCGCTCAGCCAACTGAGCAGCCGTAATAGTCGGATTAGCTCTCATCAGCGCGAGGGTTTTCTCTTGCACCTGGCTCACCGCATTCGCTTCTCCGTCGTTTATACCGACATTTATACCGACATTTATACCGACATCATCCCCCCGGGAAGCAACTTCATCGAGAGCATCATTAAGAGCCCCCAGCATAAACGTCACAAACGGTGTTGAGTCAGCCGCATTGTCCGCTTGTTGAAGTACGCAGTAGTAGCCTTCCTGGCGGTCTTTAACAATCGACTCCACAGGAAGCCATGAAAAGAGCGGATTCCAACCACTGAGTATTAAAGTCTGCCACAAGCGCCCCATGCGGCCGTTACCATCTGCGAAGGGGTGGATAAACTCGAACTCGTAATGGAACACGCATGACGTTACAAGAGGATGAGCCTCGGAATGCTTCAGCCATGAAAACAAGTCTTCCATGACCTCCGGGACGTAATGAGCCGGCGTCCCCGCATGGATAAGCTGATCTCCGCTGAATACGCCCACATTCCCGCTTCGAAAGCGACCAGACTCCGAGGTAAGACCCGACATGAGAAGTCGATGCGCCTCAAGCAAGTCTTCCAAGGATGTCGCGTCGAACGTTGGCAGGGCTTCGTAGGACTTTATGGCGTTCTGCACTTCCAAGATATCCTTGGGAGGTGCAAGCACACGCTTGTTGTCTACAATCGCCGTGACTTGCTCAAGGGAGAGGCTGTTGTTCTCAATTGCCAGTGACGACTGAATAGTGCGGATACGGTTTTCCTTGCGAAGCTGGGGACTGGCGTTGAATCCTCCCAGGATCTCGACGCGGCCGACCTTTTGCGCAATATCTGCAACCAGCTGCAGAATCCTCTCATTCAACTTGAATGGCGGTTCGTACGACATGCAAACCCCTAGTTCTCGACAAGTGCATCGGCTAATTTGTAAATGGCCTCGCGAAGTCCGTTGCGGTACTTGATCTTCGACAGCGCGCGCACTTCTGCGTCGTTGGCCATAACGCGATAGCTCTCACTCGCATCGGCAATGATGGCGCGAAGGCGACCCGTATCGTCGAGATCTTGCTGCCCGTACCGATGACGGGCGAACAACTCTCGCATATCGGCACTTTTCACGACTTCGGTAATTCCCCACTGATAGCGAAAATCGAGCAGCATCTTTTCCAAACTCACATCGTTGGCTTCCTCGATAACCCTCATGCTGTCCTTAAGCTTGTAAGGATACTTCAAGTCGGTCGCATCGGTCGGATAGTCTCCGCGCATGATCGCCGCCACTGCGTTGATCACCTTGGCGGCATAGGCGCGATCTTCCAAGCCATTGGCAAATTGCCTGATTTCCGATTGGGTCCTCTGCGCTTGCGCCTGTTCGCCGTCATGGACTTGGTTGAGCAGCATTTCGATGAGTTCAGTCAGATAATCGTAGTTGACTTCCACGTCCTTTACATGAGTGAGCTTCAACTCAAGCTGAAAGACGGGGATGTTCTTCTGCTTGGCAATGTATTCCTTGAGCTCGTTGGTGAGAACAGTCGTCAGCATGGTTTCCTGATCGGGCGACATCCCCAGCGCCACAATGAGCTCGTCGGGATCGTCGTAGTTGTAACCCTCTCCCGCAGCTTCTCCAGGTTCAAACTGCTTGAGCTTCGCCATGCCGGCATTGTACTCGCGCAAAAGCTCGAACATGTACTCCTTTTGCTTCTCCGAGGCCGGCAGCTGGGTAAAGCCGCTCGTCAGTTCATCGAGCTTTTCCACTTTGTTCTTCACTGTCTGAAAAACTTCCTCGAACTGCGGAGCCGTTAGACCATCGAGAACGTTCTGCCTGCTGCGTTCGGCATCCGAGAGATTGGCCGATTCCTTGTTAGCGTACACCGCGAGCGCTTCGTTCATAAGCCGCTCGTTTTGCGCCGGCCATCGGTAGTTCACAACGCGACCCCACGGCTTATCTTGCAAATCCGCAATACGATTCGTGCGCGAATAAGCCTGAATGAGACTAGCACCCTTCAGAGTGCGATCGACATAGAGCGTGTTGAGCTCCGGTGCATCGAACCCGGTCAGCAGCTGATCCACCACGATGACGATATCGAGATAATTGCCGTCGTCCGTCGTTCTTCGCAAGCGCGAGGTAACGTCTTCGGTATATCCGGCAACGTTATCCATGCCAAAGCTCGTTCCGAATTCCTTGTTGTAAGCCTGCATCGCACGATGAAGACCCCGATTTGTCTCCAGCTGAAAATCGTTGTTCGAGGTGTTCTGACTGAACGTGACCGCCACTTTGAGGGTTGACTCCCCCTGCACCCGCCGCTCCTCATTCACTCGACAGAACTCATCAAAGTACATCATCGCCATCGGCGTACTCGCCTTTCCTCCACCAACATGCGTGGTGAGCAGCGCGTTGTATTTGCCTTCGTTGGAGCGGTTTCGCCAGTTCTTGAAAATATCGGCAACAACGAGCTTGACGTGGTCTTTGTTCTCATCGTAAAAACTCGCGGCAACAGCATCATCCATATCTTCCGGTGTCATGTTGTCTATCTTGCGCCGAATTTGTTCGTCGGTCCAATCGGGATGCTGCTCGCGATAGAATCCGGGAAGATAACGTTCCTTCATTTCCTCCTCGTCGATTGTCGTTTCGAAATCGACCTTAAACCCAAGAACATTCTGATCGGCGATAGCCTCTCGAATGGTGTAGGCATGCAGCAACTCCCCGAAGATATCTTCTGTGCGAACACTCTGCCCGGCATCGTCGAAAGTGGGCGTTCCCGTATAGCCAACCCATGCTGCATGTTTGAATGCTTTCTGAATAGCTTCGAACGAGTCGCCCCCCGTCGAGCGATGCGCCTCGTCCACAATAAAGACGATATTCTTGTCAGGGGCGCTAAACGATGGGCGCTTAACGAGCTTGTCGAGCTTCTGCACCGATGTGACGATGATGCCGTTGTCCTTCGATTTCAACTTACGACTAAGATCGGCAGTGCTCTTGGTGTCCCGTACGCTCCCCGACGGATCCTCGTCGAAACTCCCCGTTGCCGCCATCTGCGCATCTGGGTCATAGGCACGGTAATTGTCTGTTGTCTGGTTGGTAAGCGCGATGCGATCGACGAGAAACACGACTTTGTCGATTTTGGGCATACGGCTGGCAAGCCAAGCGGTTTTAAAGCTCGTAATCGTTTTTCCCGACCCAGTAGTATGCCAGATATATCCCACCTTGTTATCGCCAAATTCGAAATCGATACGTTTAAGACCATCGATTACTTTTTGCGTGGCGTACACCTGATAAGGACGCATGACCTTCAGCGCTTCTTTGTTCTTGGTGCCATCGAGGATCATATAGTTCGTCGCCATCTGATGCGCCATAGGAATAGAGAGCATCGAGTCGGCGAACTCCCTCCAATTGCGCACAATGGCATTGTCGCTTTTTCGCTGCCAGTTGAAAGCGAAATCCTTGTTAAAGGCCTCGGCCGTTGTGTTCGCCATGTACTTCACATTATTCGGAGTGATAGCTACCAGTATCTGCAGCGTCGAGTAGATATCACGATATTGTCCTTCATCGATGTACTGATGCATCTGATTCAGTGCCTCATCTACATTGCGAGTATCACGCTTCTCCTCAATCTGAATGATAGGCAAGCCGTTGATAAGCAGCGTTGTGTCGAAGCGCCTGTCCTGCTTCCCTGTTATTTTTGCTGGACGCTCGATTTGGTTCACTACCTGGTAAATCGTATCGCCTGCGCCAATCTGGCTTTGATCGAATACCGTGAGAAACACATGGCGACCGTCATCGAGATCGATCTCAATCTGTGACACACCGTTCATCCCGTAAAGGAACTGACCCGCCTTATACGGCGTGCGCAAATCGGATATGATGCGTTTGACCTGGTTGAATTCGATCACGCTCAGAGGGTGATCAAGCGTTGCCCAATTGTGCCTCTCAAGAATGTTCTTGAAGTTTTCCCAAAGTTGATCGGTTGTCTTAATATCGGGCTCGTACTTCCAGAGCTTCGTTTTGACGACATAATCGACGGGTCGCTCTGCCACCGAATCAGCTTCCGGCGATTGCGCCGAAGAAACTGCCCCATGGCATAGATACTGTATTAGTTCGGTTTCAAATCGAAGCTCGTCCATCGCTAGTACGCCTCCTTGATTCTACCCATCACCACAAGTTTCTCTTTTTCTGCCACATCATGCCTCAAAGCGGTAACCCTATTTATACTGAAGTACAAACTGCCTATGGCCTCTTGCGTTGCCCGTGGAGGAAGATCGGGGATCAGCAGATCAGCCAACTGCCTTACGGTATACTTCATAGTGAAAGAACCTTGCTGACCGAGCGCAAGCTGCCGTCTCACTCCTTTATGCTCGTTCAAAAGATAGACGAGATACCGAGCATCTATCATCGATGATGGATCAAGCTTTACGAAATTCTGCGTGAGAAGATACCCTTCATGGCATTCGCCCACTAATGTGGCCTTTCCCGACATAAGGCTGAACACGGGATCGCCCACGGAAAGCACCTCGACCGCATCATACGTGCGGATCTTCTTCGCGCAATTTACATCTCTCTTCTTCCCCGACAGATCCGCCTCAAGCTCCTGCTGACCGTAAAAACAATAGACAGGCGCCTCCAGATCTGACGTTTCGACCAGACGAAACTGCGGCGTTCCGCTTTTCAGCTCAACCACATCAAGCAATTTCATAGTCTACAACCGTGCCTTTCTATAATTACACGTTGTATACTAATATAACTGACTGAGTTGTCAATAGAATTCTGTAATTTTTTCTAATTACATTTCTTTTGGAGCCGACATCTAAATACCCCACTGCTCATTTTGTGTCACGATGATGTGCTCGAGAACTTTAATGCCAAGAAGCTCTCCAGCTTCTTGAATCCGCTTCGTAACGGCAATATCTTTCTCTGAAGGCCTAGGATTTCCGCTGGGATGGTTGTGGGCAACAATAATGCTCGCAGCTCGATCCTCGATTGCGCGAGCAAATATTTCCCGAGGGTGAATGATGCTTCGGTCTAAAGTCCCTTGAAAGACAATCTCGTTGCTTATAAGCCGATTGGCACCATCCAGCGTAAGAACGGCAAAGCACTCTTGCCTCTTGGAACGGAGGTCTTTTAGCTGCTCCACAGCATCATCAGTAGAAGTAATGACCGGTTTGTCTGCAGGAATAAGATAGCGTCTACCCAGTTCGAACAGGGCAATCATCTCGCTTGTCTTGGCAACGCCCATACCCTTTACCCCTGCAAGGTCGCGATACGTCACCTCACCGCCCTTTTCTTTAAGCAGCTTGAGGATCTGAATAGCAATCGCTCGCGCTGACACTTGCTTGTTTCCACTCCCTATCACAAGCAACAGCAGCTCTAGATCTGTTAATGTCGCTGCACCATATTTAGCGAGCTTTTCCCTCGGCATCATAACAAACCCCCTGACCTTATCTTAGGCGTTGCACTATACCGCACTTTAAAAGAATTTGAAATACTGTCATACCGATAGCAGGGCTTGAACATAAGAGAAAGGACGGCTCGGGGGCCGTCCTTTCTTGAGAGTTCTCGGATACCGAAGACTGCGCAGTGGCGCCCTTCCGCGTCGCTACAGGATCATGTTGCGGGCGATCTCCAGGGCCTCGTCGATGCGGTCGGGGTTCTTGCCGCCGGCTTGGGCCATGGTGGGCTTGCCACCGCCACCTCCCTGGATGGCCGGGCCCATGGCCTTGATGATGGCCCCGGCGTTGAAGCCCGCCGCCACGGCCTCGTCGGTGCCGGCGGCCATGAGTACGGGCTTGCCGTCGTTCACGCCGGCCACCACCATGGCGCCGGGCGCGCTCATGCGGCTTCTCACGACGTCCCACATGTTGCGCATCTGGCCGCCGTCGCGCACCTCGGTGCGCGCGATGATGACGGGATACCCCGCCGGCGCCTGCTGCACTTGGGAGAGCAGGGCCGAGAACATGTCGTCGCTCACCATATCCTTGGCGCGCTTGGCCTTGGTGCGCATCTCCTTCAAGGCCTTCTGGTCGGCCGCCACGCGCTCGGACACGTCGAAGGGCGGCACGCGCAAGGTGGCCGCGGCCTCCTTCAGCTCGGCCTCCACCTTGTTCACATAGGCGAGCGCGCCGTAGCTCGTCACGGCCTCGATGCGGCGCACGTTGGCGCCCACCGACGACTCGCTCGTGATCTTCAAAAAGCCGATCTCGGCGGTGTTGTTCACATGGCAGCCGCCACACAGCTCACGGGAGAGGTCGCCCGCCTCCACCACGCGCACGACCTCGCCGTACTTCTCGCCGAACAAGCCCGTCACGCCGGCGGCGCGGGCCTCTTCCAGCGACGTCTCGTAAATGGTGGTGGGCGTGGCGCTCATGATGTGCTCGTTGGCCTCGCGCTCCACCTCGGCCAGCTGCCCGGGCGTGCACGCCTCGAAATGGGTGAAGTCGAAGCGCAGGCGGTCGGGCCCCACGTAGGAGCCGGCCTGCTTCACGTGGTCGCCGAGCACGCGGCGCAGCGCGGCGTGCAGGATGTGGGTGGCGGTGTGGTTGCGCTCGATGGCGGCGCGACGGTTCGCGTCCACGCGGGCCACGACGGTATCGCCCTCGGCAAGCCCGGTCTCCTCGGCGCGCACCGCGTGCACGAACAGGCCCTTCTCGGGAGCCTTCGTGTCCAGCACGAAAATGCGTCCCTCGCCGTTCTCGATGATGCCGGTGTCCCCCACTTCTCCGCCCATCTCGGCGTAGAAGGGCGTGGCGGCCAGCACCACCTCGCCGGTCTGCCCCGGCGCCAGCGTTCCCACGCGCTCGCCATCGACGATAACGGCCAGCACGCGCGTCTCGGCGGCGGTGGCGTCATAGCCGATGAACTCCGTGGGGCCGAGCTCGTTCAAAAGATCGCTGTAGATGCCGCCGTAGGTGGACCAGGCCGCCTCGGCGTCCTTCGCGCCGGCGGCGCGGGCGCGCTCGCGCTGAGCCTCCATGGCGGCCTCGAAGGCCTTCATGTCCACTTTCACGCCGCGGCCCTCCGCGATCTCCTGGGTCACTTCCACGGGGAAGCCGTAGGTGTCGTGCAGGGTGAAGGCCTCCTCGCCGGAGAGCACGTCGCCCTCGAGCTTGCCGAGGGCCTCCTCCAGGTAGGCCTGGCCCTGGCGCAGGGTGGCGCCGAAGCGGTCCTCCTCGGCCATGATGAGGCCGCGTTCCAGCTCGCGGTTCTCCACGATCTCGGGGTACACATCTCCCATGAGCCGCACGATCTCGTCCACGTACTCGTTGAGGAAGTGCCCCTCGATGCCGATGAGCTGGGCCTTCATGATGGCGCGGCGCAGCAGACGGCGCAGCACGTAGCCGCGGCCCTCGTTGCCCGGCAGAATGCCGTCGGCGATCATGAAGGTGACCGAGCGGGAGTGATCGGCAATGATGCGCAGGGCCAGGTCGGTCTCGGCGTCCTCGCCGTAGGTCACGCCGGCCAGACGCTCGCCCACGGCCACCAGGCTGCGCAGCACGTCGGTCTCGTAGTTGGACTGCACGCCCTGCATGACGGCGGCCATGCGCTCGAGCCCCATGCCCGTGTCGATGTTCTTCTTGGGAAGGGGCGCCAAAGTGCCGTCCTCCTGGCCGTCGTACTGGGTGAACACGCAGTTCCAGTACTCGAGGAACCGGTCGCAGTCGCAGCCCGGCGCGCAGTCGGGGCTGCCGCAGCCGAACTCAGGGCCCTGGTCGTAGTAGATCTCCGAGCAGGGGCCGCAGGGGCCGGTGGGGCCGGCGCGCCAGAAGTTGTCGTCCTCGCCGAGGCGCGAGATATGGTCCTCGGGCACGCCCAGGTTCTTCCAAATCTCGATGGTCTCGTCGTCATCCTCGAACACCGTGAAGTACAAACGCTCCGGCGGCAGCCCCAGCACGTTCACGGAGAAGTCGTAGGCCCAGGCGCACATCTCTTCCTTGAAGTACTCGCCGAAGGAGAAGTTGCCGAGCATCTCGAAGAAGCTCAGATGGCGGCCCGTGGTGCCGATGATGTCGATGTCGTTGGTGCGCACGCACTTCTGCACGGAGGTGGTGCCGATGTAGGGCGCCTCCAGCTGCTTCTGCTGCAGGAAGTAGGGCTTGAACTGCACCATGCCGGCGCTCGTCAGCAGAAGCGACGGGTCGTCGGGAATGAGCGAGGAGGAGGGCACGAGCTTGCAGCCCTTCTCCTGGAAGTAGTTCAGGTACTTCTCGCGAATCTCAGCGGTGGTCATGTAACGCATAGGTGTTCTATCCGTCCTTTACGGTCAACGAAAACAGTTGCAGCAGATTATAGCGCTCCTTGCGCGCTACTTTTTGGAAGACGACGTGTCATCATGGGAATGGCGCGCCGTCACCTTCCCATGGGCCTGCGAGCGCAGCTTCGGCAACTTGCGGCCGAACAGCGTCGCGTCGTCCAGCTTGATGGGCTTCATGGAGCCGGTGGTGACGCCCGGTGACGTGGCGTCCGACAGCGGGTTCACTTCCTCGTTGTCCGACGGCACGCCCTTGAAGAACACGCCGTCCTCGGCCACCAGGTGCCGGCCGGTCTTCTTCTCGAAGTAGTAGACGAACACCGACTTGGCCACGGCCACCAGCGGGATGGAGGCGAGCATGCCCACGAGCGACCCCATAAGGCCGCTCATAGCACCGCCGAGGGCCGAGCCCACCATCAACGCGATGAGGGTGAGGGCCGGGTGGATGTCCACCGAGTTCGCCATGATCTTCGGCGAGACGAAGGTGTAGACGAGCTGCTGGATGACCACGGTGCCGGCCAGGGCGATAAGGGCCACCAGCGGGCTCACGAAGACGGCCGCGATGGCCGCGAGCGCACCTCCCAGCCACGGGCCGATGATGGGGATGATGTTCATCACGCCGGTGATGAGGCCGAGCACGGCCGCGTTGGGCACACCGACGACCTGGAACAGAATGCCGCAGCCCACGCCGATGACGGCGCACTGCAGAAGCGTTCCCTTGATGTAGCCGCCCATGACGCGGGTGAAGGTGGCGTGGAAGAACTCGGCGTCCTCGGCGTGCTTGGGGCCGATGAGCCGGCGCGTCTCGCGGCCCATGGCCGGCAGCTCCACGAGGATCCAGAAGGCGATGACGAGCGCGAACCCTAAGGCCATAAGGCCGTTGGCCAGCGTCGTGGAGAAGGCCACGATGCCGTTGGCGCTGCCCTGGGCGATGGAGGAGGCCCACGAGGCAGCAGACTTCTGCACCTCGCTGATGACGTTCTTCACCGTTTCGTCCTCGAGCATCGGGGCGTAGCGGGCGTACAGGTCGTTGCCCCAAGCGATGACCGCATCAACATAATGGGGCAGGTTGCTGACCAAGTCGTTGAACTGGGCGTTCAGGCCGAACATAGGCGAGAACAGAAGGAAGCCGATAAGGGCGAGCACGAGCGCCATGATGACATAGGCGATCGTGGTGCCCAAACCGCGGTTGATATGGCGCTTCTCCAGCCCGTTCACAATGCCGCGCAGGCAGAAGACGATGATGACGGTCCAGATGAGAATGGCCACGGGCACCGACAGGATGTTCAGCAGATAGACGGTCGCCGCCAAAAGCAGAATGGCCGCCACCACGGCCCACAGGTCGAAGAAGCGCGTGCGGGCGCGGGCCTGCTTGGTGCGCGAGATGGCATTGGCGGCAGCG
>ERZ773228.2515-NODE-2515-length-16575-cov-33.652361_pt1 | contig 16575 bp, 7 predicted proteins | sample MGYA00580524_ERZ773228 | MGnify/ENA primary metagenome ERZ773228 (study PRJEB29015, sample SAMEA2737768) | human gut metagenome | biome: human gut; feature: human-associated habitat; material: faeces | place: China | collected 2012 ... | reverse complement strand
ACTGTCTTATTTTAGCTCTCTTTATTCTGTCCTTCTACCTCGGAAGAGGTGTCTGCGCTCTTGCAAAAAACACCGGCAAAAACACTAATTCAACTGTTATTGTAATAGACCCGGGCCATGGTGGAAGTGATCCCGGTAAGATTTCCACCTCCGGCGTCATGGAAAAGGATGTCAACCTGAGTATTGCAATGGCTCTTAAACAGCTGTTTGAAAACAGAGGCTTTACTGTTGTCATGACCAGAACCACCGACTGCGACCTCGCCCCGGATAATTCCAAGCATCCAAAGACAGATGATCTGACAAAGAGAACTGCCCTGATGTCCAAGAGCAATGTGGCAGTCAGCATCAGTATCCATCAAAACAGCTTTGAGGACAGTTCAAGCTGCGGTCCACAGGTATTCTATTATGAAGCCTCTGATGCAGGAAAAGAGCTCGCATCCTCTGTTCTTGGAGCTTTAAACACTTCTCTTTGTGTCGCAAAGCCACGAAGCATTAAGCCCAATAAAGAATACTTTATACTTAAAAAATCCACATCCCCGACCGTAATCGTAGAATGTGGATTCTTGAGTAATCCTGCTGAGACACTTCTTCTTACTGACAAAAACTATCAGGATGACCTGGCACATGCAATATATATCGGTGTTACAGACTATCTTGCGCAATCACCCTCTGGGCATTTACAATAAACTGCTCTGCGATGTGATATAGTCTGGTGGTCTGGACACTTTCACTGCCATCAGGCTGTTTTTCTGACTCAGTAGCCGATTTCGTATCTGATGCCATAGACTCTTTTGCAGATATATCATGCTCCAGTGCCACATCTATGCGCACACGCTGTTCACCATCACTTATTCCTGCCTCAAACATAGTGATATTGTCTTCAAACAGCTTTTTAGTCTGCTCATCGTCTGTGACTATCATAGCAGATACTGAGTTTTCCTTTGCCTCAAAATATGCAGCTACCCTGCCGCATTTTTTATCCTCAAGGAATATGTCAACCAGGCCCTTTTTATCCTCGCCTCTTACTATGCGAAGCTTCATACCTGTGACCCCGTCAGCAGTCTCTATTGGTACAATATAGTTTTCCTGTCTCGACATATTTGAAGCTATCCTTAGCTGACTGCATAATAGCTTCATCTGTCTGATGTCTATTGAACCTGTGTGCCTATCCTCTATAATCATCGAATCCATAACATGCTCTGCTGTATCAGCCAGCGTTTCCTGCGCCTGCGCAAGCTCCTTTGGATTTTTGACCGACTCAGAAAACCGTCTGAGAGTCTCATCCAAAAGAGCCCTTGCCGTAGCACTGTCTCCACGCTCCCAGAGATTTCTTACTGCCTCTGACGGATTTTTCATTAGCCGTGACGCAGCCATGAGGTTTACCGCGGTTGTTTTTACATCATATTTCTCTAGAAAAGCATATACGTTCTCAGGCACCGAAACTGCCTGATTGAACTGTCTTAGCTGTTCTGTGGCATATTGCTCTGATAGTGTATTATCCTCGTCTGCCTCATATACAGCCTGCCTTAACTGCTCCGGAGTCATCTCAAGCCAGCTGTCATCCTGCACAAACTCCATTTTCTCAGGTGAAAGTGTATCAAGCACATCCCTTAGACAGTTTGCCTGATATGCGCTTTCTATCTGTGAGTCAATTTTAATGCCCCTGCTTACACTGTCCACTCCGGCAAAGGTATCGTCCACCTTATAGTCCATGGCACTCTTTCCTCGTACCCGGACCGCTGTAAGCAGATTTTTCATTGTAATATCTGCTCCCTGATTAACAAGTGAGCCTATCACAGCACCATCTGACTGCTCCACCTGTGAAATAAGCCTGTATATGCCTATATATGAGTCTCTTTCCTCCTCTGAGATTTCATTTTTCTTTTCAAGCTTCCAGAGAAACTCGCTGAATTTCTCATCTCTTTCATCATGATTTTCTGATTTTATCTGTCTGGCTGTGTCACTTATGTCGCTCATGCTCATATCAAGCGGTGATATACCTCTTTTTATCATCTCAAGTGTCACGGCCGGTGTCATGTCGCTGAATGCTCTTTGCACCTGCTCATCTATGGACTTTATCTGCTTTATATTCTCCTCTGTGATATTGGTACTGTTGTACGCAAGAATCCTCACAGCCCTGCGATTGCTTTCAGATGTTTCTATCTGAAGCTCTTTAAGTATATCATCCACATTCTGAAATGCTTTTGATATACTGTCTCCCATATCTGCCCGCGGTGATGTCATAAGAGTCTCATATCCTGAGGCTGCTTCTAATGACTGCTTCATTGCTTTGCCTGCTGTATACAACTCATACACAGTGTCATCAGATGATTCCAGGGTCAGTACATACGCCGGCTGCTGCTTCATCTGATTGAAAATATCACAGACATTATTGTACATACGTACCCTATCATCAGATGCCTCTACACTGCTCTCACCAAACAGCGCTCCGTAGTATTTATTTTCCTGCTGCTTAAGCAGCTCCACTACACGTTCAATAGGCTCTGTGTCTATTGAAACTCCTTTTTTTATGAGTGAAAGGTTGGCTTCTGCTGTCATGGAAAGTCTCGCTTCCTCAAGCTTTCTTTGAGCTGTCACAAGCCTTGCTTCCCGGCTGTCTGTAATCTGATTATCTAAAGCTTTATTCGCTGAGGCTTGCGATGCTGCACCATCCTTGCCCCTTGCAGCTATAAGCTTTGACAGATTCTCTATGGTGACAGGCATGTTATCTGACTCTAATGTGACAATGTCCTCTGCAGTTGCCTCACTAAGTACATCACAGACCTCCCTTGCCATGTCAAATGTCAGACCATCCTGTGACATAGTGGCATCTGCAGCCTTTTTTCCCATTGCCAGTGCTTCTGTGACTGCCCTTGCATAAAAATCACTGCTCACATTTTCTCCTGCTGCGGTGATGCCGTCTATCTGATTCGCAAGCAGCACATTGTCAGGTGTAACGGCTATATCTTCATCTATCAGCCACCTGCACTGATTCAGATTCTCATCACTACTGTCTATATGAGCTTCCTCTAATATCTGCTTTAGCTGTGGCTTAAGCTCTTCATACAGCTGTTTAACATTATCCGTTATTCCAACCTTTTGCTTGTAGTTTTGTACCTGACTGCTGCTGTACGTAGCCTTGTATACATTGGAAACCGTCGGATTCATGTTATTTCTGACCAGATATGCCTTTGTCTCATTGGATATATTTGTAATGCTCTTTGCCCGGTCTATGGCATCTGTACCTGCCTTTATATTGTCATCTGTAGCAGGAATATCATATGCTTTCATCTGATTAACAAGCATGGCCGCTTCAGTCTGGCTTCCCGTGATATCTGTAAGCTGCTCCCTGCTCAGATCATCTCCATATATGGATATATCTACACCGGCCTTTGCCAGCACTGCTTTTATCTTATCGGTCTCGGTGACAATGACATCGTAGCCGTCATCCTTTGCAGCTTTGTAATCATCACTCGTTGTGGTGCTTGCAGTGACAATCATATCATTTCGCCTGTTTTCTGAGGTCTGATTCATGTCATTTAGCAGATTTTCTGCCATATCTGTGCCATCGTTGTTCCCGGCTTCGTTTTTAGCCTGTGGTCTTGCATATATCGTATCCGACATATCAACAGAATTTGACGAACCGACAACAGCCGCCTTTTTTGACATATTGTCACTGCTGTCTGTCTTTATATAGTCTGAAACACGCATACCCGCTGTCATATCATTTATGGTTTTTGTGTCCGTATTTTTCGTATCTGTGCTTTTATTAATCAAATTCTCTATCTGCATATTTCCTGCTCCGTGCCCTGCATATATACCATCTCTGCAGCCTTTATTTATGGATATTCATACCTCGTATTTTTTATCCAACTGTTCAGAACCACCTTGAGAACAAGAAAATCTGCTGCTTACATGCAAGCATGACGCATCAGTTTTTTTGTTCTCAGTGGTCCTGAATAGTTATCTTTTTATTATATATCGACATATAATACGCAAAAATAAAGACCGCACCTTAAATTGGCGCGGTCCTTTACCCTGCTATTTACCGGTATATTAGTATTTAAATACAGCAACTCCGTAAGGCGCAAGTGGATAAGCAAATGAAAACGGTCTGCCATCACACTCTGATTTAACTGCCTTATAATCCAGCTTCTTGTATGACTGTTTTGCTTTACCTCTGCCTTTTGCAGCCTTCTTTACAGGCTCCTGTACCGTTTTCCCGGTAAACTTAGGATCCTCACTATCTAAAACGAGCTGATATGTCTTGTGCTTTGGCACTCCGACTCTGTAATCAGGTCTCTCTACCGGTGTGAAATTGATGACAAAGAGCATATTATTCTTGCCATCCTTGCTCTTTCTGATAAAGCTGAAGATGCTTCTGTCTGCATCGTTTGCATTTATCCATTCAAAGCCTTCCCAGCTTGAATCCAGCTCATACAGACAGCGGTTTCTCTTATAGAGGTGAAGCAGCTCCTTTACCCAGTTCTGGATCTTTTTATGCTCCGGATTCTCAAGCAGATACCAGTCGAGTTCTCTTTCCTCACTCCACTCCTGCTTCTGTGCAAACTCCTGTCCCATGAAAAGAAGCTTCTTTCCACAGTGTCCCATCATAAATGCATATCCTGCCATGAGGTTCTTGAATTTATCCCCTTCTAAGCCCGGCATTTTGTTGAGCATAGAACACTTCAGATGTACCACCTCATCATGTGACAGTACCAGAATATATTTCTCGCTCTCATTATAGCTCATCGCAAATGTCATCTTGTTGTGGTTATTTTTACGGAAATATGGATCCAGCTTCATATAATCAAGGAAGTCATGCATCCATCCCATGTTCCACTTGTAGCTGAAGTTCAGTCCGTCTTCCTCTACCTTGCCTGTTACCTTTGGCCATGCGGTAGACTCTTCGGCTATCATTACAGTTCCGTGATTTCTTCCAAGTATGAGTGTATTGATATGCTTGAAAAACTCTACTGCCTCGAGGTTCTTATTTCCTCCAAACTTGTTTGGCACCCACTGTCCGTCGTTCTTTCCATAGTCAAGATAAAGCATTGACGCAACTGCATCCACACGAAGTCCGTCTACGTGGTAATTTTCTATCCACATCAATGCACTTCCGATAAGGAAGTTCTTTACTTCATTCTTACCGTAGTCAAATATCTTTGTGCCCCAGTCAGGATGCTCTCCCTTTCTTGGGTCTGCATACTCATATGTGGCTGTTCCGTCGAAATTGGCAAGTCCATGCGCATCCTTTGGGAAATGTGCAGGTACCCAGTCGAGTATTACTCCGATATTATTTTTATGGCACTGATCAACAAAGTATGCAAAATCCTCAGGCTCTCCATACCTCGATGTAGGTGCATAGTAGCCTGTCACCTGATATCCCCATGAGCCATCAAACGGATACTCTGAAATACCCATAAGCTCAATATGTGTATATCCCATAGTTTTTACATAGGATATGAGTGATTTTGCAAGCTCCCTGTATGTATAAAAGCCATCATCATCCCTGCCCGGATGTCTCATCCATGAGCCCGGATGGCACTCATATATAGCCATAGGTGAAGAATATACATCAGCATCTGACTTTGCTGCTCTCTTATCCATCCACTCTTTGTCAGTCCATGTGAAGTGCTCGATATCTGTGATGATTGACGCCGTTCCCGGACGAAGCTCTGCGTAGTTTGCATATGGATCTGCCTTGTACAGCTTGTCACCCTGTTCAGTGACTATAATAAACTTATACATCTGACCCTTTTGCGCTCCAGGTACAAAAAGCTCATACACTCCCATGGTTTCCGGCTCTACGCGCTTCATCTCATGACTGGTCTCATTCCAGTCGTTAAACTCACCAAACACGTATACTTCCCTCGCATGTGGCGCCCAGACGTCAAAGCACACTCCTTTTTTTCCTTTGCGCTCAGCTAAGTGAGCGCCCATCTTCTTGTAGATATCATAGTGTGTTGCCTGACCAAACAGGTAACAATCCATTGCTGTAAAATTACACATATATATACCCCCATAAGAATTTATTTTTCCCTGAAATGATCCTCTTTAAGTACAATTCGGTCATCATCTGTATATCGCCTGGCTGTCAGAATACTTATAGCCTTCTTAAGTCCGCTGTGAGCCTCCCTGTCTATGGCCTCGTCAATTATATCCTTGACCTCTGTCAGAGTGGTAGCCTGGTCTATCCTCTCAATATTGCTGATTCTGTTATGCAATGCCAGAATAGCCATCTCATCTATCTTGTACCCAAGCTCTGCAGAGTACGATTTGGCAAACAATACGAGTTCATCATTTGTAAAAATAGGAACCGATATCTTTTCCGTGAACTTGGATGCAAAGCCCTCATCCATTGAGAGTGCCTTCTTTATACCCTTTGATGTATCCTCAAGTATATAGAGTGTTCCTGTAATATCATGCTCCATCAAAAATGATAGCTGTGCCGCTATACTGCGGTCGATATCACCGGCTCTTTCTATGATGAGACAGCCTCCTGTTATCTTTCTGACTACCTGCTGCACATCCTTTTTATTGAGTGCGGCAGCATCAATCTTGCCCATCTTTCCTGTGAGCTGTTCACCATCTTTTTGTAATACCTTTATAAAGCTTGTAGCAAGCATTGTCTTTCCACAGCCCTGCTCTCCCTGTATAATGAGGTTGCCTGTGGATGCGTTTTCTTTCCTGTTGAAATGATCAAGCACTGCATTATATGCCTTGCAGATCTGATCCTCCATACCCTTTACCGGTATAAAATATGAAAATATAGCTTTCTGTTCGCTTGTAAGCTCTTTTATATGTTTTGTTTCTTTCAATTTCGAGTCATCTTCTTCGCTGTCTAAATCCTCCGGCAATGAAATATCCGGCATTTTTCTTGTCTTAGCCATATCCAGCTTCTTCTCCAGTCCCGGATTCTTTGCTGTCATCTTGGCTATTTCCTGCTCGATAAATGATGTCACATGATCAAAATCTCTCTTCTCAGAAGTGTTTTCTTCCTCCTGTAAAGCCTCATCCTCTGCTGTATCATCATCGGCATTTAACATGTCATCTGTTATTTCAGGCATCATGGTAGTTGGCTGCATGAGTATCTCGTCTTCCTCAGACTCCTCTGCCACAATTATATCCTCAGGCTCTCCAACCGGTTCCTTGACTTCGTCTGCTGCCTCATCCGATGCTTCCTGTGGCTCCTGTGCCTCGTCTGCAGTCTCATCCAATGCTTCCTGTGGCTCCTGCACTTCGTCTATAGCTTCTTCAGGTGCTTCCTGCGGCTCCTGTACTTCATCCACAGTCTCCTCTGCATAAAGCTCCTGCATATCCGGTTTCTGCTCTTCTTCAGGCTCCTTCACGGCAGCTTTCTGCTCTATAATATCAACCGGCACCTTCAAATACTCCTCCTCAAGAAGTTCCTTCGGAGTGACACCTGCATCCAGCTTTGGAATGACATCATTTAGTCTCTCCATGATGTCTCCTGCCTCCTGAAGTGCTCTTGCCTTAGCTGACTCAAGCTTCTGCTGCTCAGCCTCTTTAAGTGCAATTTCAGCCGCATGTCTGGTCTTTTCCCATTCTTCAAGCACATCCTGTATAGACATCTGTCCTGTAATCTGATGCTCAAGCTGAGTCTTTTCACTCACGACCATAGACATCTGTCCGTCAGCGTCTTCACCCAAAAGCTCCTTGAAATTCAACTTAAGTGAACCATCTATCTCTTCATCTGTAGCGATATGCTCTGTCTCTTCCGGCTGCTGTACATACTCTTCCTGCTCCTTTTCGAGCTTGAGATAAGGAATATCCTCAACTATCTTTTTGATGGTATCCATCGTATCAGCAACTTCATTCTTGCCCTTGGCCTCCATGATCTGCTGCATACCCTTGGCAATCTCCTGCTGTAAATTTACAGTATTGAACTTCTCCTGATTTACAGTAATCTGCGGAATAGTTACGTCATCATGCACTATCTCTCCGCCCTTTACCATCTCCATGGCACCTATCTCGGTGACCTCAGCCTCATCCTTTATCTTAGCCGGCTTTTCCTTCTCTGCCTTGAATAGTCTGTACTTTTCCTCCTGAGCCTTGGTAAGTGGCTGATAAAGCATCTTAAGCTCCAGCGCACGCTCCACATATGGTCCGTCTCCGAACCACAGAATGAGCTCATCGCAGGCATCTATACACTTATCGGCTTTTCCGGCCTTGTGGTATAGATATGCAAGCTCATATGCCCACTCCTCAGTGTATTCTTCATCCTTGTACTCTTCAAGAATAGTGATAAGCTCATCAAATGAAGCTCCCTGCCCTTTTTTGATGGCATATCTTAATACATACTTCATATCATCATGAGGCGCTATCTCAACAAACTCATCATAATACTCTGTAGCAGCATCATAATCACCCATCTTGATGGCGACCTCAGCCAGTCTATATATAATCATCCTGCCGATTGGTGAACGGTCATAGGCCATTAAAAGTATGTCCCTTGCATCCTGGTATCTTTCGGCCTTCTCGTAGATTTCGCCGATTTTAACGAGTGTATTTACATTTTTAATTTTGTTCCAATTTATGCTATCCGCAATCTCTGCTGCGCTCATATAGCCCTCCTCGGCGCTTAGGGCTTTTATCTGATCCAGCTTGAGATTGTATTCGTATTTATCCACTTATTTCACCTACTCGTATTTAAGCTTATTATTTTTGGTATCTACGCCTGTTGTCTTTGTATAATCCCTTGTGTCCTCAGGAAGCTTCTTTTTCCTGAGAGCATAATTAACAACTCTTTTCACAATATAGTATATCACAGCAAAGGTTGGAACACCAAGTAACATTCCAAGAAAACCAAACATTCCTCCGCCGATTAGTATGGCAAACATAACCCAGAAGGTCGAAAGACCGGTAGATGAGCCAAGTATCTTAGGTCCTATGATATTGCCATCCACCTGCTGCAGCACAACAATAAATATCAAAAGATAAAGCGCGTGCCACGGACTCTGAATTACCACTATGAGTAACGATGGAATTGCACCGATAAACGGTCCGAACACCGGAATCACATTTGTGACACCGATAATCACTGCGACAAGCACTGATGATGGTATCCTTAAAATCAGACATCCGAAATATGCAATCACTCCAATAATCAGTGAATCTATTATCTTACCGCTTATGAAGCCTCCAAAAATCTCATTTGTCTTTCTGAGTGTCTCAATAATGATATTTCCTGTCTTTGGCTTACATACAGCATATATTATCTTTTTGCTCTGTCCTGCAAGGGTCTCCTGAATACTCATCACATAGACCATCACGATTATTCCGATAATAAAATTGAGTAAGCCTCTGACTACCGAAATCACACCGGTTGTAATCTGTGCAACATACTTCTGTGCCTCAGGAATCAGCTTTTCTGTGGCATAATTTTCAATGTAGTCGGTTGCATTCTGTAAACCTGTGCTCGCGAGTTCAGCAATTTTGCTGTCCCCGAAATTACCATGCTTTATCATGTTGATGAATGCCGCAACATCTTTTGGCAGTGTCTTCATAAGTCCTGATATACTTGCTATGACAGAAGGCACAATAGCCGCAATGAGGAGCGAAATAATCGCTACAAGAATAATAACCGAGCCTGTGATTGCAAGAGCTCTTGAAACCTTTCGCAGCTTGCTTTCGCTTTTTATCTTTTTGGAAAGAAGCTTTTTAAAGCATCTTTCCAGCCACAGCATGACAGGATTCATCAGGTATGCAAGCACAAGTCCCATTATAATAGGCATTGCTGCCGCAAGCAGCTTGCTCCATATACCTGCAAAGCCCTCAAATCTGTACAGTGCAAAGAAAAACAGTATACTGACTGCAAACGTGACAAATACCATGACACCTATTCTGATCAGATGTGGCCATTCCTCACGCCCTGGGTGCGAATTCTGCTTCGCACCCTTATCTGCATTTATCTCAATGTTTGATTTTTTACCAGCTTTTCCGGTTTCTTCCATCGGATTAAACTCTCCTTATTTACGGTTATAGTTGATGAGACATCCCTTTAATATTATCTCTCTTTCATCATCTGTGAGCTCACCCATCTTCAGTGTAAATGGCTTTAATTCACCATCCTTGACAACATATGCCTCAAACTCCGTCTTTGCATCCTCGATTTCCTTCTTGATTCCCGGAAGGAAGATATAGTCGAGGTTGTGGAACGGAAGCTCTCCCTCATCGATGATGAATGGAAGCATTCCCCAGTTGATAAGGTTTGAACGGTATCTCTTTGTGGCATACTCGTTTGCGATATTTGCCCAGCCTCCGAGTACCTTCTGGCAGCTGGCAGCCTGCTCTCTTGCTGAGCCGTCACCCGGCTTAACAGCAAAAATTGTGCTTCCGAAGCCCATATTCTCATGGCTTGCCTCAGGGAATTTTTTCTTTACTACTCCCATGATTTCAGCAACCTCAGGAACAGCCTTTCCTGCGCACTCACCACTCTCTATAGCCTTCTGGGCCTTCTGGATTTCCTTTGCTCTGCCTACATACTCAGGATCCTTTCTTGAAAGTGCGAACTCTGCAAGTCCAAGAGGGTTTGAACGATATGATGATGTCTCTCCTGAAGGAATGAGCTCATCTGTTGTAGTAACAGGATCATGAATCTCTGAAACCACCTTAAGGAGCATATTCTCAGGAAGCGCGCTCATTGCCGGCCAGTCCTTGATGTTTGGTCCGAACTGGATTTCAACTGAAGGATCTGCCACTCCATGGCTGTCAAATACACGGTTCTCATATATAGTCTTGTCAAAGAAATATTTTGGCTTTGTAAAGTTGACATCAATATCCGCTGCTGATGTAAGGAAGCCCTTGTTTGCTGCTGTTGCAGCGATTGAACGTGCATCCATGAGTGCCACTGAGCTGATCTGTCCGTTCTGTACCTTAGAACCCTCTCTGTTAGGGAAGTTTCTTGTTGAATGACGGATAGAGAATGCGTTGTTGGCAGGTGTATCTCCTGCACCAAAGCAAGGTCCGCAGAAAGCAGTCTTTACGATTGCACCTGTCTCAAGAAGCTTTGCTACAGCTCCGTTTTTCACAAGCTCCATGTATATTGGAGTAGATGCCGGGTAAACACTTAGTGTAAACTCGTCTGCTCCGATTGAATGTCCGTTTAATATGTCAGCCGCATCGCAGATATTCTCAAATCCACCGCCTGCACAGCCTGCGATGATTCCCTGGTCTACATACAGTTTTCCGTCTCTTACCTTACTCTTTAAATCAAGCTTCACCTTGCCGTCAAAGCTTACCTCAGCTCTCTTCTCACAGTCATCGAGAATATCCATGAGGTTTGCATTGAGCTCATCGATAGTATAGGTATTGCTTGGGTGGAATGGCATAGCTATCATTGGGCGGATCTGGCTTAAATCAATCTCAATGAATCTGTCGTAGTAAGCCACCTCACCCGGATTAAGCTCCTTGTGGTCCTCAGCCCTACCGTGAATCTCAAAGAATTCCTTAACCTGGTCATCTGTTCTCCAGATAGAAGAAAGACATGTAGTCTCTGTTGTCATAACATCGACACCTATACGGAAGTCAACGCTCAGATTAGACACACCCGGTCCTACAAACTCCATAACTTTGTTCTTTACGAAGCCGTTTCCGAATACCTCTCCGATAATTGCAAGTGCGACATCCTGTGGTCCAACGCCCTTGATTGGCTCTCCTGTCAGGTAAATACCTACTACCTCAGGCATATCAATATCATATGTCTGTTCAAGAAGCTGCTTAACAAGCTCAGGTCCACCCTCGCCGACTGCCATAGTACCAAGTGCACCATAACGTGTATGTGAATCAGAACCAAGTATCATTTTTCCGCCGCCGGCAAGCATCTCTCGTGCAAACTGATGGATAACTGCCTGATGAGGTGGTACATAGATTCCACCGTACTTCTTTGCACATGTGAGACCAAACATGTGGTCATCCTCATTGATTGTTCCACCAACTGCACAAAGGCTGTTGTGACAATTTGTAAGTACATACGGGATAGGGAATTTCTCAAGTCCTGAAGCTCGTGCTGTCTGGATGATACCTACAAATGTGATATCATGCGATGTAAGCTTATCAAACTTAATCTGAAGCTTGTCCATATTGCCGGATGTATTGTGCTCCTTTAAAATACCGTAAGCAATTGTCTCCTGCTTAGCTGTCTGTTTATCGATGTCCATGCCGGTCTTGCTTTTGACAGCTGCCTGAGCCTCCGGTCCATCAATTATTACTTCCTTACCGTTTAAAAGGTAAGCACCATTTTCATATAATTTCACTTATTCTACCTCCGTATGTGTATTTCAAAATTCTTTTATTTACTATTATATAATATTATAGGTAATTGTGGCAATAAATAAATCACCATCTACCTTAATTTCGAATTTTCCTCCCATCAAATGGGTCAGATTCTTTGCAATCGAAAGTCCAAGTCCACTTCCTTCAGTAGTTCTCGACCTCTCTCCCCTCACAAAACGCTCTGTCAGGTCTACATTTCCGTTGCTTACTATGTCAAGCTCGTTCTTAGACACATTCTTTATTGTAAAAACTGCCTTTTTATCTGCCTTTTCAAGCTCTACATACACTCTGGTATTTTCCAGTGCATATTTTGCGGCATTAGTATACAGATTTTCAATAGAGCGGTAAAGCTGACGCCCATCCGCATAGATAAATATCTGTTCTGATGGAATTTTTGTAACTATTGTCAGATTTCTCGACTCAAATCGCTCATTGAATTCACCTCCGGTCTGGTATAAAAGCTCAACCAGATCAAGCTTTTGCATATTGAGCTTCACATTTCCCGAGGTAATCTTTGATGTCTCTACCAAATCCTCTGTAAGCTGCTTTAAGCGCTGTGACTTTTCCTCCAGCACATGTATATAGTATTTGGCATTTTCATTTTCCAGATTTTCCCTCTTAAGCAGGTCAACATAGTTGACTATTGAAGTCAGAGGTGTCTTTATATCGTGTGATACGTTTGTTATTAAGTCTGCCTTTAGTTTTTCATTTTTAAGGCTCTCATTTACCGAGCTCATAAGACCCTGGCGTATATGGTTGACAGCCTCCGCCACCTTTTTCTGCTGCCCATGAAACTCATTGACATTGAGTGTAGTGTCAAGCGCTCCTTCCGAGATAGCTTCAAGTGCCTCCTGTATGCGCATTATCTCTTTGGTTTTTTGTGTGTGGATATCCTTTTTCTCAATAACTCTTTTCAAAAGCTTATAGCCCTTGTACATCAGGCTGTGTGTGTAAAGTATATTGCCTTTTATCTTCCTTACAATGCTCTGGTATAAAATAATAAAAGCCAGATCAAACAAAAAAGTAAATGTACCGGCCGTCATAATGAGTGATGCATAGTCAAAATGCTGGTTTTTTACGCCTGAAATCACTTTTCCCATAAATACCATGAGCAGTGTAAATATCACTAGCATCACATCAGAGTATACCTTGTCAATCGGTAAATAGTATATTGTGTAATCATCCTCTGATTTTCTGCCGGCCACGTTTGCCATATATGCCAGGCTCACAAAGCTGCCTACCAGGCCCGCAAGCGATATTAGTGTATATATATCAATATTTTCATGCGCATCGTGCCTGAATGCATAGCCTGTGGCAAACACTCCTGTTACCATAAGTATCATGCATAGCTGATGTAAGACTATGACCGCTGCTTTTTTTCCTATCGTATACTGCTTCATTTGTTGTCCTCTATCTTATAGCCTACTCCCCAGACCACCTTCAGATAGCGTGGCTCCTTAGGATTTATCTCTATTTTTTCCCTGATATGTCTGATGTGCACAGCAACTGTATTGTCGGCGCCTATCGCCTCCTCGTTCCATATGCTCTCATATATTTCGTTTATTGAGTAGACCTTTCCCTTGTTTTTAAGGAGTAAAAGCAGGATATTGTACTCAATCGGTGTGAGCTTTACCTCCTCACCATCCACAGTCACCTTTTTTAAATCATCATTTACCAAAAGGCCTCCGGCTTCATAAACCTTGTCTCCGGCTGCATCATTGCTTGACAGAGTGGTATATCTGCGAAGCTGTGACTTTACCCTTGCCACAAGCTCAAGCGGATTAAAAGGCTTTGTGACATAATCATCAGCCCCCACATTGAGGCCTAAAATCTTGTCAGCATCCTCTGTCTTTGCCGAGAGAATAATTATCGGCACCCTGCTTTCCTTTCGTATCTGCAGAGTAGCTCTTATTCCGTCGAGCTTTGGCATCATGACATCTATTATCATGAGGTCTATTTTTTTATTCTTCATAATTTCAACCGCCTGTATGCCGTCGTAAGCCTTCTCCACGTCGTAGCCCTCCTGCATCAGGTAAATCTCAATTGCCTCAACTATTTCCTTGTCGTCATCACAAACTAATATTGTCATATTATCCTCCTTCTATGAATTTTGAACAGAAACCTTCTCCTGCCGTTAGTCAGCTATATTTTATCAGATTATCCACTTTGTTTTTCTTAAAATCTGCTTAATATTACCCACTTTTAAATATAAGCCAAAAAGCAGCCGTTCTGTTTTGAACTGCTGCTTTATATTACATAGGTGTGTTTCATTTCCCTTTATTTCCGGTGATGCTCTGCCACATTCTGTGGATACCGTCTGTGAGCTCCTTCCCTTCCTTTGTGTTGATAACAGGTGGATTGCCGGCTTTTCTGCTTATTGCCTTATAATCCTCATCAACAGACGATTTTGAGCCGGCAGCCTTGGCTTCATCCTTATCATTGCTATGATTTAATCCGGCATCAGGTGTATCGTCTGCAAGCTTCACTTCACCCACTACACCATCTCCCAGGTCCTCGCCCTCAGCAAGTCCCAGTTTTCTGATATAATCCATATTTACCTTGATTTCAGTCTGTCTGTTTGCATAGATGGACTTCTCTTCATTGTCAATAGTACGCTCCTCTACAGGTTTACCTGCATTTTTCTGACGTTCTATCTCCTTATTTCTGTCATCGATAATCTTAAGATACTTCTCCGTATCGGACAAATCCTGAAGCTGTCCCTTGAGCTCATACTGGTTAGTTTTAACTATCTTCTCCTGCTCTGCAATCTTATCCTTCATATTCTTGCACAGCTTTTCAAGTGACTCGTTGGTATCATTGATGATATCACGCACTCTTGAAAGCGCCTCATCCGTATAGATAACCGATGCTGCATACACATCCTCAGCCTTTCTGCTTGCATCCCAGACTATCTGATCCCCCTTCTTTCTGAACTCTCTCTCTGCGTGATTGCGACTCTGTTCAGTAAGCTCATACTCATCCTGTATTGCATATATACACTTATTCAGCTCAGCAAGTAAATCTATCATTTGCTGCTTGTTTATGATCACCCTGCTCGGCTCCGGCTTATACGGCTCCGCCTTTGAGAGCATGATATGAATTTCTCTTAGTACCTTTTCTGTTTTATCGTTCGCATTCATTTTCTATTTCCTCGGATTTAAATTAACATTATAACTATTCAGGGTGGTTATGAATACTCACCACTTACCCATATTTTATATGAAAATCCGCTTCTCGTAAATAGCCAAATGAATAATAATAGTTACTATAATTAAATCAATCCCGCTGCCGCATTTCTCAGTTCATCTGCCGCATGCTTTATCTCGGCAGCCTGCTCTTCGCTCACATTTCCGGGCTTTGTCCTTGAAATAAGCTTCTTCACATATGAAAGTGACGATTTCACACTCTTTTTCTGTGCGCTGTCCATAGCCTTTCTTTTTTCCTTGTCAGCCATGACATTTTCCACCTGTCGCACAAGCGTATCAGCCTCGCTTCTTGCATCAATATAAGCCTTTCTCTGTCCGTCTGTTGCCTCATACTCCTGTGCCTCGCGGATTGCCTGCTCAATCTCAGAATCAGACAAATTTGAGCTTGCGGTAATCGTAATCTCCTGATGCTTTCCTGTGCCCAGGTCCTTTGCAGAAACCTGCACAATGCCATTTGCATCTATATCAAACGTCACCTCTATCTGCGGCACACCTGCCGGAGCCGGCTTGATGCCCTTTAGCCTGAAGTTTCCAATCAGCTTATTGTCCCTTGCAAACTGCCTCTCACCCTGCAGTACCTTTATATCCACAGAGGTCTGGAAGCTTCCTGCAGTTGTAAAAATCTGGCTGTATCTCGTAGGAATAGTCGTATTTCTGTCAATAATTTTGGTTGAGACACCACCGACCGTCTCAATTCCGAGTGAAAGCGGTGTGACATCCATCAGTATAATCTCTGCCGCACTGCTGCCTGCGACAATTGCTCCACCGAGCTTGCCGCCCTGTACTGCTGCACCGAGTGCCACGCACTCGTCAGGATTTAGGTTGTGTGAAGGCTCTTTTCCTGTAATTCTTCTGACCTCCTCAACAACAGCCGGCACACGTGTAGAGCCTCCTACCAACAACACCATTCCAAGCTCTGCTGCACAAATCCCCGCATCTGAAAGTGCCTGATTGACAGGAATAGCAGTTCTCTCCACCAGATCCTTTGTTATCTCATTAAACTCAGCCCTTGTGAGGTTCATCTCCATGTGGACCGGCTGTCCCTTTACAGTGGTGATAAACGGCAGGTTGA
>ERZ773228.2494-NODE-2494-length-16702-cov-2.951463_pt1 | contig 16702 bp, 12 predicted proteins | sample MGYA00580524_ERZ773228 | MGnify/ENA primary metagenome ERZ773228 (study PRJEB29015, sample SAMEA2737768) | human gut metagenome | biome: human gut; feature: human-associated habitat; material: faeces | place: China | collected 2012 ... | reverse complement strand
AGAGAATATACTTTAAGGAATTGCTTATCTAGTATTAAAGATGATTATGACTATATTCTTTTAGATTGTCAACCAAGTTTAGGTATGCTTACAATAAATGCTCTTGCTAGTGCAAATAGTGTTATCATACCAGTCCAAAGTGAATACTTTGCTTTAAGAGGTATGACTGATTTATTTAAGATAATAAATAAAGTTAGACGACAAATAAATCCTACGCTTAAAATAGAGGGAGCATTATTAACATTAGTTGATTCAAGGGCTAATCTTCCAAAAGAGATAGCAACTCAATTAAAAGACAATTATGGGAGTATATTAAAATTATTTAATACTCAAATACCAAGAGCAGTTAAGACTGCCGAATCTACTTCATCTGGTGGTAGCGTGTTTTCTTATGATAAAAATGGAACAGTAGCAAATGCATATTCTTCTTTTGCAAAGGAGGTGCTTGATGATGGCAAGGAACATACCAAAAATGCCACTACAAAAGTTAGATGACCTTTTTACAACAGAAGAAGAAAGAGCAAATGATAAGTTGGAAAAAGTTATTGATATTACAATAAGTGATATTGATGATTTCACTAATCACCCATTTAAAGTCATTGAAAATGAAGAAATGTATGATATGCGAGATAGCATTAAAGAAAATGGTGTATTACTTCCAGCATTAGTTAGACCAAAAGCAGATGGTAGATATGAGATGATATCTGGACATAGAAGAAAGTTTGCCAGTATATTAGCAAATAAGGAAACAATGCCTTGTATTGTTAGAGATTTAACAGATGATGAAGCAACAATAATAATGGTAGATAGTAATATGCAAAGAGAAGAAATATTACCAAGTGAAAAAGCATTTGCATATAAAATGAAACTTGAAGCATTGAGTCATCAAGGAAAAAGAAATGATTTGATTAATAATTTAACTTCCGACCAAGTTGGTCGAAAGTTAGAAGTGACTGGAATTATTGGAAAAGATAATGGAGATAGTCAAACACAGGTTAAAAGATTTATAAGATTAACATATCTAATACCAGAGTTATTAGATTTAGTTGATGAAAAGCAAATTGCATTAAGTCCTGCCGTTGAATTATCTTTCCTAAAAGATGAGGAGCAATATGCCGTTTTAGATTGCATTGAATGTAATGTGGCAACACCATCTCACGCACAAGCAATAAGACTTAAAAAAATGAGTCAAGAGGGAACACTCACAACTGATGAGATAGAAGATATTTTATCAGAAGAAAAACCTAATCAGATTCCCAAAATGAAATTTAATGCTGACAGAATAAGAAATGTACTCCCAAAAAATATTGAGGAGAAAAAAATTGAAGATTTTGTTGTTAATGCCATTGAATTTTATGGGAAACATCTCCAAAGACAAAAGTCTATGGACGCAAGATAGTGGGAGTTCTTTTTCCACAAATCCCTCCTTACAATCCTCCCTAGTATTATTACTAACTATTTATTTACTAGCTGAAAAAAGTGTATAAATAATTACACAAATGCAAAAAAATAAATTATATGCTAGAGTGAAAGTAACAAAGGAGAGTGATTGTTATGAAGAAAAAAGTAATTTTATTTGTCATAGTTGCTATTGCAGTTAGTGGAGCGTTTGTTTTTACAAAATGCTTAAAAGTTAATTCAAACCAAAAACAGGTTAATGTTTTAGAAGAAAATAAAGAGGAATTAAACTTACAAGAGGAAAAACAAAGTGAAAATGAACAAACTACTGAAACGACTGAAAATGAAAGTAATGTAGCAGATGTTAAAAATGAAAGTCCAAAAATTGATACTTCAAGGCAAGAAAATAATTCTAAACAAACACCAAAAGTTTCAGAAACTCCAAAGAAGGTAGAAACTAAAACAAACAATGTACCATCACAGAGCAATAAACAACAAGAAGAACAACCTAAACAAGAAAATAAAGTTCCAGAAAGTAATAAAGCAAATGGTTCAAATAATCAAGTACAACAGAACAAGGTGTCAACAACTTTTTATGATTCTATTACTCACGGGAAAAAAGAATTTTCTTCGGAAAGTGAGGCTTTAAGTAGAGGTACTCAAATTCAAAATAACGAATTAGATTATGTTTTAGATTGGAATGAAGCACATCCAGAAAATCGAATACAACCAGAGATAAATTATTTTAGGGTTTATCCATCAGTAATTGATGAAAATGGTAAGTATTGGTATTATTTGCATTTCTTTTGTCGAAGTGGAGAAGGACTTGATCAAGAATTAAAAAGTAAATATTAATGGCTCTAAAATAGAGTCATTTTTTTTCGGAAAGTGAGGGAAATAAATGTTAAAAATATTATTATTTGCACTAATCATTATGATAGTGCTTTTTTTATATTCTGCCTGTGTCATCTCTGGCAGATGTTCAAGAGAGGAGGAAAAGAGATGAAGAAATTTACAACAACCCTATTGTTAGCAATAGGACTTTTAGTTGGATTTACTGTTAATGCTCAAGCAGTAAGTGCAGCAACATTGAATATGAGTTATTCAGATTATTGGTATGATAGAGCAAAAGCTGATGGAAGTGAACATCATTCTTGGCATTTCACTCTTTACGATATGGATGGAGAAGTAGCATATTGTATTCAACCAAATATAAAAGAGGGAACACATTATAATCAAGGAAGTTGGGAAGATACTGGATTATCTAATTCAATAAAAGAAAGAATACTTTTAACTGGCTACTATGGTTATACTTATCCAGGTCATCAAACTTTACAATATAGAGCAGCAACACAAGGTATGATATGGGACACAATAATTGGTGGTGGTGCTAACACAACATTCCATACTGCTCGTTGGGCAAAGGGAGATACTTTTGATGTATCAAACGAAAAAGCACAAATTGAGAACTTAATTGCTCATCATTATGATAGACCATCATTTAATGGTGGAGTTTATAAAGCACAAGTTGGAGAAACTATTACTCTAACAGATACTAATAATGTTTTATCTAATTACTCTGTAAGCGTAAGTGGAGCAGATTATAGAGTAGATGGAAACAAGTTAATAATTAAACCTACAAGAAGTGGTAATATTGATTTAACTTTATCAAAAAATATGCCTTATAATTCTGGATATAAATTATTTGTAGGTGATGGTATTCAAAATATGATGGTTCCAGGAACTGTTGATCCAGTAATTGCAAAAGTAAGAGTAAATTCATACACATCATTTGTTGAAGGTCACAAAAAAGATAAAGAAACTGGAAAAGCACAAGGACAAGCAACTTTAAAAGGTGCTGAATATGGTGTTTATGAAACTTCAACAGGTAGATTAGTAACAACAGTAGTTACAGATGAAAATGGTTATTTTAAGAGCAATGCAGTATTATCTTGGAATGATTATTATTTACAAGAAATAAAACCTAGTGAGGGATATGAACTTGATACTACAAGATATAACATTGATATCAAAGAAAAAGAAAGTGCAACAGTAAATGTTGTAGAAAAAGTAATTAAAAATTATGTTAGTATTTTAAAACAATATGAACAAGTAGATGGTAATACTACTTTCTTAAATGCAGAAAAGAATATTACTTTTGAAATTTATTATCCAAATGGAAATAAGTATGGAGAAATAACAACAGATAAAAATGGTTATGCTTCATTGAACTTACCTTATGGTGTATGGAAATTCCATCAAGTAAATACAACAACTGGATATGAAAAAATTTATGATTTTTATATCACAGTTAATGAAACAAGTGAAAAGGAACAATATTACAATATTTTAAATAACACTTTATATGCTTATCTTCAAGTAATTAAAGTAGATAGTGAAACTGGAAAAACTATTGCCATTGCCAATACAACTTTCAAAATATTAAATACTGATACAAATCAATATGTATCACAATATGTTGGAGGAAAAGTTTATAGCGAGTTCAAAACAGATGAAAATGGTAAGATGATAACTTATTTAAAACTTCCTGCTGGAAACTATAAATTAATTGAAGTATCTGCACCTAATGGATATTTAAAAGATAAAGACGGCTTAAAATTTACAATAGGAAATGATACACATTATTCTTATACAACTTATGGAGCATTCATAACTGTAACTTATAAAAATACTCCTATAAAAGGACAATTAGAAATTAAAAAAACAGGAGAAAATTTAGTAATAAAAGATGGAAAATACACTTATAAAGATAAAAAGTTAAGTGGAGTAACATTTGAAATTTATGCTGAAGAAGATATTAAATCAGCAGATGGAAATCATCTTTATTATGAAAAAGGAACAAAGGTAGATACTATAACTACTGATGAAAATGGTTATGCTATTTCAAAAAAATTACCTCTTGGAAAATATTATTTAATTGAAGTAAAAACACAAGATGAATATGTATTAGATACTAATAAACACTACTTTGAATTAAAAGAAGTAAATGATGAAACACCAATAGTTTATGAATCATATAGTAATTTAAACTATTTAAAGAAAGGAACATTAGAATTTACTAAAACTGATTTAGTAAATGGAGATGTTATTCCAGATACAATTATTGAAATTTACAATGATAAAGATGAATTAATCTTTACTGGAAAAACAGACAAAGATGGTAAAGTAATTATTGAAAACTTAAAAGTTGGAAAATACTATATCATTGAGAAAGAGGCAGCAACGGGTTATACAATTACTGATGAAAAAATCTATTTTGAGTTAAAAGAAAATGGAGAAATAACAAAGGCTGAAATGAAAGATAAACCTATAACTGGTACTTTGGAATTTACAAAAACTGATGTATCAACAGGAGAGCCACTACCTAATACTTTAATTGAAATTTACAATGATAAAGATGAACTTATTTTTAGTGGTAGAACAGACGAGAATGGTAAAATTACTATTCCAGAGATAAGATATGGAAAATACTATATTTTAGAAAAAGAAGCACCAGAAGGTTATACTTTAAATCCAGAAAGAATGTATTTTGAAATTTTAGAAGATGGTAAGGTAGTTAAAGCAACAATGACTGATGAAAAAGTAGTAGTTGAAGTTCCTAGTACAGGAATTACAGATTCACATTTCATTGAAATTGCAGGTGCATTACTAACTCTAGGAGGAATAGGAGTAATTGTATATGTTAAAAAGAAAAAACAAAAATAAAGACAGAAAGGTTAGCAAGAGTCAACTTATAATAGTTGGCTCTTTACTAATTGTTGTAGGAATTGGAATAGTTAGTGGAAAGTATTTGTATAACTATCTTCAAAATCAAAATGAAGAAAATTTAATAGATACTTTTTATGAAGAGCAAAAAGAAATAACAAATGATACAAAACCAGAAGAAAATGTGCAAGAAGAACAACCTAAACAAGAAGTAAATCAAAGTAAAAAAATTGATTATATTGCAGTAATTAAAATACCAAAGATAGGACTAGAAAAAGGTTTGGCAGGTAAAGGTAGTTATTATAACAATGTTAATAGAAATATTTTGATACTTAATGAATCTGATATGCCAGATAAGGATAAAGGTAATGTTATATTAGCAGGACACTCTGGAAGTGGTAGAACAGCATTCTTTAAGAATTTATACAAATTACAAACTGATGATGAAGTTAGTATTTTTTATGGTGGTAGTGAGTACAAATATAAAGTCGTAAATCAATACGACATAGAAAAAACAGGAACTGCTAACATTGTTAGAAATGCAGAAAAAAGCACTTTAACTTTAATAACTTGCCGACATAACACTAATAAGCAAATTATTTATATTTGTGAATTAGTAGAAAAGATATAGGAGGATTAAAGTGGAAGAAAAATATAATTTAAATAATATGTCAAAAGCATTTGAAAAATTATTTAATGCTGGATTTAATACAAGTAAAAAAATTGCAACATTAGATATAAAAGAAGTAAGAAAGATTCCTAATTTAACAATGTCAGATTTTTATATTATTTCTGATTTATGGGAATTGGTAAAAAAGAATAATAATAAAACTTCTCAATTATTTATAGAATTTTTGAGTGGTTATAAAGAGAAAGGAAACGAGAGCAAATGAAAAAATTTGAAATTGATGTAGATATAAATGGAACTATCACTTTTGAAGTTGAAGCAAAAAATAAGAAAGAGGCTCAAGCAAAAGTAGATGATATTTTAAGTAACACTTCTGTAAAAGAAGCAATAGGAAAATATAGAAATAATATTGCTTTAACAGAAAGAATAAAACAAGAAAAAGAACAAGAAAGATAGGAGGAATTATAATGGCGTTTCAAAAAAGAATACCACCAATTAAAATAAAATTAAATGTAGATGAGTTTAATAAACTTATTGAGATTTTAAGTAATATGACTAATGAGGAAGATGAAAATATTTCAAATAAATCATCTAAATTAAAAGATAAATTATTAAGATATACTGTTCCAATAACAAAAGATGATGGAAATACTGTACTAGATATAAGATTTTATAATAATGAAATAACTGACTTATTTTATATTTTGTTTTATAGAATTAAAGATATGATATCAGTTGAAACAGATTACTTTGATGTTTTAATTAAAGTAAGAGAAAAGATTAAAGAACAAAAAATGGCAAACTAATAGTCTAATTTAGAATAGGAGGTGAATTATGGCGAGTAAATTAAGACTAATTACAGACCTTTATGGAGAAACCCTAACACAAATAAGTAATAGTCCAGATAATTGGATGTCGTTTCTGGAATGTGCTGCAATGAACTATAAATATCCATTTAATGATCAAATTCTAATTTATGCACAGAAACCTAATGCAATAGCGTGTGCAAAAATAGAAACTTGGAATAAGCAAGTAGGCAGATGGGTCAATCGTGGTTCAAAAGGAATAGCACTTCTATCAGAAGATAACGGTTATACTAACTTACGATATGTATTTGATATTGCAGATACAAATAGTAAGTATGGAAAAAGTTTTAGATTATGGTCAGTTTCAAAGCCCTATGAATTAGACATTATTGAATCATTAGAAAACAAGTATGGAGAACTTGAAGATAAAAGTTCTCTTGTACTTGCAATTAAGTCAGTATCAAAAATTATTGTTGAAGATAATATGCAAGATTATTTAGATGATTTAAAGTTTTATAGAGAAAATAGTTCTCTTGAAACAATGAATGATGAAGCAGTTCAATTATTGTTTCAAAATGCACTAGAAAATAGTATTGCTTTTTCAATGATTAAAAGATGTGGATTAAATCCAAATGATTATTTCACTAATGAAGATTTTACGCCAGTATTAGCATTTGATAGTTATGACACTATAACTAGATTAGGTGTAGCAACAAGTGAAATTTCTGAAATGGGTATTATTGAAATTTATAATACTATAAAAAAATTACGAGTAAATGAAATAAATAAAATTCGCACATTTGATAATGATAATGATTTAGATTATGATGTAAATGAAGACAGAAATACTGTTAAAAGGAGGGATAACAATGAGTATAACTTATACACGTCAAGGGGATTACGAGATACCGAATCTAACAATTCCAGAGAACAATATTCAAGTGGAGGGCAAATACGCAATGATGAGGTTAAGGTTTCTGAAAGAGAACAAGAAATCTCTATACACAACATTGCTAATGAGCAATCAACTTCCAGAACATTTGATGAATATTCAAGAGATAGCAATGGAGAGAGTAGAACAGATAGTATCAGAGATGAAAACAAAAGAGAAGATAACAGAACAGTTGAAACAACAGAATCCTATGAAATGGGTAGGACTAATGAACAACTTGAAGATGACAGCCGAGGAAATAGTAATGAAAGAATTGATTTACGCTTAAATAATTACAATAAGGATAAAAGTAAAACTCATTATGTTGTAGTAGATGAAAAGATAAATCAAATATTAAGTACAACTCCTCATTTAAGAAAATCAAATAAGGAAATAAAAGAATTTATACAAAATGAGCAAGACATTACTAAAAAAGCAGAATACCTTAAAGGAATATTTAACAATGATTATACCGGTGTTATAGTTGATGACCAAATGTATGGTTATAAAACTTATGACAACGGTATTTTATTTTGGAAAGGTAATTTTTTATCAAGAGATACAGAAAGTTTTGTAAGTTGGGAAGATTTAACTTATCACTATGACGCAATGATTCTATTAAATCAATTAAATGATAGAATTGAACCATTGCCAAGTGTTACAGACCAATTAAGTTTATTAGATGATAACAGTGAAAAATCAGTATCAGACCTAGAATTTACACAAGAATTTGTTGATAAATATTTGACAGAACAACATAGAGAAACAAAGTTTAGTATTTATGAGTTTTTTCAAAAAAGTTTATCAACAGATGATAATATAAATTATCTCAAAAATTTATATGGAATAAGTGGTTCAACTTCTACTGTAAGAGGAGCAGGCATAGGAGTTAATACAGACTATAAAGGTGTAAGATTTAATCGTGGTTATTTTGATAAGAGTAGCAAGGAACAATTATTTAAGTGGAATTATATTGAAAAAAGAATAAAAGCTCTTATTAACGAAGATAGATATCTTAATACAAAAGAACTAGCTGATTATCCTAATTGGCTTGATAAAAAAGAGCAAGAAAGAGAATTTATACAAGCAAGTGATAATTTAGCAAAAACGGAATTAGTAGAACCAGCCGAAGAAAAATATGATTATCAATATCATTTAGGAGATAAAGTTTATATTGGTGCTGATGAATATGAAATATTAAGTATTGGAATTGCTAATGTTGTTTTATATGACTATAAATACCCATTATTTAATCGTGAGATGTCAAAAGAAGAATTTGATAGAAAAGTAAAAGAAAATCCTGCCAATGATCATCTCAAAGTTAAAATAAGTGATATTCAAGAAGATATCAAAGAAGAACAAAATAATACTGATGAAATTGTAAAAGAAAAAGTATCAGTTTCTATTGAAAATGAACTAGAAGTTCAAGAAGAAAATATTGCTCCAGTATTTGAAAAGAAAAAAAGTAATAAGATTAGAAGTTTTGACATTCATCCAGATGTACCTATCTCTAATAGAAATCAATTTAAAATTAGCAATGATGATTTAGGAGTAGGAACACCTAGAGAAAAATTTAATAGAAATGTAGAAGCAATAAAAGTATTAAAAAAATGTGAAACAGAAGATAGATTTGCAACAAAAGAAGAACAAGAAATTTTGTCGAAATATGTCGGTTGGGGAGGACTTCCACAAGCATTTGATGAACTTGATTCGTCCTGGAGTAATGAATATAACATATTAAAGAATTTGCTAGATGAAAAAGAATATTCACAAGCCAGAGAATCAACTTTAACTGCATTTTATACACCACCTGTAGTAATTAGGTCTATGTATAAAACATTGGAGAATATGGGACTTAAAACTGGTAATGTATTAGAACCTAGTTGTGGTGTTGGTAACTTTATAGGTATGCTTCCAGACTCATTAGAAAATTGCAAATTATATGGTGTAGAACTTGATTCCATAAGTGGTAGAATTGCTAGACAACTATATCAAAAATCTACTGTTGCAGTACAAGGATATGAAGAAACTAATCTTCCTAATTCTTTTTTTGATGTTGCAGTAGGAAATGTTCCTTTTGGAGATTTCAAAGTATTAGATAAAAAATATGATAAATATAAATTCTTAGTTCACGATTATTTTTTTGCTAAAACTCTTGATAAAGTAAGACCAGGTGGAGTTATAGCATTTGTAACAAGTAAAGGTACTCTTGATAAAGAAAATCCTAGTGTAAGAAAGTATATTGCTCAAAGAGCAGATTTATTAGGAGCAATTAGATTACCTAATAATACTTTTAAAGCAAATGCAGGTACAGAAGTAACTTCTGATATTATTTTCTTACAAAAAAGAGATTCAATTACTGATATAGTACCAGATTGGGTTTACCTTGGAGAAAATGAAGACGGAATAAAAATGAATCAATATTTCATTGATAATCCAGATATGATTATGGGTAAAATGGAAATGATTTCTACTAGATTTGGATATGATTCTTCTTGTATATCAGATGGTAGCAATTTAGAGAAAAAATTAGAAGAAGCAATAACAAATATACACGCCGAGGTAAAAGAATATGAACTAGATGATATAGGAGAAGAAGATAATTCTATTGAAGCAGACTTAACTGTTAGAAATTTCTCATACACTCTAGTTGATGATAAAATTTATTTTAGAGAAAATAGTAGAATGTATCCACAAGAACTTGCAATGACCACTGAAAATAGAGTAAGAGGATTAATTGAAATAAGAGATTGTGTTAGAACACTTTTAGAGTACCAAACAGAAGATTATCCAGACGAAGATATAAAGAGAGAACAGGCTAAGTTAAATCGCTTATATGATGCTTTTACAAAGAAATATGGACTAATTAATAGCAGAGGTAATAATTCTGCTTTTTCTAACGATTCAAGTTATTATTTATTATGCTCTCTTGAAATATTAGATGAAAATGGAAATCTTGCAAGAAAAGCAGATATGTTTACAAAAAGAACTATCAAACCAAAAGTAGAAATAAAATCAGTTGATAATGCAAATGACGCTTTGATTGTTTCTCTTTCTGAAAAAGCGAGAGTTGATATAGTATTTATGCAACAACTTTGCAATAAAAATATGGACGAAATGCTAAAAGAATTAGAGGGAGAAATATTTAATGTTCCAGAATATGGAGAATCTAATCATTGGGTTACGGCAGATGAATATCTTTCTGGTAATGTAAGGGAAAAATTAAAAGTAGCAGAAAAATTTGCAGAAACTGATGATAGATTCAATGTTAATGTGAAATACCTTAAAGAAGTTCAACCAAAAGATTTAAGTGCAAGTGAAATAAGTGTAAGGCTTGGTTCAACTTGGATACCAGAAAAAGATATAAAAGTATTTATAGAATATTTATTAAATCCTAGTTATTATGCTAGTCAGAATATTAAGGTTCATTATATGGAATCAACTTCTGAATGGAATATTGAGGGTAAAAGTTATGATAAATACAATGTAAAAGCAACTAATACTTATGGAACAAGTAGAGCAAATGCATATAAAATTATTGAAGATAGTTTGAATTTAAAAGACACTAGAATTTATGACTATAAAGAAGATGAAAATGGTAAAAAGATAGCAGAACTTAATAAAAAAGAAACTGCAATAGCTCAAGCAAAACAAGAACAAATAAAACTTGCTTTTGAAGAATGGATATGGAAAGATCCAGAGCGTAGAGAAAGATTAACAAAGTTTTATAATGAAAGATTTAATTCTATAAGACCACGAGAGTATGATGGAAGTCATATCAGTTTTGATGGAATGAATCCAGAAATAACCTTACGAAAACATCAAGTAAATGCAATTGCACGAATACTTTATGGAGGTAATACACTTTTAGCACATGAAGTTGGAGCAGGTAAAACTTTTGAAATGGTTGCTGCTGCAATGGAGTCAAAAAGATTAGGCTTATGTAATAAATCATTATTTGTAGTGCCTAATCATATTGTAGAACAGTTTGGTCAAGAGTTTTTACAACTATATCCGAGTGCAAATGTTTTAGTAACTACAAAGAAAGATTTTGAAACTGCTAATCGTAAAAAGTTTTGTTCAAGAATTGCCACAGGAGATTATGACGCTGTTATTATTTCTCATTCTCAATTTGAAAAAATACCAATGTCAGTTGAAAGACAAGTAGCAATTATTGAAAAACAAATAAGAGATATAACTCTCGGTATTCAAGATTTAAAAAATAATAATGGCGAAAGATTTTCTATAAAACAAATGGAAAAAACTAAAAAGAGTTTAGAAACTAAAATGGCTAAACTTAATGATACTTCAAGAAAAGATGATGTAGTAACTTTTGAAGAACTTGGAGTTGATAGAATATTTGTTGATGAAGCACATTATTATAAAAATTTATTTCTTTATACAAAGATGAGAAATGTAGGTGGAATTGCTCAAACAGAGGCTCAAAAGTCTTCTGATTTATTTATGAAATGTAGATATTTAGATGAAATTACTGGGGGAAAAGGTGTTATTTTTGCAACCGGTACACCAATATCTAATTCAATGGTAGAACTTTATACAATGCAAAGATATTTACAATTTAATGAGTTAGAAAAAAGACATTTAGGACAGTTTGACGCTTGGGCTTCAACATTTGGAGAAACAGTTACTGCAATAGAATTAAGTCCAGAAGGTACAGGCTATCGAGCAAAAACGAGGTTTGCAAAATTCTTTAATTTACCAGAACTAATGTCTATGTTTAAAGAAGTCGCAGATATTCAAACTGCTGATATGCTTAATCTTCCAGTACCAAAAGCAAACTATCATAATGTGGTTATAGAGCCTAGTGAAATTCAAAAAGAATTAGTAAAAGACTTATCTGAAAGAGCAGAGAAAATAAGAAATAGAATGGTAGATTCATCAGTAGATAATATGCTTAAAATAACAAATGATGGTAGAAAATTAGCATTAGACCAAAGACTTACTAATGAAATGTTAGAAGATTTTGAGCATAGCAAAGTAGCAACTTGTGCAGATAATATTTATGATATTTGGAATAAAACAAGTGATAATAAATCGGCACAATTAGTATTTTGTGATTTATCTACACCACATAATGATGGAAAATTTAATGTTTATGATGATTTAAAAACAAAACTTATTGATAGAGGAATACCAGAAGATGAAATTGCATTTATTCACGACGCAAACACAGATGCAAGAAAGCAAGAACTATTTAATAAAGTAAGGCGAGGACAAGTTAGAGTTCTTATGGGAAGTACACAGAAGATGGGTGCTGGAACAAACTGCCAAGATAGATTGATTGCACTTCACGATTTAGATTGTCCGTGGCGACCTAGTGATCTAATTCAAAGAAGTGGTCGTATAATCAGACAAGGAAATAAAAATCCAGAAGTAGATATTTATAGATATGTAACAGAGGGAACTTTTGACGCATATTTGTATCAGTTAGTAGAAAATAAACAAAGATTTATTTCACAAATAATGACTTCTAAAACTCCTGTAAGGTTTGCAGAAGATATAGATGAAACTGCATTATCTTATGCAGAGATTAAGGCATTAGCAGCAGGAAATCCAGATATAATTGAAAAAACAGAACTTGATACACAAGTTGCAAAACTTAAATTATTAAAGCAAACTCATTTAAGTGAAAAGTATGCATTAGAAGATAAAGTAATAAAATATTATCCAAATGAAATTAAAAGATTAGAAAATAGAATTGAAGATATGAAAGAAGATATTGAAGTATTTAAAAGTAATAATTCCCCAGATAGTTCTTTTGAAAAAATGAAAATTAAAGATGAAAATTTTACTGAAAGAAAAGAAGCAGGAGAAAAAATAATTGAAATTTGTAAATCTATGACTAATCCAGAACCGATAGAAATTGGAGAATATAAAGGCTTTAAAATAGTATTATCATTTGATACTATGGATAGAAAATTTTATGCTAATATGAAAAACAATTTATCATATAAAGTAGAGTTAGGAAGTGACCCAAGTGGTAATATAACTCGTATAGACAATGTTTTAAATGGTATTGAATCCAGATTATCAAATGTAGAAAATAATCTTGAAGACACTAAAAAGAATTTTGAAAATGCTAAAATAGAAATTAATAAACCATTCCCAAAAGAGGAAGAATTAAAAGCAAAATCGAAAAGATTAGATGAGTTAAATATAAAATTAAATCTTAACCAAAAGGATAAAGAAATAATTGATGATGGAGATGATTTAAGTAATGATAGTCAACAATGCAAAAAGGAATATGAAAGATAAATCGCACATTTATTATTAAAACTTTTATGTGTTAAAATAGTCGCATTGAAAAGAAGGTGATAAATGTGGATTCTGAAAAAGAGTTGAAAAAGAAGTTTGATGAGTTATTCTGGATGGTATTAAATGAAGAATCGAGTAAATTAAAAATTGAAGATCAAGAATATGCAAGACTAAATAAAGTTTGTCAAGGAATAACAGGCTCGAGTAGTAAACTACAATCAGTAATTGAAACAAATACTATTACTTCTTTAACAGAAGAAGAAGTAAAAAATTTAGTTTTATATTATGAATCTTGTATTGATAGAATGGTAATTGAGCAAAGAAAAATGTTTTATGCAGGTGGCAAATATTTTTATTTAGTATTAAAAGAAACCAAGATAATTGAGTAGTATTATGAGCGATTTTAGTGAAAAACTAACTTCGCTCTTTTTAATTTTAGAGAAAGGAATTTGAAAATATGGAAGAAAAAATCAGAGAAGAATTATATTTAAAAATGGAAAGTGAATTAAATTCTTACAAGAAAAAATTAGAAACACTTACTCCAAAAGAGATTATAGATAAGTCTTATGAAATAACAATGAAAGAAGAATTGATTTGTTTATTTTATCCAGAGTCAAGTAGATATGATTTAGATGAAATAAAAGCATTAAAAAATGAGAAAGAACCATTAGAAACTTTGTATCAAGGTTGGATGGATTCAGACTTAAATATAAATCAATTATTAGAAGAAATTACTGATGATATAGTAGCAGAGTTAGCAGAAGACTATAAAGAAAAACAAGTAAAGAAAAAAGATAAAGAAAGGTAGGTAATAATATGGCTTATTATCAACCGTCAGAAATTGCAAAGGCAAAAGAAATGGATTTATACACCTATTTAAAGAACTATGAGCCAGATGAATTGGTGCATTTTAGTAGAGATACTTATATGACAAGAACACACGATAGTTTAAAAATATCAAATGGGATGTGGTACTGGTTTTCAAGAGGAATAGGTGGAAAAACTGCATTAGAATATTTGATAAAAGTTAAAGAATATACTTTTATTCAGGCAGTAGAAACTATTTTAGGTTATTCAAATGATAAACCACCAATAGTGTATCAACAACCTAAAAAAGTACAAAATGTAAGACTGATTTTGCCGAAAAAGTCAAACTCAACAGATAAAGTTATGAGTTATTTATCTGGTCGTGGAATTGATAAAGATATAATAAGTGAGTGCATAGATAATCGTTTGATATACGAAGATTTACCTAACCACAATGTTGTATTTGTGGGATATGACAAAAATAAAGTACCAAGATATGCAGGTATAAGAGCAACTAATGATAGTAGGTATATGAAAGACGCTTATGGAAGTCATAAAGCATTTTCTTTTAAATTAGATTCAATAGAAAAAAATAAAACAGTTCATTTATTTGAAAGTGCTATTGATTTATTATCATACGCAACACTTAATAAATTAGATAATAAAGAGTGGTACAATGACAATTTACTTTCACTCGCAGGAGTTTATCAACCTGCTAAAAAAATAGATGAAAGTAAGATACCACTTGCACTAAATTATTATCTAAATCAGAATCAAAATATTAAAAAAATATATTTGCATTTTGATAATGATAGTGCAGGAAGAATAGCAACAATGGCACTTAAAACTATTCTTCCAAAACAATATGAAGTCATTGATGATCCACCTAAAATAGGAAAGGATTTCAATGACTTTTTATGTGCCAAGGTAGGAATAAATTATAAAAAAAGATATGAAAGAGAAAGGTGAAAATTATGAAATTTGATTATTTAAAATTAGCAGAAATTATTAAAACAAAAAGAAATGAGAAAGGCATTTCAACAAGAAAACTTGCTGAAAAAATTGGAGTGAGTCACGCAGAAATATCCAGATTTGAGAACGGATTAAAGCCAAGTTTTTATCTAATTCCATTTGTTAAAATGTGTGAAGAATTAGAAATAGACATCACGGACTTACTAATAGAAGTTGGGTTATTAGATGAACCAATAGACAAAAAATATGAAGTAAAAGTTACAAATATTGATGAAGATTTCTTTGAAATTGAGGCAAAAAATGAAAAGGAAGCAGCAATGATTGTAGCAAAATTTATTATTGAAAATGACATTATTGAAATAGATACGGATAAGCCAATAGACTTTGAAGTTGAAGAAATAGATGAAGAAAATGAAGATGATTTTGAAGAAGATGAAGACGAATTAGACGCAGAATCATTTATGAAAATGCAATGTGAAAATTGCAAATATTATTGTCCTTGTTGTGGCAAATGTACCTTTGGGGAATAAATTTTATGTCTAGCAAGCAATGAATTTGTACTCCCGTACGAAATTCGTATGTGGGAATGCCCAAGCCCTAAAATTATAAAGAAGTGAGGTAAAAAATGAAAAATAGAAAATGTATAGAATTATTTGCAGGTGCCGGGGGTCTTGCTTTAGGTTTAGAGCAAGCAGGGTTTGAAGAAGTTGCGCTTATTGAAATAGATAAAACTGCGTGTGAAACTTTAAAATTAAATAGGCCTAAATGGAATGTGTTAAATGAAGATATTGTTGAGGTTTCAAAAAGAGATTTGTTAAAGGAATTCAATTTAAAAGAAGGAGAACTTGATTTAATTTCTGGAGGATATCCATGTCAATCATTTAGTTATGCTGGTAAAAAACTTGGTTTAGATGATGTTAGAGGAACAATGTTTTATTATTATGCGGAATTTATAAAACAACTTAAGCCAAAAATGTTTTTTGCAGAAAATGTAAAGGGTTTAACAACACATGATGGTGGAAAGACAATCGAAACTATGATTAATGTTTTTGAAGATTTAGGATATAAAGTTGAATGGAAAGTTCTAAACGCATGGGATTATGGTGTTGCAGAAAAAAGACAAAGGGTTGTTATCATAGGAATAAGAAAAGATTTAAT
>ERZ773228.2485-NODE-2485-length-16762-cov-10.362064_pt1 | contig 16762 bp, 9 predicted proteins | sample MGYA00580524_ERZ773228 | MGnify/ENA primary metagenome ERZ773228 (study PRJEB29015, sample SAMEA2737768) | human gut metagenome | biome: human gut; feature: human-associated habitat; material: faeces | place: China | collected 2012 ... | reverse complement strand
GTGGCTTCGGTTATATAAATAAAGATAGAAACCTCTTTGTTTATGTTACCCTGCCGCACCATACGTCCGTTGCGCTGGGCAATGTCGGCAGGCCGCCATGGGCAATCAAGGTGATGGAGTGCGCACAGCCGCGTCTGTACGTTGGTGCCAGCGCCCATCTTTTGGGTGCTGCCCATCAGCACGCGAACCGCACCGCTGCGAACTTTGCCGAACAGCTCAGCCTTCTTGGCTTCCGTATCGGCATCATGGATAAACTGTACCTCCTCTTTGGGAATGCCGCGCGCAACCAGCTTGTCCCGAATATCGTTGTACACATCAAAGCCGTCCGCGCGGGGCGTGCTCAAATCGCAGAAAATCATCTGCGTGGAGCGCTGCGCCTTTGTTCTTTCCCAAATGGTAAAGACCCGCTCCACGCAGGCATTCGCCTTGCTGTCGGGGTCATCGGGCAGAAGTGGATTCATCAGGCGCTGATCCAGCGCCAGCTTGCGGCCATCGTTCGTGATGCGCAGCATGTTGTCCTCATTCGGGGCTACCAGGCGGTTGCGCACCGCCTCGGCCCGCTCACCCAGCGCCGCCACCATCTGCCGCTGCAGCTCACTGGGCGGCAGCTTCACAATCGTGGGCTTGCCGCCTGTGATTTCGGGGACCGGCAACTTCAGCATGTCGGCGGTCTGAATGTCGGCACACTGCTTGAACATATTCATAAGCTCGGGCAGATTGTAAAACTTTGCAAACCGTGTTTTGGAACGGTAGCCGTTGCCCTCGGGGGCCAGCTCAATCGCGGTAACGCTCTCGCCAAACGTAGAGGCCCACGCATCAAAGTTCAGCAGCCCCTCCTGCTCCAAAAGCCCATATTGCAGATACCGCATCATGATGTACATTTCAGTCATCGAATTGGAAATCGGTGTGCCGGTGGCAAACACAATACCGTGCCCGCCGGTCAGCTCGTCCATGTACATGCACTTCATGTACATGTCGCTGGCCTTTTGGCTTTCGGTCTGAGAGATACCGGCCACGCGGGTCATCTTGGTGGTGACCATCGCATTCTTGAAATAGTGCGCCTCGTCCACCATCAGGCTGTCCACGCCCAGCTCCTCAAAGGTGATGACGTCATCCTTGCGGCTCTGGTCGTTGAGCTTGTCCAGCTTCCGTTGCAGCTGCTTTTTCATGCGCTCCATCTGCTTGATGGTAAAATTCTCGGCGCGCTGGGCTTTCAGCGCAGCGGTCTGTGCCACTACATCGTCGATTTGCTTTTGCAGGTACATTTTCTGCCGTTCATCGGAAAGCGGTATCTTTTCAAACTGACTGTGCCCGATCACAATAATGTCAAAATTGCCGGTAGCAATACGGGCACAGAACTTTTTGCGATTGGCTTTTTCAAAATCTGTTTTGCGCGCCACCAGAATTTCCGCGTTGGGATAGAGTAGCAGCGCCTCGGACGCCATCTGCTCGGTCAAATGGTTGGGTACTACGATCAAGGTCTTGTTGCAAAGACCCAGACGCTTCTTCTCCATAGCGCTGGCGACCATCTCGAACGTCTTCCCAGCCCCCACCTCGTGTGCCAGCAGTACGTTGTTGCCGTACAGCACGTGGGCAATGGCGTTGCGCTGATGGGGCCGCAGTGTGATTTCCGGGTTCATGCCGGGAAAGCGCAGATTGCTGCCGTCGTATTCCCGCGGGCGGATGCAGTTGAATTTGCTGTTGTACAGGCTTACAAGCGCCTGCCGACGCTGCGGCTCCTTGAAAATCCATTCCTCAAACTTGTCCTTGATCAAACACTGTTTGGCGTAGGCAGCCTCGGTGGCGGCGTGGTTCAGCACGCTTTTTTTGTTTCCTTCTGCGTCGGTAACTGTATCAAACACCTGCACAGGCCGCAGATTCAGCGCAGCCTCTGTGATTTCATAGGCATTCTTGCGGTTTGTGCCGTAGGTGACGGTTGCCTTGATGCTGCCGTTGCCGTAGCGCTTGTTCGTGATATTCCACTCACCGGTGAACGACGCAAACAGCACCTTCACGGAAAGGCGCGTGGACAATGGCAGTTCCAACAGCTCCATAAGGAAATCCTGAATATATTCAGGTGGTATCCAGGTAGCCCCCAGCCGCACCGCAATCTCGCTGGCGTCGAGGTCCTTCGGCTGTACCTGCTCCAGCGCCTTCACGTTGACCTGATAGTCCGGGTTGGACGCTGCGGCCAGCCGGGCAACAGCCAGCTTTTGCCGCACATTGCCGGAAAGATATTCGTCAGCCGGCAGATAAACCGGCTCGGTCTGCTCCGGGTCGTGGAAGATAACGCCGGTCAAATCGCGGATGATTTCGCCCTGCGATTTTCCCGTGACCTGTGCCATGTAGGCAAGGTCCACACGGGCCTTCTCGGTCAGGCTCAGCACCAGCGCTTCATCGGCGGTGTCTACATGGTCCACCACCTGGGCCGGGCGGATGGTCCGCTTCGTGAACATATCCGTCTTGCCCCTGTAATGGCCCTCGCTGTCGATGTCCTCCAGTGAGCAGAGCAGGAAATACCCGGAATCCTCACGGAACGCCGAAGCCGTGCCGCGGCTGTTGATTAGCCCATACGTATCGTGGTAGGAATCATACTGGGCGGTCAGCTGCGCTTGCAAGGCGGCAATCGTTTCATCGGGCAGATTGTCCAGTTGTGCCCGAATCAGCTCCCGGCAGGTATCCCGCAGAGGAACCAGCGCCTTGATGCGGGCTAACGCGGAGGTGCTGGCCTTCACAGCACGCATTTTGGAATTTTCGCGGTAATAAACTGTGTCGACTTTAACAACATAGCTAAAATTTCGCGTGCCGGGGTCAGCGTCGAGCGTGTCGCTTTCCTCCTGCGCGTCCTCCCGGTCATCTGCCAGCGTGTACTCGGCCTGTAAATTGGCAAGGGCCGTGTCAAGCTGACCTTCCAGTGATGTTCCATTTTCCAGAGGTGCGCAGGTGGGGCGCTGCCCGTAGGGCCCGCTGACCATCTGCATCTCGCCGCAGATCATCTCGGGATGGTCGATGAAATACCGGTTCAGCGGAATGCCATCGGCAGTCTCGCCTACATGAATCCATGGCGCGTCCTGCTCCAAGACCCGCCCGCGCTTTTGCAGAAACAGAATGTCCGAGGTGACGGTTGTTCCTGCCTGCGCGGTAAAGGTATTGTTGGGCAGCCGTACCGCGCCGATCAAATCACAGCGGGCAGCCAGATACCGGCGCACGCCTTCGGACTTTTTATCCATCGTGCCGGAGGTCGTTATAAATGCCATAATGCCGCCGACGCGGAGTTTATCTACGGTTTTGGCAAGAAAGTAATCGTGGATTTGAAAGTTCAGTTTGTCGTACTGACGGTCCGTGACCTGATACTGTCCAAACGGCACATTTCCGATAGCCAGGTCAAAGAAGCTGTCCGGCAGGTCGGCCTTTTCGTAACAGCAGATTTGAATTTTGGCTTTCTGGTATAACTGCTGCGCGATGCGGCCTGATACACTGTCCAGCTCGACGCCGTAGAGCTTTGCATTGTTCGTATCAAAGCTGCCGCTGCGGTGCCCAAAGAATGCACCCACACCCATGCTTGGCTCCAGCACATTGCCGCCCACGCAGCCCATGCGTGTCAGCGCATTATACATGGCATGGATGACGGCGGGCGGCGTGTAGAACGCTGTCAGCGTGGATTCCTGCGCGGCGGCATATTCCTCCGGCGTCAGCAGATCCTTTAGCTGCTCATATTCGCTGTGCCAGCTGTCCTTGTTGAGGTCAAAGACATCGGCCAGACCGCCCCACCCGAGATACCCGGCCAAAACATCCTGCTCGGCTTCCGTGGCCGGTGTGCCGCGCTGCTCAATTTGCTTTAGTGTCCGAATTGCGTTTAAGTTCGCAGCAAACTTGGCCTTTGCCCCTGTGGGAACCTCCGGCTCATAGGGTGCAAGATAGTTGGTTGGGTCATGCGCGGCAGGTTCGTCGGTAGGAAGGGCGTTTTCCTGCGGTTCGTGTTCTTCCGCCTCGTCGAGGTCTATTTCCATGAGGCTGTCAAAATCGAGATTGGAGAGCACCGCTTGGTTCAGATCATCGAGTGAGCCATACCGTTCCTGCGCGTAGAGAGTATCGTCCACCAGCTTGGTGACAGTGCAGTGCTCCAAGTCGGCATACACCTGAATGACGTGTTTCTCATCCTCGGTAGTGGTATAGCCCAAATCGATTCGCGTCAGGTCGGAAAAGTCCGGCTCGGTGATTTCAAATTCGTCCTTGAGATAATCCTCAATGTAGGATAGCGCCTGTTCCGTCTGCGTTTGCACAAGGGCTTCGTGCTGCTGCTCGGTGAGCATCATACCTCCGTTGCGCGGGTTGGCATCAAGTTGACGCTGAAACTCCTCCCGGCTGATGGCGCGTCCAACCAGGGGGACTTCCTCGTCCCGCAGATGCACGTCAAACTGCCCGATGCGCTCCACGGTGAATCGGTGGTCATCCTCCAGATAGACAACGCTGCCCTCGGCGCATATGGGCCTGTTTTCAGGCACGGTACTGGGTTCATCGCGCACCGCACTGGCGGGTTTTCGCTGCTCGGCAGCCCATGCGGAATACTGCTCCAGCTCCTGCGGCGTCAAAAAGCGCTGCATCTCGATCAGATAGGCAATGCGCTTGGCTGCGGCCCGCCATAGCAGCCTGCGCTCAAAGCGGCCTTCCTCATTTGTCAAAATCAGCTTCAATCCGGCAGGGCCATGGTCCACCCAGCCGTGGGCACCGCTTTGGTAATCCCATGACCGACCACCACTGCCGTATTCCTTCTTCAAAAAAGCGGCGTGGTCGTCCTGCGTGGTTGTGAACTGCTGATAAATGCGGAATTTGCTGTTCTCAAAATTGCTGCCCGCTGCCAGAGCCAAGTTGACTTCCTCGTCTGTGATAACGCTGCCGTCATCCATCTGCGGGGCATTGTACTCTGCAACGGGCAGGGCAGAGCGAATGACGTTTTCCTGCTTTTCCGGGGTGAGAAAATCATCCTTTTCCAACCTGTCATCTTCCGCACTCATCGGCGAACCGTCAGGCAGTTCAAAGGAAAGCTGTTCCTCTACCTGCGGCAGTTTCTTCGGGTCGATGGCCGAAATCAGCTCATGCTGTTCAATCAAGTCGTTCAGTGCATTGGCCACGGCACGCCACGGCAGCAGCGTTTCCGCGCTGCGTGTTAGATACGCGCCCTGCCAGACAAGCAGGCCATTGTCCTGCCTGTGAAAGCCCACGCGGGTATCATCGGCCAGCAAAAGCTCTGTAAAAATATCCTTGTAGCTTTCCCGCACAAAGCGCAGCCGGTCAATGAGCAGGGGATTCTTATTATAAAAGGTAAGATATTCGGCGTTGTCTGCCCGGGAAGAAGTCTCCATAGCCAGCAGCTGCGGCAGAAGCGTGGGCGGAAATTCGGGCAAAGCAAAAGCGGAGGGCGATTGCTCGCTCTCCGCCTGTGCGGGGGATTCTGTCAGATTTCGTACAGCATCGGAAGGACTGCTTCCTCCGCTTGCTTCTTCAGGCTGTTGGTCAGCTGTGCCCAGCCCAGCGGGTTCGTCCTGCGGTCCGGCATCGGGGTGGTCTGCATCAGCTTGCGCAGGGTCTTGTCCACCATCTGCTGTGCGGCTCGTCCGATTCGGCTGCAGCTCGTCAGCAGCGTGCCCTCCAGCATCAGCTGGTCGCAGAGCGTCGGCTCGTTCTGCTCCAGATATTCCAGACGCAGCCTCGCGTAGCGGTTCAGGTAAGGGTTCGGCTGGTTCGGCAGGGAAAGGCTCGGAATCAGGTAGCCTTCGCGGTTCTTCGTGTACGTCATAAGTAACGGCCTCCTCTCGGCTGTTCAATTGTGTTGGTGTGCTTTCATTATGAACTGGTTCGTGCTGTATTGCAATGCTGTCACGGTTTAGTCGCAGCGCCTCGCGCCCAATGGCGTTCAACATCGGTTCTGCGGCGGCCTGCAGATAGCCGCCCAGACACAGTGAAATCTGATAGGTGTCGAACTGACTGACGCTTTGAAATACCGGGAAATTCTCATCCTGCACCGGCAGTCCGATTCGCAGCCGTGCCATGTAGACAGCACTCTGCGTGACCAGTGCCTGCAAGAGCTGCATCTGCTCGTCAGGCTGCGCCCACTGCAGGGTACTGTCAGCCACATTGCGCTCCAGCATACGGCGGGCACGGTCGGCTTCGTTGGATACGCCATCCTGCGCCAGCGCCGCCAGCCAGTCATCGGATTTTCCTTGCAGAAGCAGCGGGCGCGTTGTGTCGGTGACTTCCCACGGCCCGCCGGTGTGCGTCTGGCTCAATAGTGTGGTATCGTCGATGGCAAAAACAGGCTTTGTCACCGCCACACCTTGTCGGCGTTGCAGCACGGTGATGCTTCTGCTGCCGCGCATGACCAGCCGGTTTGCCTTCGTATTCCAGTATTCCATGCTGGCACAGGCTGCAGCGTCGGGCCGCTGGGCGTGAATCAGCAGTTGGTTCAGATAGGTGGTGTGATAGTTGTGGGCGGCAGTGTACAAAAAGCTCTGCCACGCCTGCGGCGATGCTGTGACCCGCACGGTCTCCTGCCGGGCCAGCTGAAATATATCCTGCGGTTTCGGCATCTTGACACCTACCTTTCTAATTCATCTAAATTGTGCTCCTGTCGCTCAACTTCCATATCATGAAGCTCGGGCAACAGTCGGCTTACATCCTTGAAGCCAACTGCATCCACATACAGGGCTTCGGCCTTGTCGCCACGATCCATGACGATCAGATCACTGACGGACAAAGACGGCATACTGTTGGCGCAGGGGCGGTCATCATAATTTAAATCCCGGAAGCACTTGTCCGGTGTGTAGTCCCGGGGCATGTTGGCCACATAGGCACAGCGGTAATCGGTGGCCTTCAGCTTGTTCTGGGCGTAGTCATAATCCGTAAAGCGATACTCGCAGGTGTAATGCGGGATTTGATATATCAGCAGTCTGTCCAACTTATCACCCGGCTGCGGATGCTCCGGTTCAACATAACAGCCTCTTTTGAAGCACTGATTTGCATACTGCTGGATGTGGCAGAAACGACTACCTACGTAAAAGTGTGTATCGTCAACTGTCTGCACATCTTTCACCAGCTGTGAACCATCCGCGTAGTTTTCAATAATGCGCTGACCGTTGCGCACCTGAAACAGCTGCTGCCCATCACGGTTCAGAAAACGTGAAAATCGAAGTGCGCTGCAAAGATCCGGTGCATTGGCCCACTCGGTTATGTGGATGTCTTTACCAACATGTACCTTTGTGTGACCATTTTCTTCCGTGTAGTAGTGAGGCCGGATACGATCTACGCCAACTGCCGTAACAAGCTGCTTTGCCATTTCAATGAGCTGCTTGTCATTGCGATCTGCAAAGGGGCCGCGGTAATCATCACACAGGTAGTTGACACCGTTCCGCACCTGCATGACGGTTACTGCACCATCTGGGTCACGGCGGTCAATTCCAACAGTCAGGCGCGGGTAGGGAAGATTGGTGCGCTCGTTCCAGGTGTACTCGTTGTTGTAGGGCATTTCTCTCAACTGCTTGTAGCGCTTCATCAAATCAGCAGTATTTGAAAAGAACTCAGTGGGAGCTTGTTCTTCAAACTGTTGCGGAAAGACGTGCGACATAAAATCGGGAATCAGGTAATATCTGTACTCTGCCATTTCAACGCTCCAGACTGGTTTGTTTTTCCAGCATAAGATGGCGGGAGTTTCGTTCCAGAAGTTGCATGATGATTCCTAGCATCTGTTCTTGTGTGTAGCCGGTGGGGAAGTAGCGGGCAATTTTGCTGACGCTGATGGTCAGCATCGGGTCACGAGGCGGTACACTGGGCTTTTTGGTGTCCATAATTTCCAACAGCTTGCCGTGATTCAGCGCACCTTCCTTGCTGGCTGCCTTGAGCTTCTGTGCTTGTGATAACGACGGTGAACAAGACTGGGATTCAATGTAATCGAGGAAATCATTCTGCTCGGTGGAGGTAAGGTAAGATAGCTCTACGGCGGGGTTGAATTTCAAACTGCCGTCGTCGACTTTCTTTTGCAGGTCGGGGACGAGGCTATTTAAGCGAATATACCGTCTAACTTGCATACGACTATCTCCAGCTTCTTTACCCACGATGTCAGCGCTTTCCAACTTCCGCCCAACTTGGGCGGAAGTTAAATCTTGTCGTGCGCCCTGACGGCTGATGGCTTCCAGCTTCATCGCATACGCCCTGGCCTTCTCCATCGGACTGATATGCTCTCTCTGAATATTGGAATCGACCATGTCAATAATTGCCTGGTCGTCATCAATATCCCGCACCTGCACCTTGACCGCAGTCAGCCCGGCCCGCTGTGCAGCATGGAACCGCCTGTGCCCACTGATGATCTCATACCCACCCTCGGCGCGGCGCACGGTCAGGTTAGTGAGCACACCGTTTTCCCGGATGCTGTCCACCAGCTTCTGCATGTCCTCATCGTCACGCACTTCAAACGGATGCCCGACGAACGGATGCAGCTCGGAAAGCGGCACCTCTGTGACCAAATCGCCGCTTTCCCGTTGCCTGTCAGCCTCCGAGGAAAACATATCATCGATTGAGGGCATCTTCATCGCGTTCAAAAACTTGTTCTTCGCGGCCATAGCCGGATACCTCCTTCGCAAATTCAATATAGGCCTTTGCACTGTTGCTTTTTGGGTCGTACAGAATCGTCGGCTCTGCATTGGCTTGGCTCTCCTGTACCTTCACGTTTCTGGGAATCTCCGTTGTGAAAACGTGAATCTTATTGCCGTAGGTGCTGCGGACCTGCCCGCAGTAGTGGTCGGAAACGTTCGTGTGCTCGGTCATCGTCAGAAGAATGCCCTTCACCCGCAGTCCGGGGTTGATCTTACGCTGCACATTCGCAATAGAGGACGTCAGCTGCGACATGCCCACAACGGAGAATGGCTGCGCCTGCATCGGGATAATAATTTCATTGGCTGCGGCCAGCGCATTGGTCAGCAACAGGCCAACAGAGGGGGAACAGTCGATCAAACAGTAGTCGTACTGATTGTTGTACTGCTCCAGGCAGGATTTCAGAAGCACCTCGCGGCACATCATCGTGCCCATTGCCAGCTCAAAGCCCGCCAGCCGCAGATTGGACGGGATAAAATCCACCCGTGCGGCAGCCTCCTTGCGCCCCGTCTGGTAGACACACTCCCGATTTCCTATCGGTTTTTCGCAGGAGGTCTTCATCAGCAGTTCCGTAATGGTTTGGTCAAGGTCCTTTTCCGGTGGGATACCGCAGTAGCAGGAAAGATTGCCCTGCGGGTCAAAGTCCACCATCAGGACGCGGTAGCCCTGCTGGGTCAGGGCAATACCGAGGTTATACGTTGTGGTCGTTTTCCCCGTGCCGCCCTTCTGGTTTGCGATTGCGATTGTTTTCATCTTGTTTCCTCCAAAATATCATCCATGCTGATGCAGTGTGCGCGGTATTCCTGCATGTACTGCACCAGTGTGTCGTTGTAATCCTTGCCCACCGGCGGCGGACGGTCCTCCACGGCTTTGCCGCTGCCTGCAAGGTGCGCAATGATTTCCTGCGTCCGTGTCCGCCCTGCATTGTCGTTGTCCAGACAGAGAACGATTTTGCGGACTGCCGGGAAATACTTCAAAAACGCATCCAGCGCCGCATAGTCCGTACCGCCCAGCGCCAGATAGTGGACGCTTCGCCACGGCCCCGTGTGCTGCATGAGCTTGAGTGACGCACCGGACATGGCATCAATGGGCGCTTCGTAGACCTCAACCGTGTCGGCCTTAGTGCTGGCTTGTATGTAGAACGGGTAAATCTTCTTACTTCCGGGAATATCACGCCGGAATTGCAGCTGCGTACAGCCGCGCAGGCTGCCGCCTTTCGCAACACCCTCACCATCACGTCCAACAAATACGCAGTTCGGGTGATTTTTGAAGCTGGTCTGGTACAAAATGCCCTCCCTGCGGCAGAACGCCAGTACATTGGGGTGGATACAGCGCCCGCGCAGATACGCCATAGCTGCATAGCTGTTTGTGTCCGGCTCGGGCAGCTTGAAATCTCGCGGTGCTTCCGGTTCAGCGCGCGGCTGCGGCAGGCTTACAGGTTGGGAAGAATGAACCACGCCGCCTTGGATGCGGTTGATCTCCCGCACAGCTTCAACATAGGGCACCTTCTCGACGTCGATCAGATACTTCAGCGCCGTGCGTCCGCGCAGGCCGATGCAGTGCCAGCACCAAAGGCTGTCTTTGCTGATGGTCAGCGAACCGTGTACCTTGTGGCGGTATTCCTTGCCCACGAGCTTCAGGTTACCTGGCTCAACGAGTTTGAAGTAGGTCAGCAGGTCCAGCTCCTTCGCCCGCGCGATTTCTTCCTTCATCACTCCGGCCATACTCTACACCCCGTATTCTGTTTTTCAATCTGTTTTCTGTATCGTTATAATCAGTCTAATTACTATCAGTCTTATTTGCGTGTGATAATCACATCTCCAGAAGTGTGAAAATCACACTTCAAGAAATGTGATTTTCACATTTCTTGATTTATGACGAAACAGCAAAGTTTTTTACATAAATCAAGCTGGGCTTTCCCAGTCCCTGGCGCTTGCGCTCAATCAGACCTGCATCCTTTTCCAGCTCGAGCATCAGGCGGCAGGCCTTCTGGTTGGCACAGCTCAGGGCCTCCATGATTTCCTCGGTGGTGAAGATGATGTAGACCCTGCTTTGTTCATCCAGCCAGTGATTCTTGACCGACAGGCTCATGCGGTCCAGCAGGATACCGTACAGGACCTTGGCATCAGTGGACAGCGGTTTGAACTGTGGGTCTGTGAACAGCACCTTGGGGATGCGATAGAATGAGAACTGCTCGGCCTGATTGCCGTAAAAGTAGTCAAATTGCATGGTTGCTTCTCCAAAAAGTGCGCACTCGAATAAGCCTGACAGAATACCGTGTTTTTGGTATCCTAACCGGGCCTTATAAATAAGGTTGTGTGTGGCATTTTACCGTTCCAGTTCCTGCTGGCTCTGGGTATGCTCGTGGGCATGGCCCCAGGTTTTCAGCAGGGAGAATATCGTGTTCTGCATCTGCTCGGGCGTATAGCCGGGAGGGAAGAACCGCTGCACGTCAGATTGATTCAAGAAAAACTTCTGACGTTGATTGGGTTTCTGCTCGGTGAGCAGGGTATGCAGGTAGTGCTCCGTCAGTGTGCCGCTCTGGCTCATCTCTTTAAGTCGGCGGGACTGTACAAGAGATGGCGTGGCCTCGCAAAGCTCCATTTCAGCTTGCAGCCAACGCTGGTGCTCGGGCGTCATGTAGGAGATCTCTACCGCGGGGTTGAACGCCATCCGGGATTCATCGACCATTTTGAGAATGCCAGGAATAAGGTACGTGAGACGAATATAACGCTGTACCGTCTTATAGCTTTCACCAGTGGTGTTTCCAACCAATTCTGTGGTGCGCGCTCCTAAATGTGGGACAACTTGTCCCACATTTTTACTTGGCCTACCAAGCGCCCGTTTCATTGCATCCATCTTCATTTTGTACGCAAACGCCTTCTCACTCGGTAGCACATGCTCCCGCTGAATATTGCTGTTCACCATTAAAATGGTAGCTTCATCATCCGTCAGCTCCTGCACGCGGACCGGCACCTTCTCAATACCCAACTCCCGGCAGGCCTCGCAGCGGCGGTGTCCGCTGATAATCTCATAACCGCCCTCGGGCCTGCTGCGCACGATCAGCGGAACAATAACGCCGCTTTCCCGGATGCTGTCCACCAACTCATTCATCTCCATATCCTTGCGGACATGGAACGGATGGTTGGCAAAGGTATGCAGCAGCGCAGGGGAGACGTTCAATTCCAGGCTATTCGGCATGATTTATCCCTTCTTTCCTTCCTTTATCAGTCATAAAGCAAAATATATTTATAAAATTCGTACATTTCTATTGACATTCTCGGTGCAGTCAGTTATAATAATCAAGCTGATTCGAGACAGCCCGGTTGACCGGGTGTAGCGCAGTTTGGTAGCGCGCTTGAATGGGGTTCAAGAGGCCGTGAGTTCGACTCTCGCCACTCGGACCAAAGATGGCTGTCAAGTTCAGCAGGAGCGTCAAATCCGAAAGGATTTGGCGCTTTTTGTTTTTTACGGCTTCAATCGCGGCAGCGCTTGCTCCAAACCGTTGGCGATGGAACGCTTGCGGCGTATGTCCAGATGGCCGTAGATGTTCGCGGTCATCTTGATGTCCGAGTGTCCCAGCCACTCCTGCACGTCCTTCAGGCCGTAGCCCTCCGACAGCAGCATGCTGGCGCAGGTGTGGCGCAGGTCGTGGAACCGGATATGGGGCAGGTCGTACTTCTTCAGCAGCTTGTGGAAGGTGTGACTTACATAATCGGGGGAATAGGGATGCCCGTCCTCCCAGGTGAACACGTAGTCGTTGTCTATGTAATCCTTGCCGAAGTGGTTGCGGTAGTATTGCTCCTGCTGTAACAGAATCTTGAACAGCCGCACCGCATCGTCTGTCAGGGGAAAGCTGCGGAAGCTGGATGCATTTTTCGTCTTATTCTTCTCCACGACCTTCGTGACCCGGGCCACGGTGTGCCGTATGGTCAGCGTTTGCATCGCAAAGTTGATGCTGTCCCATTTCAGGCCCAGTACCTCGCTGCGGCGCAGGCCGTACAGAGCGGTGACATAGATGATAGGGTAGAGGCGCTCGTTCTTAACAGCGGTCAGCAGGTCCCGCATCTGCGCTTCGGTGTAGAACGTGCCGGTAAACTGCGCTGCGTGCGGCATGACGACCAGATCGGCGGGATTTGTCTGGATCAGACCGTCTCTCTGCGCCAATTTGAGCGTCTGATTGAGCACGTTCTTGTGCTGGCGCAAGCTGACCGCGGATAGGCCGCCGTGGCCGTCAGAGCGCCCGAATTTGGCCTTTACGTTGATGTACGTCTGCAACGCCTCGCCGTCAACATCGCACAGCCGGATTTGCAGGTCATCGAAGTAGGGGAGGATGTGCGCCCGGGCCTGAACCTCGTAGCCCTGATAGGTGACCTCGTCCACGCGATGCCGGACATCCTCCAGCCAGCGGCGCACAGCGTCACTGAAAAGCATATCGGGCGGGGCAGCTTGCTCAGACTTTTCGCCGAGCATGTCAAGCATGATCTGCCTGGCTTTGCCCTCGTTTCCTGTTGCTGACAGACCTGTGGAGACCCAGGTCTGATTTTTTTTGCCATCTGTCGTATGCGTGAGCACGACATAGTATTTGTCGTTTTTTACGCGCAAGTTGGCTGTCATGAGAAGGGCCTCCCAAAGCATTGTGGCATAAGACTGCACCTCCAAGATTCGACTGTCGGGACGGGGCGTTTTCCTCGTCCGCAAAACCAGTATACTACAATCGTTACGATTTCAAAAATGTACGAATGGAACCAATATGGCGGCACAGCAATGCCGTGAAAGCAGACACTTTCACGGCATAATCTGCTGCTGTATTGGTTTTGCGTTTTTCTCCCCCTGCAAATTCCAGACAGGCAACCCTTCTCGGCGCTGTGCCCTGCAAGGCAGCCTTTTGGCCGGCCTTGCAGCATGTTGTCACGCTTTCTTGGCACGCTCCCCGGACAAATTCGGATTATCGCGCTGCTTCCCCAAAAGCGGTACGGCAGAGGACGCTATTCAGTTGTGGTGAGAGAAAGTATATCTCCTCTCAATTACAATGGATAGCGTCGGAGTGTGGGAATGGGACGGACAGAAAATAAAAATTTTACTTTTGAAGTGAGCACGAGGGTGATGAATTCATCTTCCCGTCAATTTATGAGATTTCGCTTTGGACGAAATTTAAGCGAAAAATATAGTTGCTTTATTTCGCTGTAGGAGATATACTTATAATAAAGTACAGGAATGAGCAAAACGACCCGTTCTCATTTCTGGTTTTCAACTGCTCCACGGCAAATAGAAAGATGCACGAAAACATATGCAAAAGCGTATACCCCCTGGCAAACACACAGAGACGAACGTTAAAGTATAAAAACACCTTTTGAAGGATATTTTGCTGCCTCAGTTTAACAGCAATTCTGTCCTTGTGATGGATAATATGAAGTCGCACCATGCAAAGGCAGTAAAAAATCTGCTGGACAGTTCTGGAGTTCGATACATTTACCTTCCACCGTATAGTCCTGACCTGAATCCCATTGAAAAGCTCTGGTCAAAAGTGAAGGTTTTCCTGCTTAAATTCAAGGTGAGGACTCTGGATACTCTTCCGAATGCGGTCCAACATTCTTTTCAGACTGTTTCGCCTTCTGACTGCTCAGGGTGGTTCCGTTCCTGCGGCTATTCGCTTTATTTTTGAAAATCGCTATAAATTATATTACAGAAGTTGATTGCTTTCTATGTTTCTGAACGACAAATTAGTCTCACTGTTCTAATTTTCTGCGTGTTTATGCGTGCTTTTTTCACAGCTAATAGAGTATCATTGGGAGGTTCGCTATGGACTACTTATCTTGCGGGGATGTTGCCCAAAGACTTGGAATCACAACTCGTAGAGTCCAGCAAATGTGCAAACAAGGAGATTTTCAGGGAGCTGAAAAAGATAGAGGATTGTGGAGAATTCCAGCATATGCCATTTCTGAAGATTTAAGCGAGAAGAAAAAGCCTTTGCCAATAGGTGTTTCCGACTTTAAAGCCGCGACAACGAGTTATTACTATGTAGACAAAACCTTACTGATTCGTGACTTTCTTGATACGAAACCGATGGTGTCCCTGTTTACTCGTCCGCGACGTTTTGGTAAAACTATGAATATGGATATGCTTCGTGTCTTTTTTGAAAAAACAGCGGAAGATACGTCGATTTATTTTAAAGATAAACAGATATGGCAGTGTGGCGATTTTTACACGCAGCATCAAGGGCAATACCCAGTAATCTTCCTGACGTTCAAGGACGTGAAGTGCTTAACTTGGGAGGAAACTTATCAGAAAATACGAATATTGATTTCCTTGGAATTCATGCGGCACAGTGAGCTAGAAACAAGCCAAACATTGACTACCTATGAAAAAGAACAATATCACCGATTCGCCAGCGATAAGGTCACCGAAGTCGATTGCCAAATGGGTTTGCAACTTTTGTCATTGCTTCTTCATAAGCACTTCGGTAAGGAATGTGTAATCATCATCGATGAGTATGATACACCAATTCAACAGGGCCATAATTATAATTTTTATTCAGAAATTGTGAACTTCATGCGCAACTTCTTTTCTGGTGGACTCAAAGATAATTCGCATTTGGCTTTTGGCTTTCTTACAGGAATTCTGAGGGTGGCTAAAGAAAGTATCTTTAGTGGTATGAATAATTTAAAAACAAATTCAATTCTTGATGAAAGTTACAGCGAATATTTTGGCTTTACTAAAGAAGAAGTTCAGGATATGCTGTGCTACTACGGAAAAGAAGAAAAATATCAGGAAATTTGTGATTGGTATGATGGATATAGATTTGGTAATACAGAAATTTTTAATCCATGGTCAGTAATTAACTACATTGCAGATAAATGCTTTCCAAAGGCGTTTTGGCAGTCTACAGGAAGCAATGAAATCATTGGCGAAATCATTGCATCAGCTACGCCAGAAACCACGGAAAACCTTTACAAATTACTCTGCGGTGAAAAAATCACAACCTATGTAGATACTAGTGTTATTTATCCAGAAATACAGAGTAATCCATATAGCATCTATAGTTTTCTGCTTGTTGCCGGATACTTGAAGGTCGCTGCGACCTATCCACAGAATGACGGAAATTTCATGTGTGATGTTGCAATTCCTAATAAAGAGATTATATTTGTCTATGAAAAAGAGGTTCTAAACCGTACAAACCAGAATCACACCTCAATTTCTATCAATCAAGCAATTTTTTCAAGAGACGCAAAAAAGCTCCAGTTTTTGCTGGAAGATTTTATGCTGAAGAGTATTTCTTCTATGGATGGAGCAAATGAGGGATTTTACCACGGGATGATGCTTGGATTATGTGCTATCCTTGGAAATCGGTATCGGATTCGTTCCAACCGTGAATCAGGGCTTGGACGCTTCGATATTCAGCTTATGCCTTTGGCAAACGATATTCCAGGCTTTCTATTTGAATTTAAATATACAAAAGATGCGCGGGAGAATTTGGAATCATTAGCAGATAAAGCACTCCAGCAAATTGATGACAAAAAATATGATACAGAACTGCGAAATGCCGGAGTTAAATCAATCATTAAAATCGGAATTGCTTTCCGGGGAAAAAATGCTGTAGTAAAACAAGGTTGAAAAGTATCAGAGGGATTTCCCTATGTATTTGTAATTCTACTCTTGCTGTATAAGTATAAAAATAAGCAGATAGTATCCGAAAAGGAAAATGCGAAATGTACAGACCTGAAAACTTATCAATAGACGGAACGAGATTTTTGGGAAGATGGAATGGTATAATTCCGGTTTATGATGTGCTTACAATGCAGGGGCTAAACGCAATTGTTGGATGCGTAAAACATAACAATGCTGCGTATGGAACAGTTCTGTACAGAGGGCAAACGGAACTACATCCAAAATTGATACCGAGTATTCTGCATGGAAATCCTGATAAAGTAGAGAGAAAAAACGTGAAAAATCGGTTGATTTCTATGTTGATAAAATTCTGAACGACGCCCTAATGCAAGGAACACTTCACTTTGGTGAAGATCTTGCGGAACGCACTAATTATAAGAAAATTGTGGTTGAAGCAATCCATCAAGTATGCGCCGCTGTCCATGATCGAGACTTTGTATGAACAGGCCAG
>ERZ773228.2477-NODE-2477-length-16812-cov-4.844841_pt1 | contig 16812 bp, 18 predicted proteins | sample MGYA00580524_ERZ773228 | MGnify/ENA primary metagenome ERZ773228 (study PRJEB29015, sample SAMEA2737768) | human gut metagenome | biome: human gut; feature: human-associated habitat; material: faeces | place: China | collected 2012 ... | reverse complement strand
TCCTCATGGAATACATGACGCGCGTGCTCAAACTTGAGCGCACGTGGACGCCCGCCGATCTGAGCGCCTTCCCGGATGCGGGCAGCGTGTCCGACTGGGCGAAGGATGCCATGGCGGACGCGGTCGGGCTTGGCCTGATCTCCGGCGCGAGCAACGGCGGCCAGACCCTCCTCGAACCGCAGGGCAGCGCGACCCGCGAACAGGTCGCGACGATCCTGATGGAGTTTTGCAAGAACGTGAAAAAGTAATACCCAAAGCAGCGGCCCCTCGGATTCATCGGAATCCGAGGGGCTGTTTTGCATATGCACTTATTCCGCCGCCCGGACGGGGATGCGGATCTCGGTCACGAACTTTTCCGTGTCGCTGGTCAGACCGTAGTCGATCATCGTGATCTCGCGCGAGAAGTCCGCCGGGGCGAGCGCGTGCGCGCGCAGGTAGTCCATCAGGCGCGCATACTGCGCCGGGGCCTCGGGGTGGCTGCCGCGAAAGCACACGGCGGCGCACGTCGTCTCCGGCAGGACGGTCACGTTGCCGTCGAAGGCGTCCTCATCATCGAGCACGAGAAACGCGCGGTCATACGGCGCGAACTGCCCGGCCAGCAGCCGCTCGGCCGAGAGGCCCACGCCCACCTTGCCGAGGAACACCACGGCCTCCGCCTGCGAGCGCTCGAGCATGCGGATGGACGGCTCCATGTCGAGAAAGCTGTGCAGCTCGAGCGCGCCGGACATCCACACGACGCGGCACGCGGGGCTGCGCACGAGATGGATGGCGCCGAGCTCCGCCGTCTGCGCGGCGTGCAGCTGACGCAGACGGTTGTCGATCTTGCGCTCGACGCGCTGCAGCTCCGCCTGCTTGCGCACGACGGCGGCCTTCTGCTCGCGCAGCAGCTGCTCGATGCGCCCGACGTCGCGGTTGCGTAGAAAGGCACGGATCTGCCCGAGCGGCATATCCAGCGCGCGCAGGTAGCGGATGGTATTGAGCACCTCAAACTGCCGCGGCCCGTAGTAGCGGTAGCCGGTCGCGGGATCGGTGTATTCCGGCGTGAGCAGGCCGATGGTCTCATAGTGGCGCAGGCTGCTCACGCTCAGGTGAAACAGCTGCGCCACGTCGCCGATGGAGAAGAGTTCCTGCGTGTGCGCCATGTCAGCCCTCCTCCGGCACGAGCCGGCCGTGCCGCCGCAGCACCAGAAATGCGATTACGCAGATGATGACTGACAGCAGCGAGCCCGCCGCCGTGGCCAGACCCATGGGTAGAAGTGTCGTGGGGAACCACTTGCTCGTCAGATAAGCGCCCGGCACGCGCACGAGCACGACGGCCGTGATGTTGTGCAGAAACGACAGCTCCGAGCGGCCGATGGCGCAGAAATATCCGCTGAAGCAAAAGTGGATGCCGGCAAGGCAGCAGTCGAGAATATACCCGCGCAGGTACTGTCCGCCCGCGGCGGCGACGGCCGCGTCGTCCGTGAACAGGCCCACGACGGGCTCGGCCACGAACTGGATGATGACTGAGATGATCACACCGAAACCGAACGCGACGGCGATGGCGTACCACAGCGTCTGCAGCGCGCGGCGGGGTTTGCCCGCGCCGATGCATTGCGCGCCGAGGGCCGACACCGTCGAGAGCATGGACGACGGCACGAGGAACAGGAAGCTGATGATCTTCTCCACGATGCCGACGGCAGCGGCGTCCGTGAGGCCGCGGCGGTTGGCGATGACGGTGATGAACAAAAACGCGATCTGGATCAGCCCGTCCTGCAGCGCGACCGGCACGCCGATGCGCAGGATGCGGCCCATGACCGCCCGCTGCGGGCGAAAATCACTCCGCGTGAGGGCGATGCCGTCCCGCTCGCGGCGGATGACGAAAAACGACACGACCACGCTGATCGCCTGCGCGAGCGTGGTGCCGAGCGCGGCGCCCGCCGGGCCCATGCGCAGCGCGCCCATGAACAGATAGTCAAGGCCGATGTTCGCCGCGCACGCGATGGCGATGAAATACATCGGGCGCTTCGAGTCACCCAGGCCGCGGAAGATGGACGCGATGATGTTGTACGCCGTGATCAGCGGCACGCCGAGAAAGCAGATGCGCAGATAGGCGACCGTGCCGGGTACGGCCTCGACCGGGGTGGACATGACCGCCGCGATCGGCCGCGCGAGCGCGAGCAGCACCCCCGTCACCACGATGCTCAGCGCCAGAAACAGCGTGGTCGTGTTGCCGATGTAAGCGGCAGCCCCGCGGCGGTCGCGCGCGCCGACGGCCTGACCGATCGTGACGGTCGTCCCCATGGCAAGGCCGACGATCATGACCGTGAGCATATGCATGACCTGACTGCCGATGGCCACGGCGGTCGTGCCGGCCACGCCCTCATACTGGCCGATGATGAACAGGTCGGCCATGCCGTAGAGCGTCTGCAGGAAATACGAGAGCAGATACGGCAGCGAAAAGCGCACGATATTGCCGAAGACGCTGCCGGTCGTGAGATTTTTCTCCATGGTGTTTGCCCCTTTGCATGGAATACCGCCATTCTAAACTCTACAACGATTGTAGAGTCAAGGCCTTGCTTTGCCCCGGCGTGAATTTTTTCACGCCGGGGCGGAAAATGTTCAGAACGTCAGGCGCATCTGATACCAGACGACCCCGCCGTGCGTGGACGTGGACACGCCCTCGCTCACGAAGCCGAACTTTGCGTAATAGTGCACAAGGCGGTCCTTGCACGTGAGCACGAGGCCGCGGCGGCCCTGCGCGCGCGCATCGGCGATGGCGCGCTCGAGGAGCTGCCCCGCATAGCCGTGCCGGCGGTAGTCAGGCAGCGTGTTCACGCCGAAGACCATCTGCCACGCGCCGCGCGCATCGTGCAATGACGCGTCCGCGTAGAGATCGTCCGTGAGGTCGGCGCGGTCGGTGACCATACCGTCCACGAACGCGATGAGCTGATCGCCGTCCAGCATGAGCCAGAAGTGGTCGCCGTAATGCGCCAGCCGGTCAGATAGCTCTGCCCGCGTCGCGGCCTCCGCCGCGGGGAAGCACGCCGCCTCCACCGCCGTCACGGCGTCGAGATCGGCGAGGGTCGCCGTGCGAATGATTGTATCCATATTCATGCCTCCGTTTCGTCCAGCAGCAGCGCACAGAGCTCCGCCACCGTGCGGCAGTAGTGCGGGCAGAGGCGCTGCATCGTTTCGATGATGTGCGGCACGGTGTGCGTCCACCCCGCCGCGATGAAGTCCACGCCCGCGCGGTCGGCCATGTCCTTGCCGGGCTTGAGATCGTCGATGACCACGAGCTGCTCCGGCCGCAGGCCGAGCTCGCGCTCGATCTGATAAATGGGCCACGGCGCGGGCTTGCGCCGCTCGGGGTCTGAATCCCAACCGTAGATCAGTTCCGGCGTGGGCAGATCGTGCGCGCGGTAGTCGCGCAGGATGTTCTCCGGCACGGAGTGGCTCACGACGCAGATGTGCCCGCCCGCGGCGCGAAACCGGTGCAGCAGGTCGTGCATGCCGGGGAACGTATCGGGCACGTGCGTGCGCACATAGTCCAGCCACGTCTGGTACTGGATGTCCATCTCCGCGTCGGAAAAGCCCAGAATGTCGCTGCACAGGGCGCCGAAGCCCGGCTCGAACGAGTAGGAAAAAAAGTCGTCGAGCGTCATGTGCACGTCCGGCCGCAGCTTCTGGAGCGTCTGCACGAAGGCCGGGTAATTGATGGTCGCGGTGCTGTTGACGACCGTGTCGTCGTGGTCGAGCACCAGGCACTGGTAGCGCATACGCGCCGCCTCCTTCTCTTTGCATTGCACAGCATTTTACCATGGACCCCGGCGGAATGCCACCACCGGGCGCAAAAACGCCCGGACGAAGTTTTCCTCCGTCCGGGCGGGTGCCGTTGTGCACATTGCCGTCAGAAGCTGCCGGCGGCGGTGGACGCCCCCGCGCCCCAGAGCAGAATGCGCAGCACGCCGATGAGCGCGAGGTGCGCGGGATAATAGACATAAAAGAGCTTGCCCATGCCCCGCCAGCGGCCCCGCGTGCCGTCATAGCACCGCAGCAGCGGGATGGAGAGCGCTGTGCCGAGCTGCACGAGCGCATATACTTTATCTATAAAGAAGAAATACACGAGCGCGTACACGGCCGACCACACCATGAGCCAGCACATCTGGCGGCGGAAGTCCCCGCGTGCCTGTCCCATGAACAGGATCGCCATCGCGGCCACGCAGCTCCAGTCCGACGGGAAGGTGATGGCGCAGATCACAAACGTCAGCACGATCTTGACCCAGTTTTTGATCCGCTCGTCATCGTGGATGACGAGCAGCACGAGGCCCCATGCGAGCGACCACACGACGCCCGTCTGGTTAAACGGCCCGGTAGACAGCGGCACGAACGGGATGCCGAAGCAGAAGTCATACGCAAAGTGTGAGATGAACGCGAGCGCGAACAGGCGCACAGCGTATTTTTTCACATCGTGCGTGTAGTGATAGCCCTCGGCGATGAAAAACCACATGATCGGTGCCGTCACGCGGCCGAGCAGGTGGCACACGAGCACCCACCAGTCGGTGGTGTACCCCGGCCAGAGCGTCCACGTGAGGTGGTCGAGCGTCATGGCGAGGATGGCGATGCCCTTGAGCGCGTTGCCGCTCAGGGCTGGTCTGCGGGTCTGGAGCATGGGGGCACCTCCGGAAAACAGATTAGGCCTCCCGCACCGGGAAACACACCTCCGTGACGAATTCGTCGGGGTTTTGCGTCTCGTGCGGGCTGACGTGGTAGATGTTGAACATCGGCCCCGCGCTCTCGTAGCCGTTGGCCGCGACCCACGCCGCGACGGCTGCAATCACGTCGCTGATCTGCGCGTAGCTGCCGCGGTATACGCAGCCGGCATACGTGACGGGCGGCAGCGTCCGGAACCGGACGTGCTCCGTGTCGGGGTAGCGGCCGCGGACGGTCTTGCTCGCCTCGATGAGCACGTCGCGCTCCTTATATTCCTCGTCGAGGAACGTCACGCTGCAATAGCACGGGTCGTCGGGCACGAGGTGCATGTGGTCGGTCTCGCGGCACAGCACGTCCCACACTATGCCCTCGGCGTCGTAGCAGGGGATGGTCATGCGCACGCACGCGGCGTAGCGCTCGGGCAGGGTTCGGATGGTCACATTGTAGTTCATGTCTGCTTCCTTTCTCAGCCGCTCACGGGCTGTGTCCAGAAGCCGCAGTTTCTGCGCCGTGCCGGCAGCAAGCGCCTCCAGCCGGGCGCGCTGCGCAGCCAGGTGCGCATCGAGCGCCGCGCGGTCGTCATAAATGCGCAGGAGCTCGCGCGTCTCGCTCAGGCCGAAGCCGAGCGCGCGCAGCGCGGCGATGCGTCCGGCGGCGATGAGCTGCCGCTCGCTGTAATAGCGGTAGCCGGTCATGGGATCGACCTCCGACGGGGCGAGCAGCCCCAGCTCGTCGTAATGGCGCAGCATACGAACGCTGACTCTGGACAGTTTTGAAAATTCACCGATTTTCAGCATGGCGGTACCTCCGTGCCGGTCGTGTTTTTTTGAGCTCACGCACAGCATAAGCCCTCTCATCGTGTCAGAGTCAAGCGGAAATTTTTGCTCTTTTTCAGCATAGCAAATCCGCGCCGCCGCGTCAATGCCCGCGGCGCAGAATGAAACCGCCCGCGGCAGCTTTGGCTGCCCCGGGCGGAAATATCCGGCTGCGTGCGTCAGGTTTCGTCGGTTCCGGCCGTCTCGGCGAGGCCCGCATCGTCCTCCCCGAGGATGCCGAGCTTGCCGATGGCATGGCGGCACAGCGCCGCATACGACTGCTCGCTGATGTCGTGCTCCATCTTGCAGGCGTCCTCTTCGGCGGTCTTGGCGTCCACGCCGAGCTCCATGAGAAACTTGGTCAGCGTGTGGTGCCGGTCGAGCATGCGCGCGGCAATGTCCATGCCGCTGGGCGTGAGCGTGATGAGCCCGTCGCGATCCATGGTGATGTAGCCATTCTCGCGCAGGCGCTTGGTCGTGTAGGTCACGCTCGGCTTCGTGACACCGAGCTGCTCCGCGATGTCGATCGAGCGGATGTAACCGTGTTTCTGCTGCATCATCAGCATCGCTTCCAGATAGTCTTCTGCGGCTCTCAAGATCTGCATAGCGGATTCCACCAACCTTTTCGTCAAATTGCTTCTAGGTTAGCACACTTTAACCAAAAATGCAAGCGATGCAGAATTTTTTACAATTTCCTCTTGACATGCGCTGTTAGATAGATTAAACTTTAGCATGGTTAGGGAAGTTTAACTTGTGTTAAACGAATATAACCGCTCTTTTTTCATTCAAGGTTAGCACGCTCTAACCATTTGCCAGTGGAGGGATATCTATGATGCCGCTGAATCTCGCCAACGTCGGCGAGGAAACACTGATTCTGAAAGTCGGCGGGAACCCGGAGACCAGAAAACATTTAGAAGACCTGGGTTTTGTCCCCGGCGGGACGGCCACGGTCGTATCGGCGATCGGCGGGAACCTGATCGTGAAGGTCAAAGAATCCCGCGTTGCCATCAGCGATGAAATGGCACGCAAAATCATGATTTAAGGGAGGAAGCACGATGAAAACGCTGCGAGAAGCCAAGATCGGCGAAACGGTCAAGGTGGTAAAGCTGCATGGTGAGGGCGCCATCAAGCGCCGCATCATGGACATGGGCATCACCAAGGGCACCGAAGTGTATGTGCGCAAGGTCGCGCCGCTCGGTGATCCGGTGGAAGTCACGGTCCGCGGCTACGAGCTGAGCCTGCGCAAGGCCGACGCCGAGATGATCGAAGTTCAGGCATAAATCAGCAAACAAAAATTTTATTACATAAGGTAGGATCCCCCAAAACAGAGGAGAATATCGCAAAGGAGCATCCGAATGGAAAAGCAAATCAAGATTGCCCTGGCCGGTAACCCGAACTGCGGCAAGACGACGCTGTTCAATGCGCTGACCGGCTCCAATCAGTTTGTGGGCAACTGGCCGGGCGTTACGGTCGAGAAAAAGGAAGGCCGCCTGAAAAAGCATGACGATGTCGTCATCATGGACCTTCCCGGCATCTACTCGCTCAGCCCGTACACGCTCGAAGAGGTCGTCGCCCGCAACTATCTGATTGACGAGCGCCCGGACGCTATCCTCAACATCGTGGACGGCACGAACCTCGAGCGCAACCTGTACCTGACCACGCAGCTGACCGAGCTGGGCATCCCGGTGGTCATGGCCGTGAACATGATGGACATCGTGCGCAAGAGCGGCGACCAGATCAACATCAACCAGCTCTCGCAGCAGCTCGGCTGCAAGGTCGTTGAGATCTCGGCCCTGAAGGGCGACGGCGTCATGGCCGCGGCGGAAGCCGCCATCGAGGCCGCCAAGTCCACCAAGACGGTGCCGATGCACACGTTCTCCGGCCCGGTCGAGCACGCGATCGCCCACATCGAAGAGGCGGCCGTGCACGAGATGCCGGAGGAGCAGCAGCGCTGGTACGCCATCAAAATTTTCGAGCGCGACGACAAGGTGCTCGCCAAGCTCCACATCCCCGAGGATGTGCACCAGCACATCGAGGCGGACATCAAGGCTGCCGAGGAAGAGCTCGACGACGACGCTGAGTCCATCATCACCAATGAGCGCTATGTCTACATCGCGGAGGTCATCCGCGCCTGCTACCGCAAGAAATCCAAGGCCACGCAGTCCACGTCCGATAAGATCGACCGCATCGTCACCAACCGCTGGCTGGGCCTGCCGATCTTCGCCGTGGTCATGTTCCTTGTCTACTGGGTCGCCATGGTCGCCGTCGGCGCGCCCGCGACCGACTGGGCCAATGACGGCGTGTTCGGCGACGGCTGGCACCTGCTGGGCATCGGCTCGGGCGCCTATAACGACGCCAACGACGAGTACACCGCCGCGACCGAAGCGGTCGACGCGTTCCTGGGTCTCGACACCGAAGCTGAAGACTTTGACGCCGACGCCACCCTCGCGGACATGAAAGATTTCGTGCCGAGCTCCGACACCGCGACCGTCATGGTCGAGGACGAGGAGACGCTGGCCGAGAACGAAATGACCGCCTACTATGACGCCATCCCCGATGACGCCGACGAGGACAGCACCGTGGGCATGACGTATGTCGACGCGGTCGCCTACCTCGAAGAAAACGGCTTTGACGCGCCCGATCCGGCCGACTACGGCGTCTGGGTCCCGGGCATCCCGGCCCTGATCGGCGACGGTCTGGAAAAGGCGGGCTGTGCCGACTGGCTCAGCGGCCTGATCCTCGACGGCATTGTCGCCGGTGTCGGCGCGGTGCTCGGCTTCGTGCCGCAGATGCTCGTCCTTCCTGGAGGCCTGCGGCTACATGGCCCGTATCGCCTTCGTGCTCGACCGTATCTTCCGTAAGTTCGGCCTGAGCGGCAAGTCCTTCATCCCGATGCTCATCGGCGTCGGCTGCGGCGTGCCGGGCATCATGGCCTCCCGTACCATTGAAAACGAGCGTGACCGCCGTATGACGATCATGACCACCACCTTCATCCCCTGCGGCGCGAAAGTGCCCTTCATCGGCATGATCGCCGGCGCCCTCTTCGGCGGCAGCGCATGGGTCTCCACCTCCGCGTACTTCATCGGCATGGCCGCTATCATCATCTCCGGCATCATGCTCAAGAAGACAAAGATGTTCTCTGGCGATCCGGCTCCGTTCGTCATGGAGCTGCCGGCCTACCACTGGCCGACGCTGGGCAACGTCCTGCGCTCCATGTGGGAGCGCGGCTGGTCCTTCATCAAGAAGGCCGGTACGATCATCCTGCTGTCCACGATCTTTGTCTGGTTCACCACGTACTTCGGCACGGTCGACGGCACGTTCCGCATGCTGTCCGAGGACGAGATCGACCACTCCATCCTCGCTGCCATCGGCGGCGTCATCGCCTGGATCTTCAAGCCCCTCGGCTGGGGCAACTGGCAGGCAGCAGTCGCCTCTATCACCGGCCTCGTTGCCAAGGAGAACATCGTCGGCACGCTCGGCATCCTCTACGGCGGCGGCGACGGCACCGTGTACCAGAACATCGCGGCTGCCTTCAACGGCATCAGCGGTTACAGCTTCCTGGTGTTCAACCTTCTGTGCGCTCCGTGCTTCGCGGCCATCGGCGCCATCAAGCGCGAGATGAACAGCCAGAAGTGGACCTGGTTCGCCATCGGCTATCAGTGCGGCTTTGCTTACCTGTGCGGCCTGATGATCTACCAGTTCGGCTGCGCCTTTACCGGCAACCTGAACATCATCGGCCTCATCTGCGCGATCCTGGCCCTGGCCGGTATCATCTACATGCTGGTGCGCCCCTACAAGGAAGCCACCACGCTCAAGGCCTGAGCCTTTCCAAAATTCGCAAACGCAAAGGAGTGATTTTCCATGTTCAGCTGGATTGGCGCGAACCTCTCTACGATTTTGATTTCGATTGTACTCATCGCCATTGTCACCTTCATTTCCCTTTCCCTGATCCGCCAGAAGCGGCAAGGGAAATCCTCCTGCGGCGGCAACTGTGCCCATTGCGGTGCGCAGTGCCATAGCTGCCACCCCAAAGGGCAGTAGAATTGTTTGGACAGACAGAGTCCCCCCAGCTCTGTCTGTCCATCTTTTTAGGTGGGGGGGGTGCCGGTGAAGGCGCAGCTTCTGGTGCTACCCTCTGACATGGCAAAACACGCCCCGCGCCATTTGGCGCGGGGCGTGCATGGATTTTTGGATGCTGGGATCGCTTTGCCGCCCCGAAAACAGGGGGCAGGCGCTTACTCCGCCTCGTCGGAGATGAGGCCGTAGCCGCCGTTTTTGCGCCGGTAGACCACCGACACCGCGCCGTCGGACGCAACATCGCGGAACACGAAGAACGTGTGCTCGAGCAGATCCATCTGCAGGATCGCTTCCTCGACGCTCATGGGCTTGATGGGGAAGCGCTTGCGGCGCACGACCTCGAACGTGCCGGCCTCGACCGTGTCATCTGCGGGGACGTACTCCGGCTGCACCTCGCGCTCGAACGCGCCCGCGCGCAGCTTTTTGGCCAGGCGGGTCTTGTTCTTGCGGATCTGGCGCTCGATCGTCGCCACGGCGGAGTCAACGGAGGCGTACATATCGCTCGTCGTCTCATGGGCGCGGAAGAATGTGCCGTTGTTCTTGATCGTGATCTCGGCCGTGAAGCGGCCGCGCTCCGTGCTGAAGGTGACGTTTGCCTCGCTTTCTGTGCGGAAGAGCCGGTCGATCTTGCTGACCTTTTTCTCCGCGTACGCACGCAGGGAATCGGACGGGGCCATTTTCTTTTCGATGAACGTGAACTTCATAAAACGCCACTCCTTTCAGGTTTTCCACTCCGGGTGTTCCCGGATCTGTAAGTACAGTGTATCCGATTTCGCGGCAAAAAGAAAGGGACATTTTGTGAATCTTTCTCAATTACCGCATGACCGGTAAATCCGCTTGCAGGGGGACGGGCTTCAGCCCTTTTTTGCCTCCGCCTTGGCGAGGAACTTGTCCGCCATGATGAGAAAGCGCTCGTGCGTGCCCTGGCCGATGGGGCCGGCATCGTCTTCCGCCGTGACGCGGAACACGAGACGGCGGCGGTCGACCTCGACGAGCTCGGCCCTGGCCGTGACGTGCATACCGACGGGCGTCGCCGCGTCGTGCGAGACGTCGAGCTTTGTGCCGACGCTGCTCTGGCCTTCCTCAAGACCGTCGGCAATGGCGTTGCAGGCGGCGTTTTCCATCAGGGCGATCATGTACGGCGTGGCGAACACCGGCAGCGCGCCGGAGCCGACCGCAGCCGCGGTATTTTCAGGCGTCACGACGGCGGAAGCGGTGCCGACGGCGTCAACGGAAATGGACATGGTTATCGTCTCCTTTACTATTGTGAGTACCCCCGGATGGCATCCGGGGTAAGATGAGTTTAACATGATTTTTCCCGGAACGCAACAGAAATTGCGCAAGAACCCATACCTCGTGTTAACGTTGTGTCATTCCTTGCAGGACGGGGGGCGCGGTGCTATAATATAAAATTGTCCGATCGGGTCATTTCCGGCTGGACACGTCCCGCCGAAGCCATCGGCGGAGATCATTTGGCTTCCGCCATCGCCATTGGCGGAGCAGGGAGGAAAAACAATGAAAAACACCGAAAAAACCATGGACAAGATCGTCGCCCTGTGCAAGAACCGCGGCTTTGTGTACCCCGGTTCCGAGATCTACGGCGGCCTCGCCAACTCCTGGGACTACGGCCCGCTCGGCGTGGAGCTGAAAAACAACGTCAAGCGCGCCTGGTGGCAGAAGTTCGTGCAGGAAAACCCCTACAACGTCGGGCTCGACTCCGCCATCCTCATGAACCCGCAGGTCTGGGTGGCTTCCGGCCACGTGACGACGTTCAATGACCCGCTCATCGACTGCAAGTCCTGCAAGATGCGCCACCGCGCCGACAAGCTCATCGAGGGCTGGCTGGCCGAGAACCCCATGCCCGACGTGAACGTCGAGGCCATGACCAACGACGAGATGGTCGCCTTCATCCGCGCGCAGCAGATCCCCTGCCCGGGCTGCGGCAAGAGCGACTTTACCGATATCCGCAAGTTCAACCTCATGTTCAAGACCCACCAGGGTGTGACCGAGGACACGGCCGCCGAGGTGTATCTGCGCCCCGAGACCGCGCAGGGCATTTTCGTCAACTTCAAGAACATCCAGCGCACGACGCGCCGCAAGATCCCGTTCGGCGTCTGTCAGATCGGCAAGAGCTTCCGCAACGAGATCACGCCGGGCAACTTCATCTTCCGCATCCGCGAGTTCGAGCAGATGGAGCTGGAGTTCTTCTGCGAACCGGACACCGATCTGGAGTGGTTCGACTACTGGCGCAGCTTCTGCCATGAATGGCTCAAGGGCCTGAACATGCACGATGAGAACCTCCGTCTGCGCGACCATGAGAAGGAGGAGCTGAGCTTCTACTCCAAGGCCACGACCGACTTTGAGTATCTGTTCCCGTTCGGCTGGGGCGAGCTCTGGGGCGTCGCCGACCGCACGAACTACGACCTGACCCAGCACCAGAAGTTCTCCGGCCAGGACATGGACTATTTCGACCAGGAGAAAAACGAGCACTACATCCCCTACGTCATTGAGCCGTCGCTCGGCGCCGACCGCGTGACGCTCGCCTTCCTGTGCGAGGCGTATGACGAGGAGGTCGTGGACGAGGCCAAGAACGACACCCGCGTCGTCATGCACTTCCACCCGGCGCTCGCGCCGTTCAAATGCGCGGTGCTGCCGCTGTCGAAAAAGCTCTCCGAGCCCGCGACCGAGCTCTACCACAAGCTGCAAAAGCGCTTCATGTGCGACTATGACGAGGCCGGCTCCATCGGCAAGCGCTACCGCCGTCAGGATGAGATCGGCACGCCGTACTGCGTGACGTTCGACTTCGATTCCGCTACCGATGGCTGCGTGACCGTGCGCGACCGCGACTCCATGCAGCAGGAGCGCATCCCCATGGAGCAGCTGGAGGATTACATCGCCGCGCGCATCCGGTTTTAAGCCATGCCGAAGATTGTCCCGCCGCCGGACCCCACCGCGAAGGAGGAGCCCGGCGCGCAGATCGCCCGCTGGCTCGGGCCCGTGGGCGGCGGCTTCGTGCTGCTGCTGTCGGTGCTGATGATCGTGTTTTGCCTCACGCGGGGCGCAAACCCCGTGCCGGGCTACACGCCGCCGCACGACAGCGACTATTACGCCCAGCACCTCGACGAGCTCGCGCAGGAGCTGAATGAAAACGTCCTGCCTGTGCTCGACGAGACCGCGCACGCCGAGGCGGGCAGCGGCAGCGTCACCGTGACGGCGTCGGAAAAGGAATACGTGCCCGTGCGCGGTGCGGTGCTGAAGTTTTACGACGCGGCGCTCTTTACATTCGAGAAAGCAAATTAGAATAGAGAAAAGGAAGAATCAATATGAAACACGGATTTATCAAGGTTGCAGCGGCTGCTCCCGAGATCCGGGTAGCGGACCCAATGTTCAATGCGGATGTCGTCATCCGCGCCATGGATGAGCACGCGCGCCTCGGCGTGAAGGTGCTCGTGTTCCCGGAGCTGACGCTCACGGGCGCCACCTGCGGCGATTTGTTCTACCAGAACACCCTGCTCGCGGGCGCGGCGGCCGCGCTCGAAAAGGTCGTCAAGGCGTCCGCGGGCAAGGACATGCTCGTGTTCGTCGGCCTGCCGGTCGCGCAGGGCGCGAAGGTGTATGACGCGGCGGCCGCCGTGTGCAACGGCGAGCTGCTCGGCGTCGTGCCGGCCAGCTGCCCGGGCGACAAGCACTTCGCCCTGCCCGGCGCACTGCTCGACGATATTCAGATCGGCGGGCTCGGCCCGGTCGATTTTCACCCGCAGCAGTTGTTCCAGCACAGCGAAGTCAGCGAGCTGAACGTCGCCGTGCTCGTCGGCGCGGACGTGTCCGCCCCGGTGTCCCCGGCTGTGCGCCATGCGCTCGCCGGTGCGACCGTGCTCGTCGAGATGGCGGGCTTCCCGATGGCAACGGACTCCGCCTGCCGCGTGACCACCGCCGTGCGCGCCGAGAGCGCAAAACTGCACGCCGGCGTCGTGCTGGCGGCCCCCGGCTTCGGCGAGTCGAGCACCGACGCGACGTATTCCGGCCTGTGCCTCATCGCTGAGGACGGTAAGGTGCTCGAGAGCGCCGAGGACGGCTGCTCCGATAGCGTGACCGAGCTCGACGTGCAGCTGCTCATCGCCGCGCGCCGCAAGGACGCGACCTTCACCGGCGACGCTGCGTCCTACGTCGTCACCGAGTGGGGCGAGGGCATTGAGGAGACCGTGCTTACCCGCCCGTTCGGCAAGTATCCCTACCGCCCGGATGACCCGGCCGATTATCACGCCGCGGCCAAGCGCCTGCTGCACATGCAGGCCGCCAGCCTCGTGCGCCGCATGCAGTACGCCAATCTCAAGCACCCGGTCGTCGGCATTTCCGGCGGCGTGGACTCCACGCTCGCCGTCATCATCTGCGCCGAGGCCGTGAAGATGATGGGCCTGCCGGCCGACTACGTCACTGCCGTGACCATGCCGTGCTTCGGCACGACCGACCGCACGAAGTCCAACGCCATCATCGTGTCCGAGCAGCTCGGCGCGACCGTGCGCGTCATCGACATCGGCGAGAGCGTCATGCAGCACTTTAAAGACATCGGCCACGACCCTGAAAACCGCAACGTCGTGTATGAGAATTCCCAGGCGCGCGAGCGCACCCAGATCCTCATGGACGTGGCCAACGGCTTTGCCGACGGCGGCATCCATGTCGGCACCGAGGACATGAGCGAGTTTGCCGACGGCTGGTGCACCTACAACGGCGACCACATCTCCATGTACGATGTCAACGCCGGCTCCACCAAGACCATGGTGCAGATGGTCGTGCGCTACGTCGCCGAGACGACGGAGGACAAAGTGCTTGCCAAGGCCCTGCTCGACGTGCTCGACACGCCGGTCAGCCCCGAGCTGCTGCCCCCGACGCGCAACGGCGAGATCGCCCAGAAGAGCGAGGACTCCGTCGGCCCGTACAACCTCCAGGACTTCTTCCTGTACTATCTGGTCGATCACGGCTTCGCACCCGAGAAGGTGCTGCGTCTGGCCGACATCGCCTACGGCGACGAGTTTGACCACGCGACGCTCAAAAAGTGGCTGCGCAGCTACTGCCGCCGCCTCTTCAGCCAGCAGTTCAAGCGCTCCTGCCTGCAGGACGGCCCGACGCTCAACGGCTTCAGCTTCTCGCCGCGCACCGGCTTCCTCATGCCGTCCGACGGGTCGGATGCCCTGTATCTGGCGACCGTGGACGCGCTGAAGTAATTGCATCCTGAAAAATTGTCATGGGCGGACGTGCAAAGTTTGCGCGTCCGCTCTTGATTTTTTGCGTCGAATTGGGTAAGATACTCCTGCGCTATATCCCGCCCGGAGCGGGAACAGCAGCTTTAGGAGGTATCAAAAATGAACAACAGCAATGGTAAGACCCGGCGTCTGGCTGGGCTTGCACTCTTCACCGCCATCGTCGTCGTGCTGCAGCTGCTCGGCAGCTTCATCAAGGTCGGCCCGTTCGCCGTGTCGCTCGTGCTGATCCCGATCGTGGTCGGCGCAGCCGTTTACGGCGTCAGCGCCGGCGCGTGGCTCGGCTTCGTGTTTGGCGTCGTCGTCACGATCGCCGTCGTCACCGGCGCCGATCAGGGCGGTTACATCATGTTTTCCGCGCGCCCGGTCATGACCGTGCTCGTCTGCCTCATCAAGGGCACGGCGGCCGGCCTCGTTGCCGGTGCGCTCTATCGCGCCATCGGCAAAAAGCACCCGCTCGCGGGCGTCATCGTCGCGGCCGCGGCCGCCCCGGTCGTCAACACCGGGCTGTTCGTGCTCGCCATGGTGCTGTTTTATCAGCCGCAGCTGCAGGCGTGGGCCGGCGGCACGGCTGTCGCGACCTATATCGTCACGACCCTCGTGGGCGTGAACTTCCTGCTCGAGCTGGGCGTGAACCTCGTCCTGAGCCCGACCATTACCCGGCTGATCGCGGCCGGCAAGAAAGGCCCGGTGGACTGATATGCTGCTGGCTCTGGACGTTGGCAATACGAATATTGTGATCGGTTTTCTCGACGAGTCCGGCATCCGCAACATTGCCCGTCTGGAGACCGACCGCGACAAGACCGCGCACGAGTACGCCATCTCGCTGCGGCAGGTGATCGAGTTTTCCGGTATCGCGCCGGAGGACATCGACGGCGCCATTTTGTCGTCCGTCGTGCCGCCGATCAACGGCGCGCTCATCGCCGCCGTGCGCATGATCACGGGCATCCGCCCGCTCGTCGTCGGCCCCGGCATGAAAACGGGGCTGAACATCGCGCTCGACAATCCCGCCACCATGGGCAGCGACCTCGTCGTCGGCGCGGCCGCCGCGCTGGCCATCCATGCCCCGCCGCTGATCATCATCGACATGGGCACGGCGACCACCATGACCGTGATCGACCGCGAGGCGCGCGTGCTCGGCGGGGCCATCATTCCCGGCGTGGGCATCTCACTCGAGGCGCTCGCAAGCGGCACGTCGCAGCTGCCGCACATCTCGCTCGACGCGCCGAAAAAGTGCATCAGCACCGACACGGTCGAGGCCATGCGCTCCGGCAGCGTTTTCGGTACGGCGGCCATGCTCGACGGCATGATCGCGCGCATGGAGGCTGAGCTCGGCGAGCCCGCCGCCGTCATTGCGACCGGCGGCCTCGGCGGCTGCATCATCCCGTACTGCCGGCGCGAGATCACGTACGATAAGAACCTGCTGCTCAACGGCCTGTGGGCCCTGTATCAGAAGAATAAGCGCAAGCGTTAAGTGCGCGCACCGACGCAGCGGCGTCACGGAGACAACTCCGTGACGCCGATGTTTTTTGCCAGCGCGGCGGGGCCGAGACCGGGGGCGGCGCATCACCGGTACCGCTGGAGGCGGCCATGACCTTTCCACCTCATCCGGCAAGCAGAGCTTGCCACCTTCTCGGTGAGGAGAAGGCATCGCACGCTCCGACTGCTTCTGCAGGGAGAGAACTACAGGTGCACGGTGGGGCGGAGACCTGTACATACAACAAAACCGGAAGGGGTGGCTGCCCCTTCCGGTTTTCTATCCTGTTTTGCGTTTGTGCCTGCGGTCAGTCCCTGCTGTCATGGCGGTCGTCGTGACGTTGTGCGCGCTCCGCGGCGTGGTCGGCGTGGCGCTGCGCCTTTTCGGCCAGGTGGTCGGCATGGCGCTGCGCGCGCTCGGCTGCATGCTCGGCGTGGCGCCGGGCCTTCTCGGCCGCGTGCTGTGCCTTGCGGGCCAGCTCCGCTGCCTGGCG
>ERZ773228.2460-NODE-2460-length-16904-cov-3.873346_pt1 | contig 16904 bp, 13 predicted proteins | sample MGYA00580524_ERZ773228 | MGnify/ENA primary metagenome ERZ773228 (study PRJEB29015, sample SAMEA2737768) | human gut metagenome | biome: human gut; feature: human-associated habitat; material: faeces | place: China | collected 2012 ... | reverse complement strand
TTACAGCAACGGTACGTTCAAGAACGTGCCCGGCGAGAAGGATCAGCCGCTGTTCACAGCCGGCGTGGAGTACTTCACCGCCTGAGCATCAAGACTCTTTTCACGCTCACATAATCAAGGGTGGGTTCGAAATCTCATGATTCCGAACCCACCCTTTCATATACAGCAATCCGCGACATTCGTCATAGCAGCCGCTTCAGGCGGAAAGGTAGCCTTCGACGAGGTCGACGGGCCTGTTGGCGCGTTCCACCGCATCATCGCTGGATTGCGCGGTTTGTCTGATGATGTCGTCGTAACCGGTCAGGGCGGCGAAAGGCATGAATTGGGCGGCACGGTTATGCATGCTCATATGGGCATGCGTCTGCGATTGGTGATGCGGCAAATCGATGATGTCGTCGTAGCGATGGGTTTCCGTAAGGCTCATGCCGCATGACCTCCTATCTGCTTGTTGCGCTGCTGGCCTGTGGCGTCATCGAACATATCCATGGCCTTGATGATGGAATTTCTGCCGAATTTGCGTTTGATGTCCAGAAGCGTTTGCTGCATATGCAGTTCGGCGTCCCCTTGCGGCGAATCCTTGGAACCACCATCGGCGGAACGCATAGCCTCGCATTCGGCCGCATCAGCGGAAGCGGAATCCACCGGCGCTTCCATCGTGGCGAACAAATCAGGCTGCGTATATTCGGACGCGGCCGCCTGCCGCCGTTCCTCAAGTTGCTCGTCGGTCAGCACATCGGCGGCGACCACATTCACCCGACGGACCAGCAAACGCCTGTCGACAATCGAAAGGAAAAGCTTATCGACCGCGTCGCAAATACGCGACGTAGCCGACGTCGGCTCCGGCAATGCGATCGACCCGGTGGCCGGCTTGGGTACGCGGCGGCCATACCTGTCGATCGAAACAGGGCCGTCGTATGTTGCCGCGGCATGTTCGGCAATCGCCTTCAAATCAGCGGAAACATCCTTGCCAAGCCGTTTCGGATCGAGGCTTGCCGTGTCGTAGCCGACCATCAATCCCACTCTGCCGGCTTTCACGCCCTTCGCTACCAAATCCAATGACAGCGTATCCGCCATTTCACGCACAATCAGCCGGGCTGCGTCGAATCCCGCCGGACCTGTCAGCACTTGTCCGGAACTCAAGCTGTGCCCCGCCGGCTTGTACACTTTGATGTCCGCGATGGTGCACGGTTCCCAGCCCCACGCATGGTCGATGAGCAGTTCGGCGTTCACACCGAACATCTTGTACAGTAGATCTTCGTTGTAGTATTCGTCGGCACGCCCGATGGAACAGCGAGCGATATCCCCCATGGTCGCCAGTCCGTGCGCTTCGAGCTTCCTTGCATACCCACGCCCCACACGCCAGAAATCGGTAAGCGGCCGGTGATTCCACAACAATCTCCGGTACGACATCTCGTCAAGCCGGGCGATGCGAATGCCGTCCTCCCCCGCCTGGATGTGTTTGGCCACGATATCCATAGCCACTTTGGCCAGATACATGTTCGTGCCGATGCCCGCAGTGGCGGTGATGCCGGTCTGGGTGTGGATATCGCGGATGATGTCACGGGTCATCTCCTCCACCCCTTTTCCATAGGCGCGCAAATAGCCGGTGACGTCCATGAACACCTCGTCCACCGAATAGACGTGGATATCCTCAGCCGAAACGTATTTCAGATAAATACCGTAGATTTTCGCACTCATCGCCAAGTAATGAGACATGCGCGGTTTGGCGATGAACACGTCAGCAGCCAGATTCGGATTGGCCGCGAGCGCCTTCGCATCATACGATTTCCCCGTCAGCACACCGCCTGGAGCCGCGGCGCGACGGACCGCGTTGATTTCCTTCAGTTTCGCTTTGACTTCGAATAGGCGGGCGCGTCCGGGCAGACCGTATGCCTTCAACGACGGCGAGATCGCAAGACAGATGGTTTTGTCGGTCCTCTCCTGGTCCGCCACCACCAAGTGTGTGGATAGCGGAGGGAATCCATGTTCCACGCATTCCGAGGACGCATAGAAGGATTTGAGGTCGATTGCCACGTATATCCGTCCGGCCATGATGCTCCTTCCATGCAATGGCTCATACGGGGGACTTCCCGCACCCCGACGACCGTGATTCGCGTTTTCAACGTCTTCCATCATAACAGCTTTTTCGAACGGCTGTTCGATTGCATGTCCGGTTCCATATACCGTCTGAGAACTGGACAAAACCCGACTCTTGTAGCCGCCCATTGATACTGTTGGACGATAGCGAACCCCTTGTCTCCATGGTTTTGGAAGGAGCTTTGGCTTGTCAGCTGAACTCGAAGACATCCACGAGGAATGCGGTATTTTCGGCGTTTGGGGCCACTCGGACGCCGCCCGACTCACCTACTTCGGTCTACACGCGCTGCAGCATCGCGGTCAGGAGGGTGCCGGCATTGTCTCCAACGATAATGGTCATCTCATCGGTCATCGCGGAACGGGTCTGCTGACCCAAGTGTTCAGCGACGAACGGGAAATCGAACGCCTGAAAGGAGACAAAGCGATCGGCCATGTGCGTTACGCCACAGCCGGTTCCGGCGGCACCGACAACATCCAGCCGTTCATCTTCCGCTTCCATGACGGGGATATGGCGTTGTGTCACAACGGCAATCTCACCAATTGCCCCTCCTTACGCCGCAAGCTGGAGGACGAGGGAGCGATCTTCCATTCGAACTCCGACACCGAAGTGCTCATGCACCTCATCCGTCGTTCCAGCAAGCCCACGTTCATGGACAAGCTCAAGGAAGCGCTCAACACCGTGCACGGCGGCTTCGCCTATCTGATCATGACCGAACATGCCATGATCGGCGCGCTCGATCCGAACGGATTCCGTCCGCTGTCCCTTGGCAGGATGACGAACGGCGCCTATGTGCTCGCTTCCGAGACCTGCGCGCTCGACACTGTCGGAGCCGAACTGGTGCGTGACATCCGCCCGGGCGAGATCGTGGTCGTGGATGACGATGGCTACCGCATCGACCGTTACACGGATCAGACCCAGCTGGCCATCTGCTCGATGGAATTCATCTACTTCGCACGCCCCGATTCCAACATCTACGGCGTGAACGTGCATTCGGCCCGCAAGCGCATGGGCGCGCGCCTGGCTCAGGAATCCCCCGTCGACGCCGATATGGTCATCGCCGTGCCGAACTCCTCCCTGTCGGCGGCTTCCGGCTATTCGGAGGAGGCCGGCCTGCCGAACGAAATGGGTCTGATCAAGAACCAGTACGTGGCACGCACCTTCATCCAGCCCACGCAGGAGCTGCGCGAGCAGGGCGTGCGTATGAAGCTGTCCGCAGTGCGCGGCGTGGTCAAGGGCAAGCGCGTGGTCGTCATCGATGATTCCATCGTGCGCGGCACCACCTCGAAGCGCATCGTGCAGATGCTCAAGGAGGCCGGGGCGGCCGAAGTGCATATGCGCATCAGCTCCCCGCCGCTGAAGTACCCGTGCTTCTACGGCATCGACATCTCCACCACCAAGGAGCTGATCGCGGCCAAGAAGTCCGTCGACGAGATCCGCGACTACATCGGAGCCGATTCACTGGCGTTCCTGTCGCTCGACGGCTTGGTGGAATCCATCGGCCTTGGCGCGGACGCACCGTATGGCGGCCTGTGCGTAGCCTACTTCAACGGCGACTATCCGACCGCCTTGGACGACTACGAAGCCGACTTCCTGAAGTCGCTCACTCCGGAGGATCGTGTCCGTCTGCCCGAATTCGCCCTGTACAAGAGCAAGTACGAAGGCAACGAATACACCACCACTTCATCCCAAGAAGAACACTGAGACCCGAGAAAGGTTAGATATGCCAAAAGCATATGAGGAAGCCGGCGTAAGCGTTGAGGCCGGTTACGAAGTCGTCAAGCGTATCAAGTCCCACGTGGCGCGCACCAACCGTCCGGGCGTGGTCGGCGGCATCGGCGGCTTCGGCGGATTGTTCGATCTCGCTTCCCTCGGTTACAAGGAGCCGGTGCTGATTTCCGGCACCGACGGCGTCGGCACCAAGCTGGTCGTGGCCAAGATGGCCAACAAGCACGACACCATCGGCATCGACTGCGTGGCCATGTGCGTCAACGATATCGCCGCCCAGGGCGCCGAGCCGCTGTTCTTCCTGGATTACATCGCCTGCGGCAAGAACGATCCGGCTCTGCTCGAGCAGGTCGTCTCCGGCGTGGCCGACGGCTGCGTGCAGGCCGGTTCCGGTCTGATCGGCGGCGAGACCGCCGAGATGCCGGGCATGTATGACGAGGACGAGTACGATCTGGCTGGCTTCGCGGTCGGCGTGGCCGAAAAGTCCGCTATCGTCGACGGCTCCACCATCGCTGAGGGCGACGTGCTTATCGGCCTGCCGTCCACCGGCGTGCATTCCAACGGTTTCTCCCTGGTGCGCAAGGCCCTGTTCGAGCAGGCCGGCTACACCGTGGACACCGTACTGGACGAACTGGGCGGTGAGAAGCTTGGCGACGTGCTGCTCACTCCGACCAAGATTTACGTGAAGGCCCTTTCCCCGCTGTTCAAGGCGGGCGTGGTCAAGGGCGTCGCGCATATCACCGGCGGCGGTTTCATCGAGAACATTCCGCGTATGATTCCGGACGGTCTTGCCGCCCATATCAACCTTGGCTCCTGGCCGGTGCTCCCGATTTTCGACGTGCTCGAGAAGGCCGGCAGCATCGATCATATGGAAATGTTCAACATCTTCAACATGGGTATCGGCATGGTGCTGGCCGTCAGCGCCGAAGATGCCGATAAGACCATGGAACTGCTGAAGTCCAATGGCGAGGCCGGCTATGTGCTGGGCAATATCGTCAAGAAGACCGGCGAGGACGTCGAACTGCAGTAAACGAACATACGGGGGTAGCCGAACAGGCACCCCCGATATTATTTCTTGAGATTGGCACTCTTCCCCATAAGGGATACAACAGGAGGAAATATGAAGGTTCTGGTCATTGGTTCCGGTGCGCGTGAACATGCCATCGCCCACGCGCTCATGCGTGGCGGCAGCGTCAGCGAGGTCACTGTGGCCCCAGGCAATCCGGGCATGGAGCTTGACGGCATCCGCACCACGCAGCTCAACCCGTCCAATCATGCGGCGCTCATCGATTTCGTGAAGAACAATGGTTACGATTGGGTGTTCGTCGGACCGGAAGTGCCGCTTATCGAAGGCATCGTCGACGATTTCGCTGCCGCCGGCATCAAGGCGTTCGGCCCGAACAAGGCCGCCGCGCAGATCGAGGGTTCCAAGGACTTCGCCAAGCAGCTTATGGAACGTCACGACATTCCGACCGCGAAGTACCAGACGTTCGACGATTTGGAGCGTTCCACCGCTTATGTGCGCGAGCATGGCGCGCCGATCGTCATCAAGGCCGATGGCCTGGCCGCAGGCAAGGGCGTGACCGTGGCGATGGATGAGGAGACCGCCATCGCCGCTTTGGAGGACATTTTCGTGGACCACCGCTTCGGCAACGCCGGCGCGAAGGTGGTTATCGAGGATTTCCTTGAGGGTCAGGAATTCTCTCTGATGAGCTTTGTGAACGGCACCGATTTCTGGCCGATGCCGATTTCGCAGGATCATAAGCGTGCCTACGATGGCGACAAGGGTCCGAACACCGGCGGCATGGGCGCCTACAGCCCGGTTCCGCAGATCGGTCAGGATGTGATCGACACCGCCATCGAAACCATCGTCAAGCCGACCGTTCAGGCCATGGCCGACGAGGGCACGCCGTTCACCGGCATTCTGTACGCCGGCCTCATCGCCACCGCCGACGGCCCGAAGGTCATTGAGTTCAACGCGCGTTTCGGCGATCCAGAGACCGAAGTGGTGCTGCCGAAGCTCACGTCCGATCTCGGTGCCGGCATCAGCGCCATTCTCAACGGCGAAACCCCGGAATTCACGTGGGATGAGGACAATGCCACTCTTGGCGTGGTGATCGCTTCCGAAGGTTACCCGACCAACGTGGTCAAGGGTGCCGCGATTCCTGAGATCACGGTAGATGACGATTCCCATGTCTACTATGCGGGCGTCGCACGTGGCGAGCATGGTCTCGTGGCCAACTCCGGTCGCGTGCTGCTGGTCGAGTCCTCCGCTGCGGACATCAAGGCCGCGCAGGACAAGGTCTACGCGATCATCGACAAGCTCGACACCAAGGGCATGTTCTACCGTCACGACATCGGTTTCAAAGCGCTGAACGCGTGATGATGGTGTGTTGGCTGCGCTGAACCAATAGCCGTTGAGGGGCTGTTCCAATAGTTTGGAACAGCCCCTCAATGTTTTAAGATTTGTGCGGCAGGCGCGTCGTCGCCCACCACACTCCTGCCGTGACGAGGACGTGCGCGAATTCCGTGCGGCACGACACGAAGGCGCACAACGGTACGTCGAGTGTCGAGCCGTGCGGCAGGCGCGCCGTCCTCGTTACGGCAGGTCCATGAAGGAGGTGTCTTTCAGGTAATTCTTCCCCGTGGTGATGTCGTACTGGATGAGCTTGTAATCCGCCATCAGCTGTTTGGTTTCGGCGTCGAAATCGCTTTCGGCCATGGGATTGCCCTTGGAGTCAAGGTAGATGTTCTGACCTTCCGGAATACGGTCCCAGCCTTGGATGTTGTTGACCACCGGCGGTTCCATGGCCGAGATCTTGGAGTGCATTTCGGTGAGGAACGCCAGATACGGCGACACCTTGGCATCCATATGCTCGGCGGCCTGCGCCACAAAGAAGTTGGGCGACGAATAGTCGGCGTTGCCGATCTTGTTGCCTTGCGTGCCGGAAGCCTTGTTGGACCAGATGAAGTAGTCCGTCTGATGCAACGCCAGCGAGTTGTCGTCATCAGCGGAAGCCGACGAGTAGATGCCCGGCAGATGGTCTCCGTAGAAGACCACGGTGACCGGCTTGCCGAGCTTGTCGAGTTCGGCAAGGAAATCGGCGGTCGCATCATCCGTCAGCGAAGCGCCCTTCTGATAGGTTTCGATGGACTCCTGCTCGTCGTCCTTCAACGGTTTGTCCGTGGTGGAGGTCGCCTTGAAATCGTTATGCTTGTACCACTTGTGGTAAGGCATGTGGTTCTGCATGGTGATGACCTGCAGGAACTGGTTGGACTTGGTTTTCTTCACCTGTTCCAGCGTGCTCTTGTAGGTGGCCTCGTCGGAGACGTACGGCGAGTCGTCGAGCTTGTCCTGATGAGAGATGACGTCCGGACCGGTCAACGTATAGAAATGCGAGAAGCCGAACTTCTTGTAGTTGGTGGCGCGCGAATACATGGACGATTCGTACGGGTGCAGGCCGATGGAGTTCTTTGCGGCGCCCCACATCTGGTTGATTGTCGGCGTCCAATGCTCGCTCGGCACCAGCTGCTGGTATGGGCTGGTCAGGGAGGAATCGAAATTCGCCATGCTCAGGCCGGACAGTCCCATGTATTCCAAGTTGGCGGTGCCGCCGCCGTATCCGGAGGACAGCATCAGGCCGGACGTGGTATTCTGCTTGATCTCACGGATCTTCGGCATGGAATCCTTGTTGACTTTGAGTCCCGGCACGCGTGACGGGTCGGAGAAGGATTCGGACAGCACGTAGATGACGGTGCTGTCGGTCATGTTCGCGGAACGTTTCGCGTTGATCTTCTTCGCGGCCTTCTCATAGCGGGCCGCGACCTGCTTCATGGTCTCTTCGGAATAGTCGTCCGGCTTGACCATGACTTTCGGGTTGAGCTGACGGGTGAACGCCACCAGCGGCCCGTTGCGCTGGGCGTCGTATACGGAGTCCCACATGGAGGGCTTGTCCCCCATGACGGTGGCGAAGCCTTTGGCCCACGAGCCGACGGTGCTCACCTGCATCGAATACAACGTGAAGAACAGGCCTGGAAGCAGGATCAGCAGCAGTCTTGCGATCGCGTTCACGGAACGGGATTGCTTGTCGGAGCCGCGAAACAGTCTGCCGTGACGCGCGTCGAGGCGGTTCAGGAAGACGAACAGCGCCACGAACGCGGCAAACGCCGCCACCGCGATCAGAATGGTCCATTGCGCGCCGGACGGCATGAAACTCATCAGATTGCCGGCGTCGGCTTTGAGGAAGTTCAGGTCGCTTGGCAGAATCGCCTCGTATCGAATCGACACTTTGAAATGCTCAATCACGGCGACGATGAACGTCACCGCCAGAAATATCGGCGTGGCCACCCAGAAACGGTTGGTGAGCATGAGCAGGATCACGTACAGGACGCCCCACAGTATGAGGTTGAGCACAGCCACAAAATTGGCGCTGGTGAACATCTTGCCGACGAATCCCCAACCGGTGAGCCACATGTTGTTCGATAGTTGGACTCGAGTGGCGGATTCGCTGACACCGATCTGCAGGGCGGCAACGCCCACCGCATCGAACAGCACGAATAGCACGCCGTAGAGCCAACCGGGGAACTCCTTGCCCGCTTTCTTGGCCATCGGGTCCACGGTAGCGATGTCGAGCTCCTCAATCGGCTCGTTTTTCGATGTTGCTTTGGTCACGCATAACCCCACTTAGTTCGTTTGCAATGCCCTATTGTCATATATGCGTCTGAAAAAGACAACGTCCAACGTTTTTTCTTTACGATTTTTACGATTGGATTGCGCCGATGGCGATACGATTCCAACGGAAATACGGCAGACAGCCGCTACTTGTCCGCCTTCCGGCAGTCCTCGCACAGGCCGAACACCTCCAGCGTGTGCCGTTCGATGGTGAAGCCGTACTTGTCGGAGATGCCTTTCAGCCAGCTTTCGGAAGGCGATTCGATCTCCACCGTCTTGCCGCAGCCGGTGCAGACGAGGTGGTGGTGGTGTCCGTCGTCGCCGCACAGGCGGAACAGCTGCTGGCCGTCGAGGCGGACCCGCCTCGGCCAGGGCGTTGAGCTGCCGGTAGACCGTGGCGAGTCCGATATGTTCGCCACGGTCTTCCAGCTTGCGGTGCAGCTCCTGCGCGGAGATGAATTCGTCGCAGCCGTTCAGCGCGTCGCGGATGGCGTCTTTCTGGCGGGTCTGCCGCACGATATGTTCACTCATTACTTATGATGTCAGGCTTTCTTCAAGTCGTCCCAGCAGCCGGTGGCTTCAAGGTCGGCTACGGTTTTGGCGGTGTCGTCGGTCAGCACGGTGATGTGTCCCATCTTGCGGTCGTGGCGCACTTCCGCCTTGCAGTAGTCGTGCACGTTCCATTCGGGATGGTCGGCGATGAGCGCACGGGTCGGCGCCACATGCTGGCCGAGCACGTTGACCATGACGGCGGGCTTGAGCAGCTGCGGCTGTTCGAGCGGCCAGCCGGCGATGCCGCGAATGTGCGCGTCGAACTGGTCGAACGAGCAGGCCTCGATGGTGTAGTGGCCGGAATTGTGCGGACGTGGGGCCAGTTCGTTGACGATGACCTTGTTGTCTTTGGTGATGAACAGTTCGATGGCCAGAATGCCGGCGAGTTCGAAGCCTTTGGCCAGTCGCAACGCCAGCTCGTGCGCCTCCTTGGCGACGCTCTCGTCCACTTCGGCCGGCGCGATGGTCATGTGCAGGATGTTGTTGCGATGCTCGTTGCGCACGATCGGGAAGGTCACGTAATCCTTGCCGTTGCCGGCGACGAGGATGCTCGCTTCGAACGCGAAATCGACGAAGCCTTCCAGAATGCTTGGCGGGAAGCTGCCGTCATGGTCGGCGCGGGCGCGCACCTGCTCCAAGTCGGCTTCGGACTTGAGCACGGTCTGGCCGTGGCCGTCGTAACCGCCGGAACGGGTTTTGAGCACAGCCGGATAGTGGATCTCATCAAGTGACGCTTCAAGTTCCTCGACGCTGTTGACGGCCTTCCACGGCGCGGTGGGCGTGCCATGGTCGTTGATGAACCGCTTCTCGTTGACACGGTCCTGCGTGACGCGCAGCAGATCGGTGCCTTGCGGGGCCGCCGCGAGGGAACGAACTTGGTCGATGGCGTCGGCGTCCACGTTCTCAAACTCGTAGGTAAGCACGTCGGACTTTTCAGCCAGTTCGCGGATGGCGGCGATGTCGTCGTATTCGGCGGTCACTTGGAAATCCGCGACCTGAGCGGTCGGACAGTCGGGTGTCGGGTCGAGCACGCCGATGCGGAAGCCCATGTAGCGCGCGGACAGCGCCATCATGCGGCCGAGCTGGCCGCCACCGATGATGCCGATGGTCGCGCCGGGCATCAGTCGTTCGATACGGCCGTTGGTTTCCTCAGACAAGCTGGGCATTGGATTCAGCCACCTTTTCCTTCAGGGAGTCACGATAGTCCTGCAGCGCCTTGGCCAGTCGCTCGTCGGTGGTGCTCAGAATGCTCACCGCGAGCAGGCCGGCGTTGGTTGCGCCGGAGTTGCCGACGGCGGTGGTGGCCACCGGAATGCCGCCCGGCATCTGCACGATGGACAGCAGCGAATCCCAGCCGGACAGCGCGTGGGAGCGCACCGGCACGCCGATGACCGGCAGTGTGGTCTGCGCCGCGACCATGCCCGGCAGGTGGGCCGCGCCGCCCGCGCCGGCGATGATGACCTTCAGCCCGTTGGCACGGGCGTTGTGCGCGAACTCACCCATCAGTTCCGGGGTGCGGTGCGCGGAAATCACCTGCTTCATGTACGGCACCTCGAACTGGTCGAGCATCTCGCATGCGTGCTTCATGGTCTCCCAATCGCTTGCCGATCCCATGATCACCGCGACTTCAGGCTTGTTGTCTGCCATCAAAACCTCCGAAGGATTTACGTAGACTTACGTGTTCCAGAACACCGCCTACTTTACCTACTCGGCTCGATGTGCAGCACGACCTTTCCGAAAACGTCGCCGTCGACCACTTTGCGGAACGCCGCGGGCGCGTCGGCAAGCGCGTAGGTGGAGTCGATGACGGGGTGCAGGTCGGCGTGTTCCACGAATTTGAGCAGTCGTGCGAAATCGTCACGCGAACCCATGGTGTTGCCTTGCACGCGAATGTCCTGGAAGAAGATGCGGGTCAGTTCGGCTCCAGGCTGGTCTCCTGTGGTGGCTCCGCAGATGGCGATGGTGCCGCCGGGGCGTACGGATTTGACGGAATGGCTCCAGGTGGCCGCGCCGACCGATTCGATGACGGCGTCGACCTTATGCGGCAGTCGCGTGCCGGTTTCGAAGGCGGCGTCGGCTCCGATGGCGATCGCGCGGTCTCGTTTCTCTTCGCTGCGTGACGTGACGAACACTTCCAGTCCTGCCGCATGGGCGAGTTGGATGGCCGCTGTGGACACGCCGCCGCCCGCGCCTTGGACGAGCACGGTGTCTCCCGGTTTCACGTTGGCCGATGTGAACAGCAGTGAGTAGGCGGTCAGCCAGCTGGTGCCGAGCGCAGCAGCCTCATCGAGGGTCAGGTTGGCGGGTTTGGCGAACACGTTGGCGCTGGGCACCTGGGTGATCTCGGCCATGGTGCCCGCGTATTTTTCGGATAGGATGGTGCGCCGCTCCCCCGGCATGACGCCGGCGCCGTCGGTGCCGACGAAGGTGTAGAGCACCACTTCGGCTCCGGCTTTCAGCCCTTTGCGAACAGGAATGTCCTCGTCGAGCACGCCTGACGCGTCGGTGCCGAGAATCATCGGCGTCTGTTCGGCGGAGAGTCCCACGCCCTGCAGGCTCCAGATGTCGTGGTGGTTCACGCTGGCTGCGGCCACGTGGATGGTACTCCAGAACGGCTTGGTTTCGGGCGTGTCCAGCTCCCCCACCTTGAGTTGCGACAGCGGATTGTCATAATCGGTTCCTGCTGCGTATACGGCTTTCATGGTCAGCGCTCCTTCGCGGTTTTTCGGTGGTTCGATTCATTTCATCGTTTCCATTGTGCCGCAGTTGAGAAGACTTTGCAGGTATTTCACAACCGACACCCCGGCAGAGGCATACAGTGGGATAGGATTTTCCGCGGTAAAGAAGACAGGTTCAGGGAAGGACAGTTGCGCATAATGACCGCTGGCATACTGGGTTCGATTCATTCTCCGGCGGATGTGCATGCCCTTTCTTCGCAACAGTTGCGTGATCTGTGTCTGGAGATTCGTTCCACGCTGTTGAATTACGGCCGGAAGCATGGTGGCCACATCGGTTCGAATCTTGGCGTGGTGGAGCTTACCGTGGCGTTGCACCGCGTGTTCGGTTCTCCACGTGACCGTTTCGTTTTCGATGTCTCCCACCAGAGCTACGTGCACAAGATGCTTACCGGGCGCGCCGAGGCGTATCTGGACGAGTCGCGGTTCGGCGAGGTGACGGGTTTCACCAATCCGTTGGAAAGCGAGCATGATTCCTTCGTGCTGGGCCATACCGGCACGTCCATCTCCCTTGCCTGCGGTCTTGCCAAAACACGTGATATGCAACATACCGCTGCGGGAGCAAGCGAAATCGGCAACGTCATCGCCATCATCGGCGACGGTTCGTTGAGCTCGGCGATCGCTTTCGAAGGACTGAACAACGCTGCCGAACAGGGCGGTAATCTCATCATCGTCGTCAACGACAATGAGATGTCGATCGCCGAGGATTTCGGTGGCATGTACGGCAATCTTGCCCGTCTGCGCGCGTCGAACGGAACCGCGGAGCTGAATCTGTTCAAGGCGTTCGGACTTGACTACCGTTATGTGGAGCAGGGCAACGATGTGGACACGCTGGTCGCGGCGCTTGAAGACTTGAAGGATATCGACCATCCCGTCGTGCTGCATATCCACACCACCAAGGGCTTGGGTTTCAGCGATGAGACCGAGGCGCAGGATGGTTCCGACGGCTGCAACCAGACCAATCCGCAGCCGCATGCCGGCCAATGCGAGGCGAATCATTGGCAGGATCCGGACAGCGCGCTCGGCAAGCCGCTTGACGCGCGCAAATACTACGGTCAGATGGCCATGGCTTCGTTGGAGTCCCGTTTCGAAAACGAGCCGGGACTGGTGGTCATCTCCCCCGCCACCCCTGGTTCGAATGGCATCACCCGTGATTTCCGTGAACGTGCCGGATCGCATTATGTGGACACCGGCATTACCGAGGAGCATGCGGCCGCGTTCGCCGCAGGCATCGCGAAGGCTGGAGGCCGGCCGGTTCTGGCGACTTCCGCCACGTTCTTCCAGCGTGTTTACGACCAGTTGCAGCAGGAGCTGGCGTTGAATCATGTTCCGGCGACGCTGCTGATTTTCGGAGCGGGCATTTCCGGCGCGGACAATACACATTCCGGCACGTTCGATATGACGATGTTCGCCAACACGCCTGATGTGACCTGTCTGGCACCGACCAGCGGAGAGCAGATGCTGGACATGCTTGCATGGGCCACGGGGCCGTCTGATCATGGTGTTACGGCTATCCGCATGCCCGGCGAGCAGATTCTTGCCATGGAGCGTTCCGCCGATATGGCGTTCGACCCGGCCGAACGTGCCGCCGCGCACGAAACGACGATCGATATTACCGGCGATTGCCCTTTCACGCGGTACCAGATCGTGCGTCCGGGACGTGAAGTGGCGATTCTCGGCTTGGGCAATACACTGCCGTTGGCGGCCGAGGTGGCGGCAACGCTCGAAAACGACGACGATATCAATGCGACGCTTATCGACGCGCAGCAGTATTCCGCGATGGATGGCGAGCTGCTGGACGTGCTTGCCGACGGTCATCGTGTGGTCGTCACCCTGGAGGATGGCCAGCTGGAAGGCGGTTGGGGTGAGAAGGTGACCGCTTTCTACGCGAATTCCACTAATCCGAAAGCAGCCACTGTGCATGCGCTCAATTTCGGCGCATCGAAAGAATTCACCGATCGTGTGCCCCTTGCCGAGCTTGACGAACGTTACGGGCTGACTGTGGAAGCGGTGGCTGATCGCATTCGCCGCGTCTTGGCCCGTTAATCACGCAACTAGCCGGCACCGTCAAAAATCGACAGGGAACGTTGAACAATCGCGAAATGCCGGCCCACGCTGAACAGCACATGGCCGACCATAAGCATTATTGTCAATCGCAATCGCTATTGCTCGTTCTTGATGGCGTCCAACGCAGGAATCTTCACAGCCTTATTAGCTGGCCCAAAACCGGCGAGTATGCCCACCAGAATCGAAAACAACACGGCCACGACAAACAGCCACCATGGAATCACGGAGATTCGGCTCACGTCGTCACCGCCCATAATCGCTTTGCCTACGTTTTCCATACTGAATCCACCAAACGACAGCAGATTGATGCTCAGCGACCCCAAGGCGGAAATCAGACAGGCGATAAGTCCACCGACCAGACCGATGGCACCTGCTTCACATAGGAACATCGTGCGAATATCCTTCACATAGCAGCCGAGCGCCTTCATAATGCCGATTTCCCGAGTGCGTTCCGACACGGACATAATCATGGTGTTGGCGATGCCGATGGCCGCCACCAGGAATGACACCGCGCCAATGCCTCCCAATGCGAGCTGGATGCCACGACTCTGCTTTTCAATCTCCTTGCGGGTCTGTTCGAAGGACGTGGTTTGGTAGCCAGACATTTTGATCTGCGCTTCGATACCCGGCACATCCTTGATATTTTGAGCGTGCACCACCACTTGGTCGTAGTTTGTTTTGGTCCGGCTGGTGGTATTGGTTTTGCCGTCGATTTTGGCCTGCAATGTGTCCATATCCTCCAGCGACATGACTACACCGGAGCTGAATGCATCGTAATTATTGGTTGCAGCGTCCAACACACCGACCACGGTGAGAGGCATGGAAACCACAGGATTCTGCGAACCGGCAATACCATCGCCGTCGCCTGAATCGGTGGAACTCATCGAAGTGCTGCCTATTTTGCGGTAATCGTCAGGGCTTTGATAATCGGCTCCGGTAATCAAATTGAGTTTCGTGGTCAGTACGTCGAAGAACGGCTTCTCCCCCTCGCTCTCCTTGCAACCGTTCTCATCGCACTCATAATCACCGGGAGCGATACGCCTGGAGTCATCATCGGAACGATACTTATCCATAAACTGGTATGCCGCGTATTTGCCGAGCAATACTTCTCCGGCACGCCTCGGCATACGCCCTTGAACGAGCTTGTATCCCGATGCTTCAAGCTGGGTCATATCCGTACCCATCACAGAAGCATATTGAGCCACGTATCGGGATCCGGCTCCCGCAGTGAGATCCACGGTGCTCTGCGCCGACCGCTGTGGCATCACGGCTGCGACGCCTGAAATGCCACGGAACGTCTGTACCGCAGCATCGTCAAGCTTGGCCTGCTGATCCGATGATGTCATGTCCGACGAAGACAAACTCGACATACCGACGCCAGAGCTGTCGTACGCGCCCGAGCCGCCGGCAGCTGTGACGGTAATGTCGTTGAGATTGCCCATGCTCTTGAGCATCTGCTCATTCTGCTCGCTGATGCCTTGTCCAATCGAAATCATCAGGACGATGGAGCAGCAGCCGACGATCACGCCGAGCACCGTCAAAATCGTACGCGATTTGCGCCGCAGCAAATTCTGCGCGCAAGTATGTGCGATATCCGAAAATCGCATGCCTACTCCTTGACGGATGGAGTGGAAGATGACGTTGCGGATACGGAGGCAGCCGATGTGCCACCTGCCGTGGCGATTACCTGCGTCGGCGCATCGGCAGCCATGGCAGTAGATTTACCCTGCTTATCGGCTCCAAGATCGGCAGGCTCCCAATCCCAATCGTCATCATCGGCCACCTGCTTTGCCTTCTTACGGCGGTGACGGACCACCAATACGACCGTCAATACAACCACGACGAGTGCAACGACCGCTTCTTCCACCAGTATATGGAGATCCCCCTCAAGGCGGACGAAAACGGCGCAGAGCTGCTGAAGCTCCAATGCAGAAACCACATTCTCACGCCCCTCCGCGAGGCCTACGGCATAGACACCTCCGACGCCGCGATCAGGACGGCCGTCGCAGGGCACAACGAGATATGCTCGCTCATCCGCGCGATCGGCGACTTCCGGAAGGAAGAGCGCCCGCGCATCACGGGCTACGAGTTCCACGTGCTCACGCTGGCTACATACCTCGCCCCGAAGTACCTGATAGTCGACAAGCTGCGCGAGACGCTCGAAGAGATACGCACGCGCGAGCCGGAGCCGAAGCCGTATCGGGCGCGGCTCATGGTGGTCGGCTCGGAGGTCGACGACAGCGGCTTCATCCGGCTCATCGAGGAGACGGGCGCTTACGTCTGCGCGGATCGCTTCTGCTTCGGCTCGCTGCCGGGGCGCGACGTCATCGAGATGAACGACGACGAGGACGCGCTGACCCAGCTCTGCCGCCAGTACGTCCACCGCGGCCAATGTCCGCGCATGATGAACATGGAGAAGGTCTACGGCCGTAAGCAGTACGTCAACGACGTCGCGCGCGAATACGGCGCGGACGGCATCATATACCAGCAGGTGAAATTCTGCGACCCGTGGGCATACGAGCGGCTGCTCGGCTCGACGATGCTGCGCGAGGACTACGGCTTCCCCGTGATGTCGGTCGACCGGCCGTACAACATCGCTTCGTCCATCGGCCAGATGCGCACGCGTGTGCAGGCATTTGTGGAAAGCATTGAGATAAAAAAGCTTCAGGGAGGTGCAAGGTAATGGCGCTGGTGGAAAACAGTCGGGAACGTATCGGCGAAAAGCGGCTTGGCGTGCTTTTTGACGGCGGCAAGGTGCGCCGCCGCCGCGAGTGGCGCGGCATAAAGGACACCCTCTATGATTACGGCAGATGGCTGTACCTGCTGTCCATCCTCGCCGGAGTCATCATCAAGCCCCGCAACGTCAAGGCCATGTTCAGGTACCGCTGGTTCGCAAACTACCTCGCCGTGCCGCACATGCTGGATAAATTCACGATGGGTCTGCGCGACGAGCCGCTGCGCATCGTGCACACGGCGATGGACTTCGTCGTCAAGGACGTGGCGACATGTATTGATAACTCCATCCGCGGCGACCGCCGCACCGGAAACGACGTGG
>ERZ773228.2446-NODE-2446-length-16954-cov-4.714007_pt1 | contig 16954 bp, 9 predicted proteins | sample MGYA00580524_ERZ773228 | MGnify/ENA primary metagenome ERZ773228 (study PRJEB29015, sample SAMEA2737768) | human gut metagenome | biome: human gut; feature: human-associated habitat; material: faeces | place: China | collected 2012 ... | reverse complement strand
TGACCAGACAGAAGCTATGACACTGGGAACCAGAATCGTAGTTATGAACGCAGGTATCGTTCAGCAGGTAGATACACCACAGACTCTGTACGATTATCCATGCAACCAGTTCGTAGCCGGATTCATCGGATCACCACAGATGAACTTTGTTGATGCTACATGTAAAGTTGTCGGAGATAAAGTATACTTAGTAGCAGGACCTTCAGAGATCGAACTTCCACCGGCAAAAGCTAAGAAGCTGATCGAAGGTGGATATGCAGGAAAGACAGTTGTTCTCGGAATCCGTCCGGAAGATGTACATGATGAGCAGATGTTCATCGAAACTTCTCCTAATACAGTGATCGAAGCTAAGATCCGTGTATATGAGATGCTTGGTGCAGAAGTATTCTTATACTTTGACTATGAAGGATCAAGCATGACAGCAAGAGTTGATCCTAGAACAACAGCAAGAACAGGTGACCATGTGAAATTTGCTCTGGATGCTGAGAAGATTCACGTATTTGATAAAGAGACACAGGTTACAATCACTAACTAGTCTGTAACTACAGATAGGAATAAAGACCGCGGTAATCGTGGGGAACAGATGAATATAAGAGGGGCCGGGCGTGAGACAGCGTCCGGTCTTTTGCATTTTTTATGCAGACAATAAAATTTTACTTTGTTAAAGCGTTATTATCTGTTATAATGTATTCATAATGCAGTTCGTTAGCGTGTTAAAATGTATACAAGTATGCAAGGTGACACAAAGAACAGTATTGTGGACAGGAAATGGAGGACAATGAGTGTTATCAAATCAGATATTACACAAAACAGCGCAGGATATCAGGGAGATCACCGGATTTGACTGTGCAATATGGGATATGCAGGGACTTTGTCTTGTAAGGACGAATGAGAATCTGACAGAGTATGAGCTTCAGATTCAGGATTTCCGTGATGATGAAGAAGAGCCGGATGAGATGATCCTGGATGAGATGGGAATGTTCCGCATCTATGAGGACAGTGATCCGACTTATATACTGATGCTGAAGGGAAATGCAGGTGGTATGGAACTGGCGGGGCGCATGGGAGCAAGCCAGCTTAGGAATCTTCTTTATGCATACAAAGAACGGATGGATAAGAACCGGTTCATTCAGAATCTGCTTCTGGATAACCTGCTTCTGGTCGATATCTATAATCAGGCAAAGAAGATGAAGATTCCGGCAGAAATTAAGAGGGTTGTATTTGTAATCGAACCGAAGAATGAAGGAGACATTCTGGTACAGGAAACCCTGAAAGGTCTGTATGCGACGGGAACGAAGGATTTCGTAACCGCAATTGATGAAAAACATATCATTCTGGTAAAATCACTGCAGTCGACCGATGACTATCCGCAGGTAGAACAGATCGCCAAAGAGCTGGTCACAACACTGAACATGGAAGCTATGGTAAGTGTAAGAGCAGCATATGGAACAATTGTAGAGGAGTTAAAGGATGTATCCAGATCATATAAGGAAGCAGATATGGCACTGGAGGTTGGAAGAGTATTCTATGTAGAGAAGAAAATTCTTGCATACAATGAACTTGGGATCGGGCGTCTGATCCATCAGCTTCCGGCATCACTCTGTGAGATGTTCCTGAATGAAGTGTTCGAAGATGGCAAAGCAGACATTTTCGAAGAAGAAGAACTGACGACTGTTTATACATTTTTTGATAATAATCTGAATATATCAGAGACGGCAAGGCGCCTGTATGTGCATAGAAATACACTGGTGTACCGTCTGGAGAAGATTCAGAAGAAGACTGGACTGGATGTTCGTGTATTTGATGATGCACTGACATTCAAGATTGCTATGATGGTAGCGGATCATATGAAATATATGAAACAGTAATTTTGTTAGAAAGTGTCTGAATTCAGACATTTCAATATATTTATAACACGATAGTAGGAGGACAAAACATGCTGAAATTATATGACAAGGGAGTCTATTTACTGAATGGAACAGAGATTGTGGAAGAAAAAGAAGCAGTTGCTGCAAAGACAGGTAAAGATGTGACTCCACAGGAAGCTGCAAAGAATACGATGGCATATAACATTCTGGCAGCGCATAATACCTCAGGAAATATGGATCGTCTGCAGATTAAGTTCGATAAGCTGACGTCCCATGACATTACATTTGTCGGAATTATTCAGACGGCCAGAGCATCCGGACTTGAAAAATTCCCGATTCCTTATGTACTTACGAACTGTCATAACTCGCTTTGTGCGGTTGGAGGAACCATCAACGAAGATGACCACATGTTTGGTCTTACCTGCGCGAAGAAATACGGTGGAGTCTATGTACCGCCTCATCAGGCAGTCATCCATCAATTTGCTCGTGAGATGTTAGCCGGCGGCGGCAAGATGATCTTAGGATCAGACAGCCACACCCGTTACGGAGCACTCGGAACCATGGCTATGGGAGAAGGCGGACCGGAGCTTGTAAAACAGCTTCTGAATAAGACTTATGATATCAAGATGCCGGGCATAGTCGGAATCTACTTAGACGGCGAACCAATGAAAGGTGTCGGACCACAGGACGTAGCACTTGCGATCATCGGTGCAACATTTGGAAATGGCTATGTTAACAATAAAGTAATGGAATTCGTAGGACCTGGTGTAAGCAAATTAAGCGCTGACTTCCGTATCGGTATCGATGTTATGACAACCGAGACCACCTGTCTGTCATCTATCTGGAAGACCGACGACAAGATCAAAGAATTTTACGACATTCACGGAAGAAGCGAAGATTATAAAGAGCTGAATCCTGGAGCTGTTGCTTACTATGACGGTATGGTATATGTGAACTTAAGCGAGATCAAGCCAATGATCGCAATGCCGTTCCATCCGTCTAATGTGTACACGATTGACGAAGTAAGAACGAACTTAAAAGACATCCTTCACGATGTAGAGCAGAAAGCTCTCGTAAGCCTGGACGGAGCAGTTAATTATTCTCTGCAGGATAAAATTGTGAACGGACAGTTATATGTGGATCAGGGAATCATCGCAGGATGTGCCGGTGGTGGATTTGAAAATATCTGTGCTGCAGCAGACATTATCAAAGGACATTACATTGGTTCTGATGAATTTACATTCAGCGTATATCCGGCAAGTACACCGATTTACATGGAACTTGTAAAGAACGGTGCAGTTGCTGACCTTATGGAAGCGGGAACGATCGTGAAGACAGCATTCTGCGGACCTTGCTTCGGTGCCGGAGATACACCTGCCAATAATGCGTTCTCCATCCGTCACTCAACCAGAAACTTCCCGAACCGTGAAGGCTCTAAGCTTCAGAGCGGACAGATCGCATCCGTTGCACTTATGGATGCACGTTCCATCGCAGCAACAGCAGCAAATAAGGGATTCCTTACACCTGCAACTGACATGGATGTGGAATACAAAGGACAGAAATATCACTTTGACAAAAATATTTACGCAAACCGTGTCTTCGACAGCCACGGCGTAGCAGATCCATCTGTAGAGATCAAATTCGGACCGAACATCAAAGACTGGCCGGCAATGGCAGCACTTCCGGAGAACTTACTCCTGAAAGTAGTATCCGAGATCCACGATCCGGTTACAACAACAGACGAATTGATTCCGTCAGGAGAGACATCTTCTTATAGATCAAATCCTCTGGGACTTGCAGAATTTGCATTATCCAGAAAAGACCCTGCTTATGTAGGCCGTGCAAAAGAAGTGCAGAAAGCCGAGAAAGCAATCGAGGCAGGACAGTGTCCGTTAGAAGTATTAGACGAACTGAAACCAGTTATGGCAAAAGTACGCAAGACGTATCCGGAAGCAGGAGAAGGCAACCTTGGAATCGGAAGCACGATCTTCGCAGTAAAACCGGGAGACGGTTCCGCAAGAGAACAGGCAGCATCCTGCCAGAAGGTACTCGGCGGCTGGGCAAATATTGCGAACGAATACGCAACCAAGAGATACCGTTCGAACCTGATCAACTGGGGTATGCTTCCATTTATTACAGAGGAAGATCATGAGAACTTAAGCTTCAAGAACGGTGATTATATCTTCGTGCCGGAGATCAGAAAAGCAATCGAGGATAAGAGTGCTGAAATTAAGGCGTATGTGGTTGGAGATACTTTGAAAGAGATCACTCTGAAGCTCGGTGATATGACGGATGCGGAGAGAGAGATTATCTTAAAAGGATGCCTGATCAATTATTATAGAGGATAGAGAATAAAGTAGATAGAGAATAAGGTAGATAGAGAATAAGAAAGACAGAAAATAAGACAGATAGAAACACTTCGGGAGGTCTGATAGACAGCCTGGAAAGTTTTGATTTTTCAAAAGTCCATTATGTATTTACGACAGTGCCGATTACCAAGGAGATTCCTGTACCAATCGTAGAAGTCGGAATGTTCCTGGGACAGGACGATGAACTCTTAAGCCAGGGACATGGACCACATACAGATCTGGTGCAGAAAGAAGCGGCCGGTGAAGACGCGAAGATGAGTCTCATCCTTGCACATGCAGAAGACCAGATGATGAGTACGGAAGTATTCAAGGTTTTGGCAGAAGAAATGATCGAACTTTATAAAAAAGTGAACAAATAAATTAGAATTATTTTAATAACCTTTTTTCTCTCCAATATAAACAAATAAAAACTCTTCAGAATTCTGAGACATGAAAGATTTGTCGGGATTTTGAGGAGTTTTTTGACGTCATAATAAAATAGACAGATGAAAAATAAAATTAAATTTACTATATACAACCTGAGTGCCTTATGCTAGAATATATCCAAGCATTATATTTCTATATTTTCTAAAGCAGAAAAACTGTTTCTATATTCAAGCGAAATACATATCAGAGATTTTCAATGCTTAAGATTCACAACATATTAAAATGAGCGGGAGGATTTCTGAAAAAGTATAGATCCTCCTGAATTGCAAGTGGAGGATAATGGATGGAAGAAAAGGAATCGGTTATTGGAAGGACTCAAAGGAACATGAATGTAAGATAGAAAAACTTTCAATTTAGTGCAACAGAATCTGGAGTAAAAGACTCTTATATATGTAGATGATAGAGAAAAGAAAGAAAAACCATGAAAACTCATATCTGAGGGAGGACACGATATGAAATGCAGTATAAAGAAATTCTCGGAAATGTACGAGACTGTCTACCGTGATCTGTACCGTTACGCACTGTGCCTGATGAAGAATCCGCAGGAAGCCGAAGATGCGGTGAGTGAGGCGGTTATCGCAGCATACGAGAACATACATAAATTAAAAAAAGAAGAAGCATTCAAAAGCTGGATATTTACAATTCTTACGAATAAATGTAAGAAGAGATTGAAGAAAGCGTTAAAAGAAACACCGGGAAGAGAAGAAGAACTTCCGGAACAAGCGACAGCACCGGATTATGATCTTGCAATCGATGTTAAGAAAGCATTCTTTGTGCTGTCGGAAGAGGAACAGATATTAGTCGGATTATCCGTATTTGGCGGGTATTGCAGTCAGGAGATCGGTGAGATGATGAGGCTGAATCCGAACACGGTACGGTCGAAGCGGAGCCGGGCACTTAAGAAGATGGAATGTGTGCTGGGCAGTTACGGCGAAGATGAGAAGGAAAGAAGGGAGTGAGAAGGTATGAAGCGCGAGAATGAACATAAAGAATATTGTGAACAGGACATCCTAGATCAGATTTCAAGAATGTCAGAAGATACAGAAGTCCCGGATAGTCTGAGATCGGAGAATATAGATAAATTATTGGAAAAGAAAAAACAGAAGAAACATTTCCGTCCGTATCAAATCGGGCTTGTAGCGGCGGCCTGCGTGGCAGTTGTGGCGGGAACTGTAGTGTGGCAGTATGGAAGGATGCATGAAGGAGCGATAAATTCTCCGGATGTGTCAGGTGGCAATGCAGACAGCAGTGCAGGAAATAGTAATACAGTAAAGAAGATCAGCGACAGTAAGAAGATCAGGATAGCCCAAAGTTATGACGAAATCTATAAATATATCAAACGTTCACAAGATAACTCCGGCATTGCAATGTATGCAAGAAGTGTAAATGAAACAGCAGCCGTAGAGGATTCGGCTTCAACAGGAAGATCAACGGCGTCTTCAACGGAAACGGCCTCGGCAGATACCGGTGTGGCAACAGCAGATGGCAGTTATTCACAGACCAATGTACGACAGTCCGGTGTAGATGAAGGAGATATTGCCAAAACAGACGGGACTTATCTATATGTGCGGGAAGATAATGGCCGGACCATCGATATTGTAGACGTAGGAAACAGCGGAACGAATATAGAAAAATACAGCGAGATTACGCTTGGAAAAGAATACACAATACAGGAGTTTTATGTAAATACAGATCAAAAGAAACTGGTGGCTGTATGTCAGAAAGAATGTGCAGATAAAAGTAACAAAAAGCAGACGAACACAGATACCTGGAATCAGACTAAAACAGCGGCGGTCACTTATGACATCCGCGATATTAAAAAGCCGGTAAAAGAAGGCGAGGTAACACAGAGTGGTACTTACAATTCGTCTCGTATGGCAGACGGATATCTGTATCTGTTCAGTGAATACTATACAGGTGGCGACATGGTCAAAGATAAACCGGTCACCTATGTGCCTCTGGTGAATGGCAAAGAGATGAGCCAGGCCAGTATCTGTCTGCCGCCGGTGAATTGTGGAACAATGTATGAAGTGATCAGTTCCGTGGACATCAGCAAACCGGATAAAACAGTAGATAATAAGGCAATTCTCTCCGAAGGCGGTCAAATGTATGTAAGTGGAAAAAATATCTACTATTATGAATCAGAATGGCAGCAGGATAATCAGACTGTGACGACACTTCGCAAGATTTCTTATAGAAAGGGCAAGCTAAAGGCCGTAGCTCAGGGAAAAGTAAAAGGATATCTGAATGATACATTTTCACTGGATGAATATAAAGGGAACTTAAGATTATTTACAACCAATGATGATGAAAATTTGGTAACAATCTTAGATAAGAAATTGGATAAGATCAGTTCTATCGAGAATCTGGCAAAAGGGGAATCCATCTATTCTGCAAGATTCATGAAAGAGGCAGGATATTTCGTGACATATGAGCAGGTAGACCCGTTGTTCAGCGTGGATCTGTCCAATCCGGAGAAACCAAAGATCCTCGGCAAATTAAAAATCCCGGGATTTTCAGAATATCTGCATTTTTATGGAGAAGATAAATTACTTGGAATCGGCATGTCAACCGATGAAGAATCAGGGGTGTCGGAAGGTGTAAAAATCACCATGTTCGATATTACCGACAGAACGGATGTAAAAGAAGAATCAACCCTTGTATTGGATGATCTGTATGGAACAAATGCAGCATACGATTACAAATCCGTTCTTGCCGATCAGCAGAAAAATAGGATCGGGTTCTCCGGCTACAGCCAGAATGGGGAAACGTACTGCCTGCTGACTTATAATGGAAAAGAGAAAAAGTTTGAAACAATCCTGAAAGAAGAGATTAATGGAAATACTTCGCAAGGTATCCGGGGGATTTATATAGAAGATACATTATACGTGATCAGTGGAAATATTATCGAGGCTTATGATATGGATACCGGCAAGAAAATGGGAGATATTATATTGTAAAACCGGAAGTTTTATAGTCGAGGTTCCAGAAGGAAAAATAAAACACACAATACCGAAACAGAAGGAATCATATAATCGGTATTGTGTGTTTTTTAGATACCAAAGTATGCAAGAGAAGCTGCCAGTGGCAAGTTCTGTAGATGTAACTGTTACTGCATACGACTCAGACGGCTGCGAAGCACAGGTCCGACAATGATCGCAATGATAATCTTCACTGCGTCACCGGCAAGATAAGGGATAACTCCGACAGAAAGTGCTGCAACAAAGGACATTTTTAACTGAATTGCAAGCCACTCTGTACCGAAGATATAAGTGATCGCCATACCGATGAGCATACCGACAACGGCCAGGATTCTGTTCTTTGGAAATTTGTCAACGAACAGTCCTGCGATCAGTGCGAGGAAGATAAAACCAATCAGATATCCGCCGGTAGGACCTGCAAGCTTACCTAATCCGCCGGTGAAACCAGAGAATACAGGAAGACCGACAAGGCCAAGTAACAGATATACGATATAACTGATCGTTGCATCTTTAAATCCAAGTACATAGATACTGATCATGATCACCAGGTTGGTAAGACTGATCGGTACCGGACTGACAGGGATCGGAATCGCCATAGGAGCGAAGATACAGGTGATCGCAGTCATCAGGGCGATCAGAACCAGTTTACGGGTGGATAGCCTTTTCGTTGTTGTGCTGTTTGCTGTGTTATTCATAGTAGTAATTGTCTGCCGGCTGGCAGAACTCCTTTCCTTTAGATTCATATCAAAATATAAAAGCAGTATAAAATGAAATGTGCAAAATGTCAACTGCGTATTTGATGCGGTTAACAATTGAAAATGTGATATGTTGACAAATATGGTTACAGAGAAACTGTATAGTATTGTGCAAACATTAAAATAAATATATAAAAATCAGACAATTTAATGTAAAAAATAAAATAATGAAAAATAAAAGAAAATAATTACAAAAAGTATTGACAAAACAAAATGCGGATGATATTATGTAATCAATCCAAAGGAAATCCGAAATAAACAAAAAGGACTCCTGACGAGAAAGGGAATCTTGAAAATTCTATAGCATATATTTTATAAGAGAATTTTTATTATCAGAGTTCCGATTCATTTAGAAATCTAAAATGCATATATAGGTATAAAGTATTTGGTAATGCATCGAATATTAGATATCGTAAAGTATATTGTAAAGATAGAGAATGGATGAGGTAAGATTATAAAATGATATCACGGGGATATAGGAATAATCTTAATGAAAGAGACAAGGTAATAAATATCATTTATATCTTATGTGTATAAAGAATGAAAAAAGTTTATAAGGATAAAAAATATTTCATATGTCGGTGAGATATGTTGATTGGAAATTTATGAAAAGGAGGCTTAATCCAATGGACACAGTAGAATCATCGAATCAATATGTTAGTGGTATGACAGTTAAAAATTCCCATAGAGTAAGCCTTTATAATAATAGATAAAAAGGCCGGTAGAGGAGATTCAGATAATAATAAAAATAAACGGAGAAAATAAAACCGGATAATAAAAATAAAAAAACTGTAAACATATTGAACATAATACCATATATTTAAATATATTATTAAAATGTGTAAAGAAACATGAATAGTAGATTTGAATGAACATGTAGGACAATGAGTAAAAGATCATTGAAATACATAAAAAGGCGTCAGGGAATAAAATAATAATTAATTCTCCGAAACAAATGAAAAGTATATGATAAAATTGAATATGTAACAGCCATCATAATAAAAAGAATTATGATGGCTGTTTTTTTATCGCCATGCGTTCGTAAGGAGCTGCCAGTGGCAGGTTTTCGGCATTGCCATGCATTCGGAAGAAGCTGCCGACAATAAATTATAAACTTTTGTAACTTTTGTAATATTTTTTTAACATATTTAACCGGATATTTTGACAATAGACAGGTCATATGATAAACTTATATAAGTAAAATTGTAGGGAAATACGCTTTTTTAAAATAAATATTTGAGGTGAGAAATATTGGATAAATATGAATATAGGGTAAAGACCGAGCAGATGCTTGATCATCTGGAAAAAAAGGAATACCAGAAAGCAATGGATATAGCTGAAAGTATAGACTGGCGAAGAGTAAAGAACGCTTCTATGCTTAATACGGTAAGTGAGATTTATGAATATAACGGAGAATTTAAGAAAGGGAGAGATATCTTATTCCTGGCATTTGACAGAGCACCGGGAAGCCGTAAAATCGTATATCGATTAGGTACATTGGCATTAAAGATTAAGGATATCAGAGAAGCGACAGACTGTTATGAAGAGTTTGTTAAGCTGGCGCCAAAAGACCCGAATCAATATATCCTGAAGTATAAGATCCTGAGAACTCAGGGAGCAGCACTTTCGGATCAGATTGCGGCGTTGGAAGAATTTAAAAAAGCGGAATATATTGAAAAATGGGCATATGAACTTGCCAAGTTATATGATGAGGCGGGAATGACTGCGGAATGTCTGGAAGAATGTGATGACCTGATTCTTTGGTTCAGCGAAGGAAAGTATGTATACCTGGCGATGGAACTTAAGATGAAGTATAAGCCATTGACGCCGCTTCAGCAGGAAAAATATGACAGCCGTCCGGGAGCAGTAAAGAAGCAGCCGGAACCTGTAAAACAGACGGAGTCAACATTGGAAGAAGTTGACGATGAGAATGAATATGATGAAGGTTCTGAGGAAGAGGTACAGGAAAGTACGGTGCAGAGAATAGATGATGCACAAGTACAGGAGATTCCGCCGGAGCCGGTTCCGATGCAGGAAGAGTTTGAAATACCGGAGGAAGCCGCACAGGCAGATGTCGTACCGGAGGAAGTTGTACCGGAAGCAACTGCAGCAGTGGAAGAGACTCCGATGTATAGGGAAGAAGAACCGGAAGCATCTGTTGAGGCACCTGAAGAGCATACATCAGCAATCAAACAGGTAGTTACGGGGGCCACATTAGAAGAAGCTCTGGCACAGGGTGTTGCTGTTGCAAGCGGTATTAATATTGAAGAAGAAGCAATGAAAGAGCGCGAGGATGAAATCCTGGCAAACGGTCAGATGATGATCGATGATATCCTTCAGAAATGGGAAGCAAAACAGAAAGATCATGAAGAGGCGATTGCAAAGCAGAAAGCCAAAGATGAGGAGCGTCTCCAGAAGGAAAGAGAACAGGCAAGAATCCGTCAGGAAGAAGAGCGCAAAGAAGTAGAAAGAAAAGCAGCTGAAGCAGAGGCCAGAAGAAAAGCTGAAGAAGAGGCAGCAAGAAAAGCAGCTGAGGAAGAAGCCAGAAGAAAAGCCGAAGAAGAGGCCAGAAGAAAAGCTGAAGAAGAGGCCAGAAGAAAAGCTGAGGAAGAGGCAGCAAGAAAAGCAGCCGAGGAAGAAGCCAGAAGAAAAGCCGAGGAAGAGGCAGCAAGAAAAGCAGCCGAAGAAGAGGCAGCAAGAAAAGCAGCCGAAGAAGAGGCCAGAAGAAAGGCTGAAGAAGAAGCAGCAAGAAAAGCAGCTGAGGAAGAAGCCAGAAGAAAAGCTGAGGAAGAGGCAGCAAGAAAAGCTGAAGAAGAGGCCAGAAGAAAGGCTGAAGAAGAGGCCAGAAGAAAGGCCGAGGAAGAGGCAGCAAGAAAAGCTGAGGAAGAGGCAGCCGACGAGAAAGAATCTGAAAGAAATACACAGAGAATACCGGATGACATTGTCCGTCTGATGGAAGAGATGGAGAGTGAAAATGAAGATTCCGAAGATGAGATTTATGAGGAAGAACTTGAAGACGGTCCGGGAATGGATGAAGATTTCATAGAAGGAATCGAAGATGAGCTTGCCGGACTGGATATGAACGGAAGCAGTTTCGAGGAAGGTGATTTTGACGAAGCCGACTTTGAGGAAGAGGATCTTGAAGGGGAAGACTTTGACGAAGGCGACTTTGAGGAAGAAGATCTTGAAGGAGAAGACTTTGACGAAGGCGACTTTGAGGAAGAAGATTTCGACGAGGAAGACTTTGACGAAGCTGACTTTGAGGAAGAAGATCTTGACGAGGAAGAACTTGAAGAGGCCGATTTTGACGAAGACGATGACGAAGACGACTTTGAAGACATAGATGATGAAGAAACCGATTTTGACGAAGGCGACTTTGAAGAAGATATGGACGAAGAGGATTTCGACGAAGAAGAGATCGACGATGACGAAGAGCTTGATTTTGGCGAAGACCTTGAAGGGGAAGATTTTGACGAAGCTGACTTTGAGGAAGAGGATCTTGATGAAGGAGACTTTGAGGAAGGCGACTTTGAGGAAGAAGATTTTGACGAAGAAGAGATCGAAGATGAGGATGACACAGAAGAATTAGAGATTGAAGAGCCATCCGAAGAAGAGATCCAGGCAAGAATTAAAAAGTCAAAAGGTGGAGTTCCATTTGATACCGGATTCGTTGTAACAGGAAGATATGATCTGAGTGCAACGAGTGAAATCGGATTAAAGGCAGGACTTACGGAAGAACAGAAGAAGTTATTCTCATATTTCGTTCCGGTAAGAGGAATGAGTGAACAGATCGTAGAGGTTCTTGATAATGACAGACGTGCCCAGAGAGAGGGTACTTCCAAGACAGGAAACCTTCTGGTAATCGGAAGAAAAGGATCTGGTAAAACAGTTCTTGCGGTTGATATCGTAAAAGCAATCCAGAAACAGAGAAATCTGAAACAGGGTAAAGTAGCGATCGTTACAGGTGAGTCTTTGAATAAGAAAGAACTTACGAATATCATCCAGAAGCTTCGTGGAGGAGCAATCATCATTGAACATGCTGGCAAGCTGAATTCAAGAACGGTAAAAGAACTTAATTATCTGATGGAAAAGAAGACAGGTGAATTACTTTTCGTACTGGAAGATCAGAGAAAACCTCTGGAGCGTCTGATGACAGCTAATCCGGAATTCAAGAAGAAATTCAGTTCGAAACTGGAACTTCCGGTATTCATTAATGATGAGCTGGTAACATTCGGTCAGACATATGCGAAAGAGAATGGATATAAACTGGATGAGATGGGAATCCTTGCACTGTACAGCCGTATCGATGTAATGCAAAGAGAAGACCATGCAGTATCTGTTGCAGAAGTTAAAGAGATCATGGATGAAGCAATTGCTCATTCACAGAAAGCAAATGTAAAACACCTTGCACGAAGAGTATTTGGTAAGGGAACAGATGATTCTGACAGAATTATTCTGAAAGAAGAAGATTTTAAAATTTAAGTCAGATTTTGGAAGAGTTTTGACAAACTAAACTGTCAAAACTCTTTCTTTTTGCCCTTTTGTAAAGTATAATGTTGTTATAAATATGCAACAGAATGCGAGGGGTAATTATGGCTGAAAAAAAGAAGAAACCGTATGAAATAGGCGAGCTGGATCAATACCTTTTCGGACAGGGAAATCATTACGAGATTTATAAGAAGCTGGGTGCACATCTGGTACAGGACGGAAAACAAAAAGGTGTGTATTTTGCGGTATGGGCACCGCATGCACAGGCAGTTTCGGTAGTCGGAGAGTTCAATGAATGGGATACAGAGGCGAACCCGATGAAGAGAGAAGAACCTCTGGGAATCTATACCTGTTTTATACCTGGTGTGAAGAAAAATCAGATGTATAAGTATTGTATTGAGACTTATTCGGGAGAACAGATATTTAAGGCAGATCCATATGCCAATTATGCGGAATTAAGACCTGGAACAGCATCCAGAGTTACAGATATCGAGAATATAAAATGGACGGATACAGAATGGATGACCCACAGAAAGACCTGGAATCATAAGCATAAGCCGATGTCTATCTATGAGGCACATATTGGTTCCTGGATGCGCCATCCGGGACGGGAAGATGAAGGTTTCTATACATATAGAGAGTTTGCCAGAGCAATTACCAAATATATTAAAGAAATGGGTTATACACATGTGGAGCTGATGGGGATCGCGGAGCATCCGTTTGACGGTTCCTGGGGATATCAGGTGACTGGTTATTATGCACCGACATCCCGGTATGGAACACCGGAAGATTTCGCATGGATGATCAATTATCTGCATAGAAATAAGATCGGTATCATTCTGGACTGGGTACCGGCCCATTTCCCGAAGGATGCACATGGACTTGCTGATTTTGACGGAACTGCGACGTATGAATATGCAGATCCAAGACTTGGAGAACATCCGGACTGGGGAACAAAAGTGTTTGACTTTGGAAAAAATGAAGTCCGCAATTTCCTGATCTCCAATGCATTGTTCTGGATTGAAAAATTCCATATAGACGGACTTCGTGTAGATGCTGTTGCGTCTATGTTATATTTGGATTATGGACGGAAAGATGGCGAATGGGTAGCGAATAAGTATGGTGAGAATAAGAACCTTGAAGTGATTGATTTCTTCAAACATTTGAACTCTGTTGTTCTTGGAAGAAATCCGGGAGCACTCATGATCGCAGAAGAATCTACAGCATGGCCGAAGGTTACCGGTGATGTGGAAGAAGGCGGTTTAGGTTTCAGCCTGAAGTGGAATATGGGATGGATGCACGATTTCACGGAATATATGAAGCTGGATCCATATTTCCGTAAGGATAATCATCATCTGATGACATTTGCCATGAGTTATGCATACAGTGAGAATTATATCCTGGTATTGTCGCATGATGAAGTGGTACATCTTAAGTGTTCGATGCTTAATAAGATGCCGGGACTGGGATTTGATAAATATGCTAACCTTAAAGCTGGTTATGCATTCATGATGGGACACGCCGGTAAGAAGCTTCTTTTCATGGGGCAGGAATTCGCACAGCTTCGTGAATGGAGCGAGGAAAGAGAACTTGACTGGTTCCTGTTGGCTGAGCCGGAGCATCAGCAGATGAAAGAGTGGGTAAAAGCGTTGCTTCATCTGTATAAGAGTCATAAGGCGATGTATGAGATGGATCAGAGCTGGGAAGGATTTGAATGGATCAATGCGGATGATGGATACAGAAGTATCTATAGTTTCATGAGACATTCCAAAGGTGCAAAGAAGAATCTGTTGTTCGTCTGCAACTTTACGCCGATGGCAAGAGATGATTACAGAGTCGGAGTTCCGAGAAAGAAACAGTATAAGTTGATTCTGAACAGTGATGAGGAAAAATACGGCGGAACCGGAGAGGTAAGGAAGAAGATTTATAAGGCTGAGGCAAAAGAATGTGATGGAAGACCGTATTCATTTGCTTATAAGCTGCCGCCTTACGGAGTTGCTGTGTTTGAATTTTAAGAGGAGTAATTTTAGGATTATTTAAATTTTGGAATAGAGAGATTTTAATTTGAATGAAGTAAAATAAAAAACGCCGGGAAGTTTTTTTAAGCTTCCCGGTGTTTTTATACTAAAGTATGCAAGAAAAGCTGCCAGTGGCAGGTTTGCTGTATTGTCATTATAATTCGTTTGTTACTATAATTACCTGCTAATGCTTATGTCTAGTTGGCAGAGCCGTTAGCTGTGGAATCAGACGTATCAGAGTTGGAAGAATCTGATTCGCTGCTGCCTGGTAAGCTGCTCTGAGTATCGGACTGATCATCGGCACTGTTATTCAGTGAAGAATCATCAGCAGAGTTGTCTGTTGTGCCGGCATCTGAAGAATCTGCATCACTGTTCAGAGAATCATTCTGTGTGTCGTCAGACTGATCATCATCAATATCTTTGCTGTCCTCTGTATTGGCATCGTTTTTGCTCTTATCTGAATTGTCTTTTTTAGAATCGCTTCCGCCGAACAGATCCTTGAAGAATTTCTTGATCTTGCCCCAGAATCCGCTGTCATCGCTGTTGTCATCCGAACTGCTGCCGGAAGAATTATCTGCGCTGTCGGAATTGTTCGAAGAAGAGTTGTCGGAAGAATCCAGTGTGCTGTTACTTACGACATCATCGCCGAGTGCACTGTCATCCGTATTGTTGATGATTCCGCCATCAGAGCTGTCACTGCCGCCGAAGATTCCTTTGATGGAATTCCAGAGGTTGGAGAAGAATCCCTCGCTCTTTCCGTCGATGTTGTTCAGTGTATTCTTCAGTGCTTTGACATCATAGTCATACTGGGAAATGTTCTTTAACAGTTCAGTGATCTTGTCGATCTGTTCCTGTGTCAGAGTGACATCGTTATTCTTGGCAGCATCTTCCACTGCATCCTGAATATCGTTTTCATCTTTTAAGCCGTCTTTAATAACGCTTTCTTTGGCATCATTCATGACATCTTCGGCTTTGTCCTGTCCGATATCATTTGCCAGATCTCCTGTTGTGACAAGTTCGTCGGTTGCGGCAGCCTTCTGATCTTCGTTCAGAGTTGTTCCGGTGGCTTTCTCATAAGCCATCATGATTCCTGTCAGTGCGCCTGTTCCGGATACTTCGATCGGAGAAGCAGCGATAACGTTACAGTTCTCAACACCGGATGTAAGAAGTGTACTGGAGATCATAGAACTTGTAACATAAGTTAAGTTGGAAACCTTTACTTGGATTCCGCCGCTTGTGGTCGGCTCTACATATGAACAGCTGTAGGTACGGGTACCGATCTGTTCTTCCGGAGCGACCCCTTCGAGATATTTTCTTTCATCTGCATTGGTAACTTCGATGACTTCTGCTTTATCAGAAGAGGTACCAAAGTACTCATACATGGAATTCTTCTGTGAATCTGACAGGTTAGCTCCAAGTGTTACAACTTTAGATGAATCTGCCTTTACGACCAATGGTGCCGCAGTAGAACCAAGTACAACTGCCATGGCAACTGGTAATGCTCTTTTTAAATTTTTCATAATGCGTGGTGTGTTCACCATGCCCCCTTTTTATTAAATATATTTATCCCTGTTACTTCTTAAATATAGCATAAAAAACTATGTTTTCCTAGGAAATATAAATTAACTATTTCTAAAGATTTTCTGTAGACGTGCGTCAAAATCGTTCTGTGATATCATCCCCTGCATGACAGCGATCAGTTCCTGGTCTTTGAAAAAGAGAAATGTCGGAAGAAGATCTGTCTGATACTCAGCTGCGAGAAGTCCGGATTCTGTGGTCTCTACTTCAAAAAAGCGAATGCTGCCGGAATATTTTTTCTGATATTTTTTTTCGAGATCTTCTATAATGGAACGCATCATTGCACATTTTATGATCTGCTACACAGCACTGCTTATTTACCGGCTGATGGAGAAAAAGCTGGATCTGCATGGGACTCATTACACGGCAGATACACTGATAGAGACCATGAAAAGTATGGACGTGGCAAACATCGAGGATATGTGCTATATGTCAACCTACACAAGTTCTGAAGCGTGCACTGCCCTGAAT
>ERZ773228.2439-NODE-2439-length-16987-cov-3.921923_pt1 | contig 16987 bp, 20 predicted proteins | sample MGYA00580524_ERZ773228 | MGnify/ENA primary metagenome ERZ773228 (study PRJEB29015, sample SAMEA2737768) | human gut metagenome | biome: human gut; feature: human-associated habitat; material: faeces | place: China | collected 2012 ... | reverse complement strand
CATTACTTTCATATCTGAGTCGCTGCCCATTACGATTCCAACTTTTGGCATAATGATCTCCTTTTCTTTTATCTATAAGTATTTTAATAAATAGCTAACCACTTATAAGTTATTTTACTAAGTCTGTTGCGGTATGTCAACCGTTACTTATCTGACCATTATTTAATTTTACTTATTGGTATTATTGAAAATCCATAACTAATACTAATTCAGAGGTTCATTGAGGATCTCTGTTCCCGGAAGAACAAACCGTCCATCACGGATAATTTCTGTCTCTGTTCCGTCTTTCGCCACTACAACAATGCTTCCCAGCTCATCATAAGGGATGGTGATATCGGTATGGCACTGGAAATATGCTTTCGACGGATCCTCTTTTCTCAAGATCGATATGCTGTTGTCTCTTGCAATAATCTCTTTTCCATCCGGATTGTAAACCTTTACATCCTCTGCCCAGCTGTAGCAGGTATCCCCTACTGCAAAATGCGGTCCCGTCTTTTCAGCGATCAGAATCGTATATTTATCTGCAATATCATATTTCTTCGCAACCGCATAAGCTGTGGTATTGGTTCCGATCGCAAACTCGCCGATCGGAAGTGTCTGATGATTGTGCAGAATGTTATCGAAAATATATTTTTTATTTTCTTCTTCTGAATCAAAATTGGTGCAGGTATACTCTGTGATCTTTCCTTCTTTAAAACTGATCTTCAGATTGTAATACGGAAGTCCGTGAAGGAATACCTTGCTCACAAAAAGGGTACCTTCTGTTCCTTCCAGTACCGGAGAAGTGAACACCTCACCTACCGGAATATTGACATCGGCAACACAGTTTTCAAAGATCGTCTCTTTTGCCGGATCGGCAAGCGGATGAAGCATCACTTTCAGATCCGTCTGGTTTTCGCCTGAGCCTGTTACTTTTACATACTCTCCTTTATCCAGTGCATCGATCATTGTCTGCTGCACCTTCTGGTAAAGCTTGTAATCCAGAGTATTGATCTTGATCGTTTCATCAAAGATCTCATGATACTGCTCTCCGATTTCCGGAACCGGCCAGGAAATGATCGTAAAGCTTCTCTCATCTCCCGGAAGATATTCATTGGTCAGACGTCCGGCCCTTCCATTCATCGCAACCAGAAGTTCTTCCTGCTTCTCGCTTAATTTAACTGCCTCTGGTTTAGCCTGCGGAACAAAAGTCTTTTCTCCGAAAATGTCGATCACTGCCGGTCCTGCATAGCCTGCTGCAATCTCTTTATTCTGCTCGTAAGTGGTACGCATCACTTCCAACTTTCGCTCTACATACTGTTTATCCATCACAAGCCCGATATCATCTCTGTGGTCATAGACATACTGCTTGTTGCCGGAAATATTGAAAAATCCGATCTGGCTGTTGCGTCCTCTTGTGATCACGCTGTGACTTGTCCGGAAAATACTCGGCTTTAATCCCATTTTGGCAAAATTCTCAATGGCTTTTTTTACGATCCGTTCAAATCCCATTGCATAGTAAATGTTGACTACAGATTTTTTTGACAGGTCTTTTCCGGTATTTACAAAACCAATCCTGTATCCTTCACTGAAGGTATCTGCCATCTTATCAATCTTCTCCTGTGAAAGTGAATTTAAGTATGCGGCTGTCTCTCTTTCATTTACCCCCACATATTCTCCCATACGGTAGAGATAACGCAGATCGGAAAGATCTTCATTCATGATCATATTCACAATGAAGCATCCTCTTTCCGGATCGATCTGGTCTTTGATGCGGTCTGCCGCAAATACATCGCAGTAATCACTTGCATACCAGTAAAAGATTTCCTTCAGGCTTTCCAGCTGCGGCTGCTTTTCTTCTTCAAATTTGTTGTAGATTTCAATCAAAAGCTCTGCTCCGATCACAACATACTCCATACGCTGTTCCTGAACATAGGAAATGCTTCCGCGTATCTCGGTGTAAACCGCAGACAAAAAGCTTCCAACTTCTCCTCCCAGCACCGAAACCGCATAAGCCGGATTTGCATAAGATTTCTCATAGTTTGCTTCCAGTTCGTCTGCATAAAGATCCTTCATCTCTTCCTGCAGCTCTTCTTCTGACATCTCTTTCTGCTTTCCGCTTTCCACATTCTGTTTCAGCTCATCAAGCTTTAAAATAAACCGAGCCACATGCTGGAAATACTCCCGATATGGCTCTGCTACTGTTTTTTCTTCTATTATTGCTTTCATTCTGTCAATTGCCAGATTATATCTTTCTTCCATTTATACACATCCTCTTATAAATACTAAGATCAGGGCAAGTAAAATAAGTCCGTTTACAACAATTCCGATCTTGCAGGTCAGATAATTTTTATCTCTTTCTTTAAATCCTTTTACACCCGTTACAATACCGATGCAGGCAAGAATCATATCGAAAACCCCAAAGCTTCCTACCATTGCTGCTGATTTCCCTTTATTCATAAATGCCATTACAATCAATCCCGCTATCACTGCCGTAACAAGTACTGCCATCACACAGGACCAGATTCCCTTGCGGGAATGCTTTCTTTTTATCTGACCATACTTCCGGCTTCTTTTATTTCGATCTCTTTCGCGTGCTCTTTTTTTATCTCTCCTGCTTCGCATCGTGCCATCTCCTTATCATATTACAAATCGCGAAGACGATATACCCGATCACACCGCCAAGGGTGTTGAGCAGCATATCATCCACATCAAAACTCCCCACTCTTGTTACCAGCTGAAAGCACTCCACAAAGAAGCTCACTCCAAAACTGTAGAAAAGGGTAAGAAAAAAGCTACGATACCGGCTTGCCATCGGCATAAAAAATCCAAATGGTATGAAAATCAGGACATTTCCGAACAGATTTGCATAAGCTACCCATCCCAAAACATCTCGATACAGCCAAAATCTTTTTATTTCACAGAAAAGAACCAGGTTATAATGATATTCCCCGGTTCCTTCCCGTCCATACCAGTCAGAAAAAATCAGAAAGTAAAATAAAAATCCAATATACAGGACAAATAAAATCTTCCCAAGAACCCGAAGTCTTTTTCTGTTCTTTGCTTTCAACTTAAAGCGCCCTTCCTAAAATGTCAGTCCCTTTTTCGCACCAAGCAGCTTTCCACCGCTGACAAGCAAAATGATCCCGGTTGTCACACCAACAACAATAGAAATAATTCCGATCGCAATATTGGCACCGCCGGCAAGTCCCATCACTTTATATGTCTTTTCTGTCACTGTAACTCCTCCTTATTTTGCACCATACTGCTCATAGTATGCGTCGATTGCAGCCTTGATCTTGTCATCGATAACAATTTCACCATTGCACGGTTTGTTGTACAGATGCTCTACTACATCCTTCATGGTTACGATTGCATTAGTTTCAAATCCGTAAAGATCCTTTACTTCATCGAGTGCGCATTTCACACCGCCTTTTCCTACTTCCATACGGTCAAGGGATACCATCAGTCCAACAATTGTTACATCAGCGGCTCCTCTTACCTTCGGTACAGTCTCTTCCATGGATTTGCCGGATGTGGTAACATCTTCGATCATAACCACGCGGTCTCCGTCCTGAAGCTTGCTTCCGAGGAAGCTTCCCTTATCTGCTCCGTGATCTTTTTCTTCTTTACGGTCTGAGCAGTAACGGATCTCTTTTCCGTATAATTCACTGTAAGCGATCGCGGTTACAACTCCAAGCGGGATTCCTTTGTAAGCAGGTCCGAATAATACATCAAAATCATCCCCGTATTTGTCATGGATTGCTTTTGCGTAATATTCACCGAGTCTTTTGAGCTGTGATCCTGTCACATAAGCTCCTGCATTCATGAAGAAAGGGGACTTTCTTCCGCTTTTCAGTGTAAATTCTCCAAATTTAAGCACGTGGCTTTCTACCATAAAATCAATAAATTCCTGTTTGTAGCTTTCCATTTTATTTATCCTCCATCTCTTATATGTTCTTTATTTTACAATTCCAACCATATCTTTCACAGACTCAAAGCCATTCTTCTTCATGTAGGCTTCAATTCCATCGATCACTTCCATCGTCACTGCCGGATTGTGAAAGTTGGCTGTTCCTACGGATACGGCACTTGCTCCTGCAAGAAGGAACTCGATCGCATCTTCTGCGCAGGAAATACCGCCCATCCCGATGATTGGGATGTTCACTGCCTGTGCTACCTGATATACCATGCGGACAGCGATCGGTTTGACGATCGGTCCTGATACACCTCCGGTCTTATTTGCCACCGCAAATGTCTTACGATTGATATCAATCTTCATACCGGTCAGTGTATTGATCAGGGAAACTGCGTCCGCACCGCCTGCTTCTGCCGCTTTTGCTATCTCAGTAATATCGGTTACATTCGGTGTCAGCTTCATGATGATCGGCTGCTTTGCGATCTTCTTGATCTGTCCGGTCAGCTCTTCTACATGCTTTGCATCCTGTCCGAAAGCAAGGAATCCTGCATTGACATTCGGGCAGGAAATGTTGATTTCCATCATATCGATCGGTTCATCCGCAAGGCGTTCTACCACTTCAAGATACTCTTCCGGTGCATGTCCGCAGACATTCACAATGATCTTGGTATCATAGTTTTTCAGATACGGAATATCTCTTTTACAGAACAGATCGATTCCCGGATTCTGAAGTCCTATGGCGTTCATCATTCCGCCGTAAACCTCGGCTACACGCGGAGTCGGATTGCCCGGCCACGGTACATTTGCCACACCTTTTGTTGTCACAGCTCCAAGCTTGTTCAGATCTACAAATTCAGAAAACTCTTCTCCTGATCCGAAGGTTCCTGATGCCACTGTTACCGGATTCTTCCATTCTACTCCGGCAATATTTACACGCATATCCATTAGATTTCCACCTCCGTAGAAAGAAATACCGGTCCGTCTTTACAGATACGTTTGTTGTGCACATTGCTGTGCGCATCCTTTTCCTTTGACTTGCACACGCACGCAAGACAGGCACCGATTCCACATGCCATTCTCTCTTCCAGAGAAATATAGCATTCGATTCCGTTTGTTTCTGCATACTGTTTGATCGCACGAAGCATCGGAGTTGGTCCACAGGCATAGATCATATCTGCTTCCAGCGCATTCTCACGGATTGCATCCATGACATTTCCTTTTGTTCCGACACTGCCATCTTCGGTTGAAATATAAAGCTCTCCTGCCTGTTCAAATTCTTTTTTCAGGAAGGTATGTGCATCACGGTATCCAACCACAATCTGCTTTTTCTCACATTCCATCTGTTTTGCAAGCTCCAGGATCGGCGGCACACCGATTCCTCCTCCCATCAGAAATACCTTCTTTCCTTCGGCCTTCTCAAATGGGAATCCATTACCAAGTGGTCCGATCACCGGAATTGTATCTCCTGCCTTCATCTGTGAAAATTCTTCTGTTCCGGTTTTTTCCCCTGTTACACGGTAAACCACACGAAGTTTTCCACCTTCTTTATCGATCTCACAGATACTGATCGGGCGCGGAAGAAGCTTGCTTCCATCATTGGTATACATGGAAATAAACTGCCCCGGTCTTGCACTCCCTGCTGCTTCTGTCTGGATCCACATACTGAAGATTCCATCTGCAAGCTGCTCCTGCGATACAACCTTTGCCTGTTCTTTTTTCTTTGTAGTCATCTTCTATTCTCCTATAATCCGGATTTGCCGGTATGTCAGAAGCTTCTGTCACACCGGCTCATTCTTTTCTCTTATCTGTTCTCAAGCGCGCCTTTGATATCTGCTACCATGGCTTCTACTGCTGCACGGGATGCATCTCCAAAGTTCTCTGCACCGTATTTTGCATAAGCTTCCTGCTTATATGCTGCAATGATTCCTCTGGATGAGTTTACGATTGCTCCAAGTCCATCTTCATTGAAGAAATGAACCAGATCTTTTCCTTTTCCACCTTGTGCACCGTATCCCGGAACCAGAATGTAGGATTTCGGCATTACTTTACGAAGGACTTTTCCCATCTCCGGATAAGTAGCTCCCACAACTGCTCCGATGTAGCTATAATCATCACCCATGCAGTCTGCTCCCCACTCGGCAACCTTTTCTCCGACCAGTTCGTAAAGCGGACGGCCATCGATCAGCCGATCCTGGAATTCTCCACTGGATGGATTGGATGTCTTAACAAGGATAAAAAGACCTTTCTTCTCTTCTTTACATACTTCGATAAATGGCTTTACTCCGTCAGATCCAAGATACGGATTCACAGTAGCGAAATCTTCATCGAACGGTACATAGGATTTGCTTCCTACCTGAACTCTTCCAAGATGTCCAACAGCATATGCTGCTGAAGTAGAACCGATATCACCTCTCTTGATATCTCCGATGACAACAAGTCCTTTTTCTTTACAGTAGTCTACCGTCTTCTTGAATGCCTGAAGTCCCGGAATTCCGAACTGTTCGTACATAGCGATCTGCGGTTTAACTGCCGGGATCAGATCATAAGTCTTATCCACGATCTCTTTGTTGAACTGCCAGATAGCTTCTGCTGCTCCTTCCAAAGTCTCGCCATACTCTGCAAATGCCTTTTTCTGTACCTGCTCTGGTACATAGGAAAGCATCGGATCCAGTCCGACAACGATAGGTGCTCCTGTTTTTTTAATGTTAGCGACTAATTTGTTAATCATCTTATTCCCTCCAGTTTTCTATTTATATTTTTGCTGTAACAGAAAGTATTGTCCTTTTGTTACCTGAAAAAAAATATTCTTTACTTATGATATCATATTAAAAACTAAAAGGGAATGCCGTTTTCGGCATTCCCTCCGGATTTCTGTTATTGATTGATTTTATTTCTCACCTGTTCCAATGCTGCATCAAGCTGATTATCTGCATTCGGATTATTCTCATCCTGCTGATATTCAACTTCTACGTCCGGCGTAATTCCTTTTTTGTGAATATTTCTTCCATTCGGAGTATAGTACTCAGCCATTGTCAGCTTCACACAGGTTCCGTCTCCAAGATCAAAAATCTGCTGAACGATTCCTTTTCCGTAAGTTGTTGTTCCGACGATCGATCCAAGTCCGTAGTCCTGGATCGCTCCGGCAAAAATCTCGGAAGCACTTGCACTGTTGCCGTCAACAACAACCGACATCGGCTTCGTAAACTGGTGTTCATCATCCGATGAGATCACCTCTTCGTGACCACTCTTGTCTTTTGTTGACACGATCGTACCTTTTGGCAGTAACAGATCCAGCATCTGTGTGACTGTCGCAAGATTGCCTCCCGGATTCGCCCGAAGATCAACCACAAGTCCTTTCATCCCCTGGTCCTCCAGACTGCCGAGTGCACTCTTGAACTGGTCATAGGTCACACTGTCAAATTCCGTAACCCGGATATAACCGATCTGGTCATCCTTCATTTCAGACTTGACTGTCTCCACCTGGATTTTTCTCCGGGTAACCGTCATTGTCACTTCCTTCGCATCATCCCCACGCAGGACTGTGATATCAACAGTCGTATTCTCTACACCGCGGATCAGCTGTACAACATCGGAAAGATCCGTTCCACTTACGTCCTTATCTCCAACCTTATACAGAATATCATTTACCTGGATACCTGCTTCGTTCGCCGGGCTGTTCTCATAAACCTGAACTGCAGTGATCACCTTAGTTTCCTGATTCTGTGAAAAAACAACTCCGATTCCCGAATACTCTCCCGAAGTTGATTCCTGCAGGGATCTGGTCTGTTCTTCATCATAATATACAGAATACGGATCTCCCAGTGCATTAATGTATCCACTGTAAAGTCCGTTCTCCAGATCTTCTTCTTTCAAATCATCTGTATAAAGATAATTTTCATCAATCAGCTTTTTCAGTTTATTCAGTTTTTTCTCTTCCTGCGCATTTACAACCTTTTCCTGACTGGTTCCAAGGTCTACACCTGCGACATTCATAATTCCAAGTGCCGCAGCACCTACCATAAACATAGCGAGGGCGCCTGCAAGCGCCCCCTTCCAAAAATTCTTTTTATTATTTTCCATCATTTACTCTTTCATACCTGTTATGTATTATCTTACAGATAGTTCAGTGGATTGACCGGTACACCATTTACATGAACTTCAAAGTGAAGATGTGGTCCTGTGGAAATTCCGGTCGTACCGACATTTCCAATCACCTGACCTCTTGCCACCGTCTGTCCCACGGTAACATTCATCGAACTCAGATGCTGATACCATGTCTGCATTCCATTACCGTGATTGATTACGATGTAATTTCCACGTGCACTATTGTACTGTGCGGTAATAACGGTTCCAGAATCAGCCGCATAAACTGCTGCTCCGTATCCTGCACCATAATCGATTCCGTCATGACCGGTTGTTGCACCTGCAGTCGGTGCCACACGTCCGCCAAAGCCACTGGTAATCACTGCTCCCGGTACCGGATGTGTAAGTGATCCGGTTCCCGTTGCACTTGCATTGCTGCTCGTATTGCCTGAGCTGCTTGTGCCTGACGAAGCTGCTGCCGCTGCCTGTGCTGCCTGAGCGGCTGCCGTTGCTTCTGCTTCTTTTCTGCGGGCTTCTGCCGCCTCTGCTTCTGCAATCAGCTGCTTCAGCTTGTCAGCGTTACTGCTGATCTCAGATGTCAGGTTATTGATCTGAATGTTCTTATCAGCAAGAAGCTTTTCTACATTTGCCTGTTCTCCCGCAAGTTCATCCTGCAGGCTTTCCAGCTCTGCATACTCTTTTTTAAGTGCATTTTCTCTGTTCTCGACATCTTTTCTTGTATCTTCGTATTCTACAAGAAGTTCACGGTCACATTTGGAAATCTTGTTGATGTATTCTGCTTTGTTCAGCAGATCTGCAATACTGTTAGCTTCCATCAGGATCTCCAGGAATTCATTGCTCCCGTTCTCATACATATACTTGATACGTAGCTTCATCGTCTGGTACTGGTCATCTTCGTTGGCTTTCGCAGTTACCAGCTCTGTCTCTGCATCATTGATCTCCGTCTCTTTTGCAGTCAGATCTGACTGTGTCTTCTCCATCTTTGATACAATGGAATCCAGTTCAGAAGAAAGTTCCGACTTCTCCGCCTCAGCCGTATTCTTCTGCTGTTCCAGCTCCTGCTGCTTCTTTTTCGCATCCGAAATATCATCAGCCTGTGCCGGAATTACCATACTGAAGCAAAGTGTAAACGCCAGTAACGCCCCAAGTATTTTTTTCCCTCTTATCATATTCGTCTCCCTTAAATATTATGCGACTAGACTCTTAAGTGCTTTCTAATCGTAAAGAAACTTCCCACAAAACCAATTCCGATTCCCAGTAAAAGTCCGACCGGAAGCAGTGTCTTGTATACCTGCCCCACCGGAAGGAAATCCAGAATATTATTCAGCAAGCTGAATTTTGTAAGAATATAAGTAATTGCTTTATTATAAAGTACATAAAGGATACCAAGCGGAATCGCCGCACCGACAAGACCGATCAGGATACCTTCAATGATGAACGGTGCCCGTACAAAACCATCCTTCGCACCGATATATTTCATGATTGCAATCTCTTCCCTTCGGACAGTAATACCCATTGTGACCGTATTGCTGATCAGGAAAATGGATACTGCCAGAAGAATCGCAATGATAACAACCGATACATACCATACCAGCTTGTTCACACTGTTCAGTGTATTGGCTACGGTATCTGATTTGTTAACCTTGCGAACCCCGTCAAGGCTTTCCGCAAAGGAAACCAGCTTCTTCTGTGAAGCCACATCTGTCATATATACTTCATAGTTGTCAGACCCTGCCAGAGGGTTATCATTTTTAAATCCTTCTGCAAGGTCACTTGATTCGCCAAAATACTGATCTTTAAATGTATCCCATGCTTCGTCTGCAGACACATACTTGATCTCTTTTACACCATCCTGCTTTTTAAGCTGTGCGCCAATATTATCAATCTGCTCCTGCGTTGCATCATCATTAAAAAATACAGTGATTGCCACGCCTTCTTCTGCTTTGTGTACAATATACTGGAAGTTCATAATAATTGAGAAAAACAGTCCGAACACAAAGATACATGCAGCCATAGTTGCAACAGATGCCAGTGAAAACATCTTATTTCTTCCAATATTCTTAACTCCCTGTTTCACGGAGTATCCAACTGTACTAATCCTCATGCTTATACCCACCTTCTTGTTCGTCGCTGACAATGACACCCTTCTTCATCGTAATAACGCGCTTTTTCATCTCGTTTACAATTTCCTGGTTGTGAGTAACTACCAGAACTGTAGTTCCTCTCTCGTTCGCTTCTTCAAGAAGTTTCATGATCTCCCATGAGTTGGTTGGATCCAGGTTTCCTGTCGGCTCATCAGCCAGCAAAATAGCAGGCTCATTTACAACAGCTCTGGCAATTGCAACTCTCTGCTGTTCTCCACCGGACAATTCCTTCGGGAACGCTTTGTACTTCTGTGCCAGTCCGACCAGTGACAGAGCTGCCGGCACTTTCTTTTTGATGACACGGGTAGATTTTTCTGTAACCCGCTGTGCAAATGCAATATTCTCATAAATATTGCGGTCTTTCAGAAGTCTGAAATCCTGGAATACAACGCCGATTCCTCTTCTGTACTGCGGAATCTGGCGATGTTTCATACGATTCAGATTCTGACCGTTGACAATAATCGTACCTGACGTTGGTTCGATCTCCTTCATCAGAAGACGTATCAACGTAGACTTTCCGGAACCGCTGTCTCCAACTACGAATACGAACTCTCCCTGTTCGATCCGAAGGTTGATACCATTGAGTGCAGCAATACCCTTCGAGTATTCCTTGGTAACTTCTTTAAGTTCTATCATATGCTCCTCCTAATTATCCATACTCCGATATAACTTAATACTCCAGTGTTTCCATGTATTTCATATATTTGACTACCATCAGCGCGATCTTAAATGTGATTGCGTCCTCAAATACGCGCAGATCCAGTCCGGTGCTCTTCTGCAGTTTGTCAAGACGGTACACCAGTGTATTTCTGTGAATATACAGCTGTCTTGATGTCTCGGAAACATTCAGGCTGTTCTCAAAGAACTTATTGATGGTCGTGAGCGTCTCTTCATCAAATTCGTCCGGAGATTTCCCCTCAAAAATTTCGCGGATAAACATCTTGCAGAGTGGAATTGGGAGCTGATAGATCAGTCGTCCGATTCCAAGCGCACTATATGCAATAACTTCCTTCTCGTCGAAGAAGATCTTTCCTACATCGAGCGCAAGCTTCGCTTCTTTGTAAGACTTGGATACTTCTTTGATGTCATTGACGATCGTACCATATGCGATACGGATATTCTCTTCTCCTTCTGCTTTCAGAAGATCAAGAATCTCATGCGCAGTCTTGTCCATCTCCGGATATCCATCGCCAGGACCTAATTCTTTTACTACGATGATGTTCTTCTCATCAACAGCTGTAATAAAGTCCTTGCCCTTTCCACCCAGAACAGAACGGAGACTGTCAAGCGCACTGACATCTCTCTCCCGAGAAGTCTCAACTATAAAGATATCACGTTTTACCTCTGTGTCAATATGTAATTTTTTGGCGCGATTATAAATATCCACCAGAAGAAGGTTGTCAAGAAGAAGGTTTTTGATGAAATTATCCTTGTCAAAACGCTCCTTATATGCTACCAGAAGATTCTGGATCTGGAAGGCTGCAATCTTGCCAACCATATAAACATCTTCACTGCCGCCATTGGCGATCAGAATGTACTCCAGCTGGTGTTCATCATAAATTTTGAAAAACTGATACCCCTGAATCACCTGACTTTCTGCCGGAGATTCTACAAACGAAAGAACGGCATTCTCATAATCTCCAGGCTCCGGAAATGTTGTCGCCAAAGTCTTTCCATCTGTATCCATCACTCCAAGATCAATCCTTGTAATTGATTTCAACCCTTCAATCGTATTCTGCAGTATCTGATTTGATATCATATTCTCTCTCCTCCATCCTCCGTGGTTCTATACACTTTGTACAATCTTCATCCCCCGCAACTGTGGACTTAGCCATATACATATAATACTTTAATACATATTACCAAAAAAATAAAGAGGAAATCACATTTTTTTATGCATTTCCTCAATTGAGTTTATTATAAAATTTATTCTATCAAAAAAGATTTTTTGATTTTTTTTATTATTTTCAGTCTTTTGTCGCTTCAATTATACTTCTTTTCTTTTTTGCTCTTTTTTGATCTCCCGTTTTAAAATCCTTTTACCGATAAAATTTTTCAGGTGATCTGCCCAGTTCTCACCATTTGCAAAGGAAGCAATACTATGTCCTGTTCCAAACCACATTCTGGTATTCAGCTGCTCTTTGCACCGGTAAACAAACTGTTCCTGCCAAGGGAAATCCATGCTGGCAATCACACAGTCTACTTCTCCGCCGTTGACCAGATTGGTGATCCTGTCATCCTCACTTTCGTCTGCCGGTACTGCTTTCATACCGACAACCTGAATCCCACTGTATGCCTCATGCAGATAGCCCTGCAGTCTGTCTCCTTCTTCCTCAGATCCTGCCAGTATAAATATCTTACAGCGGTTCTTATGAAAATAATGGAATACCATCTTCAGCATCGTCTGATCCTCCATCTCCTGGATCCGCTTTCTATCTGTGATCTTTGCAGCTTCAAGAATCGCCATATCTCCCGGAAGCAGAAGATCCAGTTTCTCCAGCTGTTCTTTCATACCGTCAAGCTGTGTCGCTCTCATCAGGGTATCCACCGTAACAATATCTACTGTGTTAAGTTCTTCTGTCTGCATATATTCTGCAATGATCTTCATCGCATCTTTTGCCGTACAGTTATCAAGCTGTACGTCCAGTACGTTCATTTTTTCATTCATTTGCCTCACCCGTTCCATTTTCTCGGTTTTTGCGGTCAAGCGATTATATCAAACATACAGTGCTTTTTCAACAAACGTTGCAAAATATTCACATTTTTTAAAATTTGTAATATTATTGTAAATTCCCAGTCTCATTCTTCCTGGATTTTTTTGAAATGATTCCTCCGATCCGCCCGGTTTCTTTTGATGACAGACTCTTCCAGCCATCTTCCAGAACCTTATCGAGAAGTCCAAGCTCCTCCGCAATCTCGTATTTTACCCGCTCACTTGTTTCCAGATTGGGGATATCTTCGCGTCTGATTTTCTTTGTCTTTGTGCTTTTCATACCTTTCAACTCCTTTTTCAGAGTGTTTCCCCAATTACGGATTTTATACATTTATACCTGATTATTATAAAAGAAGCCGAAAACATTACTTCCGGCTTCTTCTCCTTCTGCCTTTTCTTTATCGGCAAAGCTCTCTTATTTTTTATTCTGGATCCGGAATGATAACTGCTGCAACAAAATAGGCAACCACGGCAGTCCCACAGCTTACGCAAGCCAGCAAAACACCTACAAGCCGGATCAATGTAGGATCGATATTAAAATATTCTCCAAGGCCTCCACATACACCGCAGATCTTACGGTTTGTTACGGATCTGTATAATCTTTTCTGTTCCATAAAAATTCCTCCTAAAAGTTTCTCCTATTTTTGTGTTTCTTCTATTATATATGTGTTTCATCTGATACATTTTTCTGTCTATGTTAATTCTAATGGAAACGGATCTCCACGCTGCCTGCTCCGTTCGATATCTCAATCGTGCGTTTACTGCCATTATCGATTGACTTCTCTGCGCTTAAGCCGCCAAGATCTATATCTTCTCCAATTTCTACCGAACCGGCACTGCTATCCAGTTCATAATTATAATCCTCCACTTTTCCTTCCAGATTCAGTGTGACGCTTCCAGCACCACAGTCAATGTCCACTTCTTTTTCCACTGTTCCATAAAAATCCAGACTTCCGGCACCTGTTTCTACATCTAACTCCTCTATATCTGCATTTTTTATTGTACAGCCTGATGCCCCGCTTTCAATCTTAAGGCTTTTCGCATTTAGTCCATCGATCTCTGCTGTTACTGCACCATATTCCATGTCCACCTGATCGAACTTGTAATCTCTTGGAAGATAGATCACAAGTGTTCCCTTTGCGTTTCTCACATTTTTGAAACTGAAACTGCTGCGCATTTTCGTTGTTATTTCCAGAGTTTTTCCGTCATGGGACAGCGTTTTCTGCACTGCGTTTTCCGTTTTCATTCCGGAATCATCCACATGGATCTTGTCATCTGTCCCCGTCTTGATCCGCACCTCACTTGCACCGATATCAAGCTTCAGATTCTCCACACCGGAAAATGCCTCTTCCGATACAACATTTTCTGTATCATCCAGCTCATCATCATCATCCCAATCGTCATCAAAAGAAACATAATTCTTTCTCATAATATCAATTCCATTCGGATATGCTTTTTCAAACTGTGAAAATGTGACTCCAAGGCATAACGCAATGATACAAAATACAACTCCTGCCCCTGTCAGGCTTATAATAACTGTCCAGAAAATCTTCCATCCTTTTTTCATCTGCATTCACCTCTCTTTTTCTGAAATGGTATGCGACAAAGATTTACAAATCCACGGAACATCATTGGAATCAGTTTGATGCATCCCCATCCGATCAATACTGTAAATACTGCCCCAAGTGCCAGCAGCAGGCAGCCGACACCAAGCATTCCGATTCCAAGAGCCGGGGAATAAAACAGCTGACCAAATCCGTGAATCCCCAACAGAATCCCTACGGCTGCGGTTGCAACTGCTGCCACCCAGATCGCTATTGCTGATATTGCAAGTACGACCAGAACTCCAAATGCCGCTAAAAGAAGACCAAGTGCTGTCGGAACTACAATTGGAAGCCCAATCACAAGGATACAGATGATCAGAATGATCTTGCCTGCACTGGATTTCTTCCGTGGCATTTCTGTCATCTGACCCGCACCATATCCCTGATTTCCCGCATATGTATATCCCTGATTAGAATTAGCTGTATAAGAATACTGTCTTTCCGAAAATGGATTCCTGTCATTCTGTGACTGGCTTTCTCCATATGTCTCCGAATAGCTATCTTTATAATAGTCATCTCTTCCTGCCGGATACTCACTGCTGTCAAAACGCCTGTCCTGATATCCTCGCTCTCCGTACTCTCCATAACTTTCCGCCTCATCGGTATTGCCATTTATCCCGGCACGGATCGTTTCGGCAAGCTTTGCAGGACTTCCCAGCTCTTCGATTACTTTTTCTTCATTCTCGCTTCCGGCGTCATCAAAATAATCATTGTAATACTGCATTGCTTCTTCTCTTTCTTCTTTCGAAATTCCATGAAGCAGTGCATCTAATTCCCTCATATACTCTGTACGGCTCATTCGGCTGCACCTCCCTCGAACATCTCTGTAATCTTCCTTGTGTAGTTCTTCCATTCGACTTTATATAAATTCAGCTGTGCCATTCCTTTTTCTGTAACTTTATAGTATCTGCGGTTTCTTCCGTCAAACTGCATATCATAGACCTCCAGACATTCATCTTTCTGAAGTCTTCTGAGTACCGGATACATTGTTGACTCTGATACATTCAGAACTTTCCGGACATCCTGGGTAATCTTATATCCATAGGTTCCTTCCTGCTCCCGCGACACAACAGCAAGCACGATCGCATCAAGGAGGGCAGCTCCGGTGTTAAATACCATATGATTCACATCCTTTTATTGTTTGTTATATTGTTTTGTTAAGTATATTATACGTTATATAATATAGTGAGTCAATATAATATTGTATAAGACTTTCTGAAGATTTCCTAAAGAAATGGGTGGGAGACGGATGGTGGGAGGGAGGTTGTGACAGCTTGCGGATAGAAATAAAGTCCACCGCTTCCCACGGGGCGAAGGCATTCCGATGAGCCTCTGAATGCGAACATTGTGTCAGCAATGGCTTCCACAATTTTTGAGTCTCATCTCCATTGCCCCTCAAGGGAAGTGGTGGACTTTATTTCTATCTGCAAGCCGCTCAAGGTTATCGAATGACCAGCCATCCGCTGGGGCGGACTGCCAGGGCTGATGCTAGGGCGAAATTTGAAGGATTGTGAAAAGGGGGACGGGTCGACTGCAAAATTTGGAGAAGGGAAGTTATATAAAGAGGCGCAGCGCCCCTGGGTGGATAGTTTCGTTTGGTATTATGTTTTGGATAAAGGGGACGCACAGCGCCTGTAAGGCGACTGTGCTGGGAAATCAAATATTTTAAATATTTGGGTAAAGAAAAAATGTGATTATTATTTGAATGATTAGAATAATAGGGATTCCTAATTTGAATTTCAGGTGGCGGGTTTTGTGGTGGTAGTGTTTCATGGCGAGGAGGGCGGCGGGGGAGCCGCCCAGAAGAGCCAGGAGGATGAGGGTTCGTTCGGGGATTCGCCATTTGTTTTGGCGGGCTTTGGTTTTATCGGCGGCGTAGGTGAAGTAGGTGATGATGTTGATCAATAGCAGGTATGCCAGGAGTATTATTTTAATCATTTTTGTAGCCCTCCAGGTGGATTTCTTTGCAAAGGGTGAAGGAGTAGATGATCTGTTCTTTTACTTTTTTCCGGGTGATCTGTTCGAGGGCTTTGGTGTAAAGGCGGAGCTGTTCCCGGTAGCGGTCTTTTAGTTCGGCTTCGGTTTGTACACGGTCGGTTTTATAATCGAGTACGATGATTTCTCCGTCTTCTTCAAAGTAAGCATCAATAATTCCCTGGATCAGTACCATTTCACCCTTTTTCTGATCCGGATAAAATTCTTTTGCATCTACACCGAGAACAAACGGCTGCTCGCGGTAAAGTGTTTTTGCCCTGGCTGCATTTTGCATTCTTTTTCCGACATTCGTATTAAGAAACTCCATAATTTCTTTTTTTTGAATACACCCGGCTGTTCCCGCATCCAGGTATCCTTCGTTTTTCAGATTCTCTATGTTTTCCCGCAGTAAATCCATCGTATATATTTTCGTAAAATCAAGAAGCTCCATTACTTTATGATAAGCTGTTCCTTTTGTTGCTCCTTTTACCTCTTCTTCCTCTTTCATAAAATTCGGAAGGATTGGAACAATCTCCTCTTCCGGAATCAG
>ERZ773228.2436-NODE-2436-length-17012-cov-3.157398_pt1 | contig 17012 bp, 11 predicted proteins | sample MGYA00580524_ERZ773228 | MGnify/ENA primary metagenome ERZ773228 (study PRJEB29015, sample SAMEA2737768) | human gut metagenome | biome: human gut; feature: human-associated habitat; material: faeces | place: China | collected 2012 ... | reverse complement strand
TATATCTCATCGCTCTTCTATTATACCATATTTTCCTTGTGAAGACAAGTTCTAAAATTAAGATAGAAGTGAAATCGTCAGCTTACATACAAACTTGGGGACAAAAAAGTCTTTCTACTATAAATTTCAGTATTAGTCCTTCATATGGTTGGAATTATGAAAATAACACTTATGAAAACGAGAAAAAACGTCAATCTGATATCTATGTTTTTTGCCTTTTAGATTGTAAGGAACAAGAAAAAATTCAGCCAACAAATGTAATGCAGTGGAAATTTTTTGTACTCTCAACAAAATTTCTTAATGAATTTAGTTTAACAGCAAAAACAATTGCTTTATCAACATTAAAAAACTTCCTGTTGTAGAGTGTGATTTCCCACATCTTAAAGAGACGTTAGACAGTATTATATCCAATATTTAGTATATTCTTAGTTATCTTTAAACTTTTGATAATGGTCTGTTTTGTTGCAGGACCAATGGCATTTAGCTTGTCCACAAATCCCTGTATTTTGGTGATGATATCACGAATAACAGGCATCAGAATTTCTCCAAAAGAGATAGCCAGTTCCTCAAGTTGTGATTTCAGAATGGTAAGCTGCCCTGCAAGATTATCCTGCATGGTTTGAAGGAATTCTGTCCGCTGTTTACCCTCCGCTACTCCGCAACCCACAAGTCGGACAGCATCTACAACATGATTTACCGTTTGGATGCTATGGAGGCGTACAACAAGCGCCTGGGTAAGAAGATAGCCGTTAAGGGTATCACTGAAACAGGCAGCACCGCTACCGACAGCTATGTTTATTTGGAAAGCATCAATCTTTCCAAGAAGGACCCTACCGCTACCATTCAGTTTGATATGAAGGGTGCAAGCGGTATCCGCAAGGTCAGCCGTACCGTGGGCATTGGATTTAATCTGTATGATAACTCCGGTCACATGGAGGAATACAAGAATAACTTTATTGTTAAGCATATTGACGGCAGAGATGACTCACTGGAATTCCTCAACGGCATCAAGGTGTACGCAGGCGATGTAATCGGCAAGGTGGACGAAAATCAGCTTCGCCGCATTCAGATTCGTGAAACCATTCTATCTCACATTCAGCGTGAGCGCCAGTTGTTCTACAAAGGCATCAAGGTGCTTTCCCTGTTCTTCATTGACGAGGTTGCCAAGTACAAGGTGTACGATGCAGTCGGACAGCCGGGTAACGGTATCTACGTAGAAATGTTTGAGGAAGAATACACCGATATTGTCGAGAACCTCCAGCTTGCCATCGGCGAGGACGAGTACATTAAGTATCTGAAATCCATCAAGCCTTCCGCTACCCACGCAGGTTACTTCTCCGTGGATAAAAAGGGCAAGATGATAAACAGTAAGCTGGCAAAGAAGGGAACCACATCGGACGATATTGACGCTTACGATTTGATTATGAAGAACAAGGAACTGCTCCTTGACCGTAATCCGAAGCCGTTCTCCTGTTCGTTTCATCTTCTCCCACTCCGCTTTGCGTGAAGGTTGGGATAACCCGAATGTTTTCCAGATCTGTACGCTGAAACAATCCGGCTCTGATGTAAGAAAGCGTCAGGAAGTTGGCCGTAGTCTGCGTCTGTGCGTAAATCAGGATGGTGAGCGTATGGACTCCAGCGTTCTCAGAAATGATGTTCACAATATCAATGTGCTGACCGTCATTGCCAGCGAAAGCTATGATAGTTTTGCAAAGGGAATTCAGACCGAACTGGCGGATGCTGTTGCAAACCGTCCGAAGGCTGTTACACCGGAACTCTTTATGGGCAAGACTATCACCGATGCTCAGGGCAATACCGATGTTATCACCGATGATGTGGCAAGAGAAATCTATGTTGCTCTGCGTATAGAAGGCTACATTGACAAGCAAGGCACACTGACCGACAAGTATTATGAGGATAAGGCAAACGGTGAAATCAAGCTGACAGACGAGGTTGCAGGCTCTGCCAAGAGCGTTATCGGTATCATCGACTCCATCTACGATGCCAACGTAATGCAACCTGAAAACGCTCGTAGTAATAATGTGGAACTCACCGTGGACGAGGACAAACTCGCCATGTCGGAGTTCAAGGCACTGTGGAACAGAATCAATGCCAAGAGTGTTTATGTGGTTGATTTCGATACAGACGAACTGGTGCGTAAGTCCATCGATGCGTTGGATAGAAAACTCCGTGTATCCAAGATTTACTTCAAGATAGAAACTGGTGCTATGGAGCAGATCAAGTCCAAGGCTGAACTGGAAAGCGGCGCATCTTTTGTGAAAGAAGAATCCGGCACTTACGGTGCTACCATCCACGCAAGCAGCAATGTAAAATATGACCTGGTCGGCAAATTGGTGGATGAAACTGGAATTACCCGTAAGGCTGTCATCACCATTCTGAAGGGCATTCAACCATCCGTATTCAATCAGTTCAAGGACAACCCGGAAGAATTCATCATCAAGGCTGCTGCCCTTATCAACGATGAAAAGGCTACCGCAGTCATTGAGCATATTACCTACGATATTCTGGATGAGCGTTACGGTATGGATATCTTTACCGAGCCTACCATCAAGGGTAAGCTGGGCGTGAACGCAATGAAGGCGACCCGCCACCTGTATGACCATATCGTTTACGACTCTACCAACGAGCATGACTTCGCAACCGACTTTGATACCAATAAGGATGTTGCCGTGTATGTGAAGTTGCCGGATGGATTCTACATCTCCACTCCTGTTGGTAAGTATAACCCGGATTGGGCGATTGCATTCTACGAAGGCACCGTAAAGCACATTTACTTCGTGGCAGAAACCAAGGGCTCCATGTCCTCTATGCAACTCCGTCTGATTGAGCAGTCCAAGATTTACTGTGCAAGAGAGCATTTCAAGGCTATCAGCAGTGACAATGTGGTCTACGATGTTGTGGACAGCTACAAGAGCCTTATTGAAAGAGTTATGAGATAAGCCGAAACCTTATAGATTTGCTTCAAGTTATATACTCTCTGTCATAACTATTCTATTACAAACGATTATCCAACTGGGTGCAAATTCAAAATGGCACTTCACTGTAAAGCAAACGATTACTTCCAAGCGGGTGCAAAACCCTTGAATAAGCTTTACTGAAAACAAACGATTATATCAGCTCATGAGATTTTATTACTTCCATTCTTTTCTGAAGCGCTCATAGGCAAAACTGTAAAATTTAACCGCATAACGAGAAATAACGCAAAACAGTGATGTTTTGCGTTATTTTTTGTATTAAAACGGTCGGACATTGGCATTAAAGTATCTGTAATGATACAATGTAGAATTTCACCTCACAAAAGTGGGGTGAATTTTTTTTGTAAAAACAAACGATAGCTTTTGTAATCAAACAATAGCCCCTGTTATCGTTTGCGAACGGAATTTTTCTATATTTTCAGGCACAAAAAAGCCAGGCATTTTTCTGCCCGGCTCTGTTGTTATTCCTTTACAAGCTTCAATATCTGTAATTTAAGCCTGTTCACATAAAAATGGAATAAAAAATCATAGCAAGCATGATAATAGCAAGAAAAACAACATCAAGTTTGTCATAACGAGTGCAGACTTTTCTAAAATGTTTTAATCTCAGAAAATAGTGTTCAACCTCGTCATATTCCCAGAGAGATTTACGATTTTTCTTAGGAGTTACAACAAGGCTGAATCCATGCTTTGAGACTAAAGCACGAGTTTTTCATATTCTTGAATGATTTCTAATGGAATTTGATAATGTTCGATGATTTTTGGTTGTCATTTATTTTCTTCTTTTTCATCATAATAAAAAATGCAGATGCCCTTTTGAAACATCTGCATTATATTACATATATTTATAAATGTAAACCGCTTATAACAACACCGCACAAAGATTGTGTAACAGAAACACAGATATATTTTTCGTCAAATTGCATATTTTTTAAAGCATAATGTCACATGGTAAGAAAATTATGTGTAATATGATAGGAAATTTGTATGGTACTACAGTTACAATCTGTTTAATCTTAAAGCATTTGTTACTACTGAAACAGAGGAAAGACTCATAGCTGCGGCTGCAATCATGGGATTAAGCAAAGGACCTCCGAATGCATAAAGAAGTCCTGCAGCAACAGGTATACCTAAGCTGTTATAGCAAAAAGCCCAGAACAAGTTTTGCTTTATATTACGAAGAGTTGCCTTGCTTATTCTGATCGCTTCTGATACATCATTAAGGTCATTTTTTACCAGAACAATATCAGCACAATCAATTGCGATGTCAGTACCTGAACCGACTGCAATTCCAACATCAGCTGCGGTAAGTGCAGGAGCATCGTTTATTCCGTCACCGCACATAGCAGTAAATTCTCCTTTAGCTTTAAACTCTGAAACAATTTTTTCCTTTTCATTTGGAAGAACCTCTGCAATTACTTCCTTTATTCCTGCTTTAGATGCGATATATTCTGCCGCAGCTTTATTATCTCCCGTAAGCATTACTGTTTTTATTCCAAGCTTGTTAAGCTTTTGTACAGCAGTGCTGCTGCTTTCCTTAATTTCATCTGCAACAGCAATAAGTCCCAATACTTTTTCAGAATCAGATATACATATTACGGTTTTTCCTTGTGAAGTCAGTGTATCAAGTTTATCTTTAAATAAGTCGAATTGATTGCTTTCAGCTTTCTGAGGCTTTCCTGCATAATATAATTTGCTGTTTATTTCTCCGCTGACGCCGAAACCTGTTGTGGAACTGAAATTTTCAACGCTATGCAGCGTTATTTTATTTTTGTTTGCATAATCAACTATTGCATGAGCAATTGGATGTTCTGAAAATTTTTCTATTGAGGCGGCGATTGATATTAATTCATTTTCTTCTGAATGCAATGCAACTATATCTGTAACAACAGGTTTCCCCTCTGTTATCGTACCTGTTTTATCAAATATTACTGTAGTTATTCTGTTGGTATATTCAAGTGCTTCAGCATTTTTAAACAATATCATTTTTTCAGCTGCTCTGCCTGTTGCGGTAATTATTGCTGTTGGGGTAGCAAGTCCCAAAGCACATGGACAGGCAATAACAAGTACACTTATAAAAATTTTCAATGACAATTCAAAATCCTTTGAAGTGATATACCATATTAACGAGGAAATTACGGCAATTATAATAACCGCAGTTACAAAAACGCCTGCAACCTTATCAGCTATTTTTGCGATAGGAGCTTTGCTTCCCGAAGACTCTTCAACCATTTTAATAATATGTGAAAGGGAAGTGTCGAAGCCTACCTTTTCAGCAGTATATGACGCAGTTCCGTTTAAATTAACAGTACCTGCAAATATGCTGTCACCTTTTGTTTTTTCTACTGGCAGACTTTCACCTGTAAGCATAGATTCATCAGCTGTTGTGTGTCCTTCCAAAATTTTACCGTCACAGCAAAATCTTTCACCAGGTTTAATCAGAATTGTATCTCCGATTTTAATATCCTCAACAGAAACAGTTTTCTCACCGTCAGGTGTAATTAAAACGGCTGTTTTAGGAGAAAGCTTGTTCAGCTTTTTTACAGCTTCTCCCGTTTTATTTCTGGAGTTTGCCTCAAGATACATTCCAAGCATCACAAGTGCAATTATTATTGCCGTACTTTCAAAATAGAGATGATGTACAGCATGCAAATCTCCTCGGATTATCTTAATAAATGAATATACACTGTATAAAAAAGCAGATGTTGTTCCTACAGCAACGAGGCTGTCCATATTTGGATGAAGCTTAAAAAGATTTGGAAATCCTTTTAAATAGAACCTTATACCTGCAATCATTACAGGAATTGCGAGGATAAGCTGAACTGCAGCATATAAAACCGGCTTGCTGTCATTTATCGGTGACGGTAAACCTATCATAGGTCCCATGGCTATATAAAAAAGAGGTATGGAGAAAGCAAGTGCAGTTATCATTCTTATTTTTGCACTTTTTCTTTCTTTTTCTTTTTTCTGAAATCGGATTTTTTTATATTCTTCTTCATCAAGCATTTTAAATCCGACTTTGCTTACAGCATTTGAAAGCTGTTCTTCTGAGACTTTTGTTTCATCAAACTCAATATATGCCTTTTCAGTTGCAAGATTAACATTTGCGGACACACCATCAAGTTTGTTTAAGGCTTTTTCAGCAGCGGCTGAACATGCAGCACAGTTCATTCCGCTGATTATTACTGTTATCTTTTTCATAATTATCTACAGCTGAAACCTGAATCTGCAACAGCTTTTTTTACAGAATCGGTAACTGATAAGTCATCAGCTTTAAGGACCAGTGTACCTTTTTTAGCGTCAGCTTTAGCTTTTGACACTCCGTTTACACTCATTGCTGCATCTTCAACTGTTTTTTCACAATGAGAACACGACATTCCGCTTACTTCAATTATTATTTTCTTTTGCATATTTTTTCACTCCTGTTTAAAATGAAGAATTTGATTATAGCAATGCAATAAAATAATGTGACATAAGATGGCAAAAGCAAACCGCATAGTACAAGGCGGACGACAAAAGCATACTGTCGTATGGTGAGGAGGACAACGCAGTAATATGCGGTTTGAATTGTCAGATTAGTTGCAGCATTTTGTTGTATTGCTATAGAATCAAGGCAATACTGTAAAAAGCATATGACATACAAAGTCTTTGACGTGCTTTATTGGGTTTTGCCTCAAGTATTTACAATATTATTATATCATTAAAAAACAGAATAATCAATTTTGTTGCATTGAATAAACAAAAAACCTGCGTCAAGGTAAATTCCTGTTGACGCAGGTTTCTAGCTGTACCTGGTGCATTATTTTATACGGGAAGTTCTTTAATCATACCTAGTATCTTCTTTTGAATACAAACTGCATCCTGTGCATTCAAGCCGTTTTTATTTCCGTGAACATCACCAGCAGTTTTGCCTTTTTCACTGATTTTATATTTTTCTGAATTAATAAGAAAACATTTGAGCAAAACAGCGTCTGAAATATCAACACTCTTATCACAGTTTACATCACCATAAATTATATCCGCATCAGTTTCAGAAGCAGCTGTTGTTTCAGTTACAGCAGTTGAAGCAGAAGTTTGAGTGGTTGGAGATGTAGGAGTTACACTGCCTGAATAATATTCTGATACTGTAATACCGTTTTTGCCAAGAGGGATAGTATGGTCAAGACTTATAAATTTACCATTATCATCCTGCCAGAGAGCAGGTTTAACAAGTGCATATTTATCCTCGTCCCACTTGCCAAAGTTATCATAAACAAGACCGCCTGTATCTCCTGAATTTTCATTAAAGCACCAGAAAGTGTGGTGAATACGATGTTCAATCATGTAATCTCTCAGTAAAGTCAGCCATTTTGTATTTTTGCCGTCAGCATCATGTTCCTCATCGATAAATCCGCCCCATTCACCCATAAGCAGAGGTGAGATGTTTTCTTCACAAAGGTAAGCCCATGTATCGTACCAGTAATCATCAAGAAGAGTTTGAGTAGTAAAATCCTTGTCAAACCATGTTTGATTATAAACAAGAGGACCGTAGTCATGAGGAGAGTAGACAAGCTGACTTTGATGTTCGCCAAGGTCAACAGGGTGTTCTCTTACTCCACGCAGGTTTCCGCCCCACCATGCACCATAGTAAAACTCAGTCATGGTTGTATATTCAATTGCAGGAGCAGTCCAGTCATAACCCTCCTTAGGATAAACCTCAACACCTTCTACCATTATAAGCAGATTAGGATTTGCTGAAAGTACGCTTGCTGCACCTCGTTCAGCAGCATATTTCCAGTTCTGAGGATCTTTGGTATCGTCCCACCTTGCCATATTATCAGGAACGTCAGCTTTGCCATGAGGTTCATTTTTCAAGTCTATGGCAATAATTGTATCATCGTCCTTGTAATAATCAGCAAACCAGTTTAATGCTTCGAGCCAATCATCTGTGCTGAATTTATCAGTGTACCAAAGATTGACCTGATGTCCTGCGGAAGCAGTTTCGGCACAGTGAATATCAATCATGATTTTAATACCGTTTTCACGACACCATTTAACAGCATAGTTCCATATGTCAAAGCTGTACATAATAGTACCGCCCTCAATGCCTTCAAGAGTCAGTTCAGGATTGCAGTATTGATTTACCTTTGGAGTAGCAGGGTCAGGATCACCATTTTTCCACTGCAGCAGTAATTCGGTTGAAACAGGAACTCGGAGAAGATTAAAACCATGTTCTGCTATCTGGTTAAGCATTTCGTGCATATTCTGAGACCATACGCCGTCAAAAACCTGACTTCCAACATTATAGCCGAACCAATTGCAGCCTGTCAGCCATACAGGATTTCCGTACATATCAACTATTTCAGCGTTATCGTTGACATGAAGCCAGTCATCGTGATACTCGTCCGGAGCAGCATTTGTCGGAGCAAAACTGCCAAATCCCATACATGTGATAACAGGAGCTGCTGCACAAGCAATAATTTTTTTCAGTTTAAGCATAATTAACTCCTTTTATATACATTATTTTATATATATTGTAAACCAATTTTTTGAAAAAGTCAACAAGAATATAAAAAAACAAAGCGAGTTTTATTGAAAAGGGTCAGCACCGGATTCTCTTGCGTATTCATAGAAATTTGCTTTGCCATTCGAATCGCATATTCCAAGATAGACCTCATTCAGCTTTAATTTACATGCTTTAAGCTGCTTATCAAGCCATTCTTTGTCAAAGCCAAGAGCAGAAAGGTTTGACTCTGCAATATAACCATCCACAATAACATTATATTGCACAAGTGATTGAGAAGAATTTATATTCATATCCTTTAATGTAACAGGACGGGCATTTTCGTTTGGAAGTACTGAAATTTTTCCGTTTGATTCAATTATTGCAGTATTGATATCACTTATATTATAGTATCCAAGAACCCTGCATTGAGTAAGAAATTCGTTTATATCTAAATTAGCTTTTTTAAAGTTTTCTTTGTAAAGTTTATTATTGCTCATCAAAATAATTGATTTACCCTCAAGAAAACGTCTTAACTTTAACGACTTTGATGAACAAACATTTATCAGATAAGTTACAATTGTATAGACTATAAGAGCGATAAGCGGCTGATAAAAGTCAGCTTCAGGAGTTATAGCAAGCTCTGCAGCAATTGAGCCTATAGTTATGCCATTGATATAGTCAAAGAGATTTAGCTGACTTACCTGTTTGTTTCCGATTATTTTTGTCATTATGAACAGAGCAATTACAGAACCTACTGATGTCAGAAGAACCTTTAGAATATTCATAAATCAACATCCTTTCTGGCTTATAGCAATAAAATATATGTTAAGGCAGACATACAGTCTGCCTTATTTTTATATTAACATAAGTTAAACAGTTTTATTATTTTGAATAAACTGAAGAAAAAAGGTCAGCTTCAATTCTTAGCAGTCTGTTATATTTTGCAGTACGGTCACTTCTGCAAGGTGCTCCGGTTTTTATTTGACCTGCATTTGTTCCGACGGCAATATCTGCAATAGCTGTTTCCTCTGTTTCACCCGATCTATGTGATATAATTGTATTATATCCGTTTTTCTTAGCAAGCTGAATTGCTTTCAGAGCTTCGCTTAAAGTTCCGATTTGATTGTATTTTATAAGAATTGCATTTGCAGATTTCGTTTCAAAGCCTTTTTCCAAATATCTTACGTTTGTTACAAATAAATCATCTCCGACAAGCTGTATTTTATCAGAAAGCTCAGATGTTATCTTAGTCCAGCCATTCCAGTCCTGTTCACCTAACGGATCTTCAAGTGAAATAATCGGATAATCAGAAGTAAGCTTTTTCCAATAGTCAATAAGCTCATCTGAGGAATATATCTTATTTCTTTTTGGCAGATGATAACTTCCGTCTTCATACCATTCACTTGACGCTGCATCAAGTGCAATTTTAATATGCTTATCCATGGAGTAACCTGCTTTTTCAACTGCTTCAATTATTATTTCAATTGCTTCATCATCTGATGCAAGGTCAGGTGCAAATCCACCTTCATCACCTACTGTTGTGTTCAATCCTTTGGATTTCAGTACCTTCCCAAGACTATGATATATCTCTGCACCCATTCTCAAAGCCTCTTTGAAACAGCATGCACCAACAGGCATAATCATAAACTCCTGAATGTCAATATTATTTGATGCATGAGCTCCGCCGTTTAAAATGTTCATCATTGGAACAGGAAGTCTGTTTGCAAAAGCACCGCCTATGAATTTATAAAACGGCAGCTTATAATGCTTTGCGGCTGCTTTTGCAGAAGCGAGTGAAACAGCAAGAAGTGCATTTGCTCCAAGAGCAGATTTATTTTTTGTTCCGTCAAGGTCTGTCATTGTTTTATCAATTCTGAAAATATCGGAAGGATTAAGTCCTTTTAAAGCAGGAGCAATTGTTTTGTTTATATTTTCAACTGCTTTTAAAGTTCCGCTGCCATTATATCTTTCATCTCCGTCACGAAGTTCAACAGCCTCATATATTCCTGTTGATGCTCCTGATGGTACACTTGCTGCACCTATTGTTCCGTCAGAAAGCATTACCTCTGCTCTGACAGTAGGCTTTCCTCTTGAGTCTAAAATTTCAAATCCGCAGATTTTATCAATATTTAATCCTGACATATTATTCTCCTAAACTTATTATATTTGACGCAGTGAACGGAGCTTCATCAGCTCTTATGAAATATCCCTGATTTTTACCGCATACGGGACAGGATAGTGGAGCTTCGCTTCCTTCATGAATATGTCCGCAGTTCAGACAAAGCCATTTTTCACTTTTATCCGATTTGAATAAGCGCTCACTTTTCATAAGACTTTCATAATAACTAAAACGTTCTCCATGCTTCTTTTCAATTTCCGCAATAAGATTAAATTTTGAAGCAGCTTTTGTGAATCCTTCTTCCACAGCAGTTTTGGCAAATGACGGGTATATTATTTCATGCTCCTCAGACTCATTATGAACAGAACTGGAAAGAAGTTTTTGAATATCATCATAAACATCTGCCGGATAACCGCTGTTGATTTCAACTGTATTTCCTGCTGATTCTTTTAATAAATCAAAGAAAATTTCAGCATGAGCTTTTTCTTCATCAGCAGTAAATTTAAAAATCTCGCTTATAGCATATAAATTTTTTTGCAGAGCTGTTTGCTGTGCAAATGTATATCTGTTTCTTGCCTGACTTTCTCCTGCAAACGATCTCATAAGATTAATTCTGGTTTGACTTGATAAAAAGTTTACCTGCATACTATATTCCTCCTCATAAACAGTGTAAGGATATTATATGTTATAAAAAAACACTTATACAATTTGATGCCGTAAATTTTACAATAATGTATAGATAATACCGTAAACAAGTTAAGGACATCAATCGTTTGACTGATGTCCTGTAAAACGTGAATATTATTTTTGTGATAGCACTAAACAAAGTTTTTTGACGTGCTTTAGTATAAACATGATAAATCATTTTATTCTGTTGATTATACACATGCAAATCATTCAGCAAAAAGAGATAAAACAGCAGGAAATATGATTAATGAAAGAAGAATAAGTCCTAAAATTGATAAAACTAAACCGCATATGGTAATTTTGATACTGTGCTTATCAAAAATACACTTAATATTTTTAAAACTGAACAAGTAAACATTGCATACTGTATTGGGATTATATATTTTACTCTGCATAACCTTTTCAGCAGGAAATAAGTTTTTGATATTATCATTTTCAATTAAATAGCAAGCATTTTTATAGTTGTTTTTTTCTTCGAATCCATTAAAAACTGCCGGTACTTTTTTAGAAAAAATAAGCATAATCATAGAAATAATAAAAAATAATGAAATTCCAATCAGGAGCAGTTCAATTGCTCCAAGCAGCAATAAAATAATAAAGAAATAATTAACTCCCAATACTAACAGCAATACAACTATAATTGCTGCAAAAACCAAAAGCTCCATGCTGAATTGCTCCTTTACAGTAAAATTTCCTTTTCCATTTCAACAGAATAGAGGTAAACCTCTTTAACAGGCATTGAAGTAATAATTTCAAGAGCCTGTTTATACAGGTTCATTTGCAGACTGTACTTTTCCTTTAGTTTTTGAGCATTATTTCCTCTGTCAGACTTGTAATCGACGAGTACAAGCATATCATCTTCCTGAAAAACCAAGTCCATAATGCCCTTAATCATGCCATGAGAATTTTTAAATTTTTGATTGATTTCATTGTTAAAATCAAGTTCATCAAGTGCGATCATAAATTTCATTTCACGATTAACCTTATCTGCTGATTTAATTCTTTTGTAAAGACTGCTTTGAAAGAAAGCAATTATTTTCTTTCGTGGTATAACTGCTCCCTCACTCTCTGAAATGTAGCCTTTGTCTATCATATTCCAGATTTCATTTTCAATATCAGAAATTGCATTTTCAAAATCACAATATTGAAGAAAAGTGTGTATTGCAGTTCCTCGTTCTGTACCGGTTAAAGAAGTGTTTTCTGTTTTGAAGTTCGGACGTTTTAATGTGCAGTTCAGAAAGTCACCTATATTGCTTACCTTTTTTGCAATCTGAGTTACACTCAGCTTTGCAGGAGTAGTGGAAAGCTCCGTATCATAATTCATATCCCATATTGACTTTATTTCCTTAATGATTTCAGTATCAGGATAGTATTTTTGTTTTTCCTGATTATGCTGCTGTAAAATTAACTGCGGACAATAAAAATCTATACCGAACAGCTCCTGTTCGGATTGAACATCAGGACAGGACATAAACTCATAATCAAGCTGTTCACATATCTTTTTGAATTTTCTATGAGATATAAGGCAAAGCCAGAGCCAATCACTTATTGAGCTTGCTTTTTCAGCAGTTTTTCTGATATTATTTTTATCTGCAATCAGCTGACAGCATAGTGCATCAACACGTTTGAGCTGTTTTTCATCTGCTTTAAGAAGTAAAAAAAGTTTTTGCTTTGCTCTTGTAAGTGCAACATAAAACAAACGCATTTCTTCACTGCAAATATCAGCCTTATTTTTTTCAAGTATTTGGGTGTAGGGGATAGTTCTGTAACGTCTTACGGTTTCAGGATTATTGACAACAAATCCGACTCTGTTATCTGTACTCATAAGAACCTGCGGATAGTCGTTTCTGAATGCAGTTTCTGTTTCTACTAAGAAAATAAACGGATATTCAAGTCCTTTTGATTTATGCATTGTTTTTACTGAAACATAGTTATCTGATGATGCACTGATTTTTCCCTGTGAAAAATCATCTCCCATAGCAATAATTTGGTCTATGTAGCGGATAAAGCCTGATACACCGCCTGAATTATTATATCCTGTTTCGTAATTATGAGCGTAATTTATAAGAAATCTAAGATTTGCACGTTTTTTCTCACCGTCAGTATAAAGCTGCATAACGGTTATAAAATCAGTCATGTCATATATGTTTTTAATGAGTTCTTCTGCCGAAAGCGTTACTGCCTGTAATCTGAAATGATAAAGTGAGTCTAAAAAGTGAGTACACTTCTCTCTAAGAGCATTGTTGACCTCATATTCACCGCTTACGATTTTTTCTATAATAAGATATATGTATGAGTCCTTATCCGCAATTCGTATCTCAGCAAGGTCTTGGGCTGTAAACATATACATAGGTGACATCATTACAGCAGTAATTGAAATATCAAGCAGGGGATTATCAATAATTCTTAAAAGGTCGAGAAGAACCATTACTTCTCTGGATTTCAGATAGCCTTTTTCTTCCTCACCTTTTGCATTGATTCCAAGCTTTTGCAGTTCTTTGATATAGTCGCTTGTGTATTTATTCTTTCTCACCAATATACAAAAGTCTTTTGCCTCACATGGACGTGTTTTATGTTCATCAACTCTGACAAGCGCTTTATTTTCTATCATTTCAAATATTTTTTTTGCAGTAATACAGGCTTCCGAATTATCAGGCTTTTCAGCATCAGCTTCTTCATCAGTTTCGTTTATCAGCATGATTTCAGTTTTATTATCTTCATTATCAGTGTCGTTCTTGTAGTTTAGTGAACCAAAATAAAGCATTTCACTTTCATCATATACAATATCTCCGCAATTCTTTGACATTATATTGCAGAAAATATAGTTAACAAAGTCAATAACGTGCTTTGAACTTCTGAAATTCTTGTTAAGCTTGATAAATGTATTCGTATTATGAGTTTCATATGAAAACTCGGAAGATGAATTAAGCGTGTATATAAAGTTCTGCGGATTTGCAAGTCTGAACTTATAAATTGACTGTTTCACGTCACCAACAAGAAAAGCATTGTCACCATAACACGGAACACCGTTTTTATCGGTCTTGTAGTTTTTAGAAATGAGTTTAAAAATCAAGTCCTGTTTGTCGTTCGAGTCCTGATACTCGTCAATCATTATTATATCGTAGTAATCAGAAATACTCTCAGCAGTCTGAGATTGAACAATATGTCCGTTTTGGTCTGTATCGGCAAGCAGTTCAAGAGCAAGACGTTCACCGTCATTAAAGTTGATTGCATTTTTTTCAGTTTTTTTATTCCAGAGTATCTTGTGATAATCTTCAATCATTTCTTTAAAAAGGGAAAAAATGTCCCTGACCTCATTAACATCTGTTTCAATAGCCTGAACCTGTGAAAAGCACTTTTTTACAAGTGCAGTTAATTCACTTCTGTTGGATTTGTAAATGTTACGGAGATTTTCGTCATGCTGTATATCCTTTTTGACGGTTACAATTCTCTCAAAGGAAATACATTCAGCAATTTTGTTTTTAATACTTTCAGGACTGCCGCCATTAAGAACGTCTGATACATGCTTGGTTAAAATGAGGTCATTTTCAGCCTGTTCCTCTGATTTCTGAAATGCCTTTGCACTCTGCGGAGTGTCATCGTAAAAAATTTCAGGTATTAATTCAATATTTTCTTCTGCAAGTTTAATAGCAGCTTTCAAGCGTTCACTATTTTCTTCTTTAAGCCTTTTATAGTAAATTGTATCTTCCAAAGGCTTGTTAAGCTCGTCAAGAGTCTTTTCAAGCCATAAATCAGGCATTGCAAGAGAAGATAGGAACTTGTCTGCTTCACAAATAAGAGTAATCAGGTTGCTGTCATTTTTTATACAGAACTTATCGTAAAGGAACTCAATATCACTTTTTCTGTTTCTGCACCATAAGTCAAGGGTTTCTTCCAGTGCTTCATTTGTAATGAGCTTGTCTATCGACTCGTCAAGAACGGAGAAGTCAGAGGTTATACCCTGATTGGATATGTTATCTCTCAGTAAATCAAAGCAGAATGAATTTATAGTAGATATTTTTGCGTTCTGCAAAAGAGTATATTGTTTAAGCAGATATAAATTTTCGGGTTCTTCATTTATTTTTCCGAGAAGTTTCAAATTAAGTCTTTGACGCAGCTCTGACGCAGCGTCATTTGTAAATGTGGCAATAATCATTCTGTCGGCTCTTACAGGATTTTCCTTATCTGTAAGCATACTGACAAGACGTTCTACCAGTACAGCAGTTTTGCCGCTTCCTGCCGCCGCAGAAACAATTACAGAGCAGTTTCTGGCGTTTATAGCCATTTCCTGCTGTGAAGTCCAAGCCATTATTCTTTCTCCTTTTCTTCCTCTAATATCTGATGTATTTCGTTCATGTCGTTTTCAGTACCGTTTCTTGATGTGTTTTTATTGTTTATACCGCAGATACCGCTGTAATCACAAAAAGCACAAGCATCAAATGATGAAGTAACAAGCGGATTTGCTTCAAAGTTTCCGCTGTAAATCAATTCGGCTGTTTCTGTGAGCTTTTTGTATGAAAAGTCACGAAGTCTGCTGAATGAATCTTCTGAAATACAAGCAGAATTTTTGTCGGTTTTTTTACTTTTGCTTACTTTAACAGGAATATATTTTCCGCTTATTCCATTTTCCATAGCATTCAGAACACTATCATCATTTATTAGAAGTCCGCTTGTTTTAAGACTGGAATTAATATGTGTACTGTTTTCCGTTTCATTTCTTGTATCATCAGCAACAGGAGCATTGATTGTAACAGGGGAGTACATAACACCTGCTGGGCTGTACCCTGAAAAGATATTGTTATTTTCTGTAAGTGTGAAAAGGTAAAGAAGCATCTGCATATTTATTCCGTTATTAAGACTTATCGGGTCAAGATACTTCTTACTGCTTTTGTAGTCTACAATCCGTATGTATTTTTTATCATTTATTGTACATGTATCTATACGGTCAACAATTCCGCCAAATTCAAGTGATTTTCCGTTTGCAAAATTCAAAGCAAGCGGTTTTGAAGTCCTCAGATTATATTCAAACTGAACAGGTGTGAAATCAGAAATCATTAACTCCTGCTGCAAGTGAGCTGCAACTTTAGTTATCTGATTTGTAAATTTTTCAAAATTCATTTCAAATCTTGGAGTTGCATCAAAGTCACCGCCCATATTCTTTTTTCTATAATTGCAGGCACATTCTGAAACCCTATGTCTTATTTCTTCAATGCTCATAGAAACAAATTTATTTTTATTGTTCTCTGCAAGCAGATGATTAAAGCAACTGTGAATGATATTTCCTGTATAAACAGGGTTAAGCTCCACTCGTTCTCTTTGTACAATTTTAAGACATTCAGAACAGAAATATTTAAAATGACAGCTGTTGTAACACTCAAATTTAGTAGGGGAGAGTCTTAACGGAACAAAGCTTTTAAGTTTTTCAAGCATTTCCTTATCATTTACGAAATGTTCACCGTTGAAATTATACTGAGAATAAACAAACTCGATTTTTGAACGGTATTCTTCATCGTTTTCCAATAATGCCTTTACAGACATAACAGAGTTGCTATTATTTTTCTGTGACTGCATAAAATGATAAAATGCAGACTGCTTTGTTACAGCGTAAAAGTGCGGCTGTACTTCATTTTCCGTTATTCTTAGTTTACTGCCGTTTTCAAAAAGTCCTATTAAGGACTTTATTATTTGTGCAGGGTATTTGACCTGACCTGAAAGGTCGGAAAGG
>ERZ773228.2424-NODE-2424-length-17084-cov-4.046803_pt1 | contig 17084 bp, 8 predicted proteins | sample MGYA00580524_ERZ773228 | MGnify/ENA primary metagenome ERZ773228 (study PRJEB29015, sample SAMEA2737768) | human gut metagenome | biome: human gut; feature: human-associated habitat; material: faeces | place: China | collected 2012 ... | reverse complement strand
GCATTATCCAAATGCTGGAACGGAAAGAAATAAGCATGCGGCTGCTCCTTATTGAGTGCCAAGTTTTCGGGAGATTCCCACTCCGCTCCTGTCGGAGCATTCAAGGTAGCATAGGTAAACCCTTCCAAAGGTTGGTCTGCGAAACTCTGTACTGTGAGGGTGCAGCACAGAAGACCTGTTAACAAGGTTTTGTTCATAAGGTATTTTAAGTCAATAAATAACATTCTGTGTCCAATATTCATGGTTCTCTGAATGTAAATACAATCAGAAAGCATACCACCCCTATTTTTTCATCCGCTTTTTAACGTTCTTTTTCTAGTCGTCCCGTTTCAGGTCTGCGAAATAAGTATCGAGTAGGCTCTTTGCGGCTATAAATGATGTCAGATTTCCTTGCAACACTTGCTGTTCCTTTTCCAGAAGCATGGCTTCAATCTTCGGATTATGATAGAAACTGTCACGAAGTTGTTCGTTGATCGTTTCATACATCCAGTATTTACTTTGCTCGTTACGACGATATTCAAAATAACCGTTGGTCTTCACAAAGTCAATATATTCATAAATCATATCCCATATCTCCTTCACTCCGATATTATAAAAACCGGAATAGGTCAACACTTGGGGAGTCCATCCCGATTCGGGAGCAGGGAAAAGATGCAAAGCGTTACGAAATTGAGTAGCAGCCAGTTTTGCACGTTCCAGATTATCCCGATCACAATGCCGCCGGCCATTTCCATAATACCGCGCTTAATGCCTTGCAACTCGTCTCCTGTACCTGCCAACTGAATCAGCAGGAAGAAATCTACCATAGAATGAACAGCCGTTTCACTCTGTCCCACCCCGACGGTTTCCACAAAAATCTTATCGAATCCGGCAGCTTCACAAAGAATAATCGTCTCACGTGTTTTGCGTGCCACTCCTCCCAAAGAACCGGCTGACGGACTAGGGCGGATAAACGATTTAGGATGCACGGAAAGCTGCTCCATACGCGTTTTATCCCCTAAGATACTGCCTTTACTACGCTCACTACTAGGGTCGATGGCCAATACCGCCAGTTTGCCCCCCTTTTCGAGCACGTGCAGACCGAATACATCTATGGATGTACTCTTTCCCGCACCGGGAACGCCGCTGATACCAATCCGGATCGAATTACCGGAAAATGGCAGACACTTCTCTATGATTTCCTGTGAGACAGCCTGATGTTCAGGCTTTACGCTTTCAACCAATGTCACAGCCTGACTCAATATGGTGACATCACCTTTTACGATACCTTCTACAAACTCTGCTACTGAAAGTTGGCGTTTCTTAGGTTTCCGCTTTAAGTAGGGATTCACAGATGAGGGTTGCTCAATGCCTTTATTGACAACAAGCCCCTTATATTCTTCACTATTTTCAGGATGTTCCATAATCATAGGATTTAGCGTTTGATATTGATTTCAACTTTCGGGCGTAACGGATCATTTGTTATCATCAGGATACGTAAATGATGCTTCTTATTACCTACGTCACGCTTACGAATAGTTACTTTGAGCTTCGTCATTCCATCCGGAGGAAGGACCGTCTTCTTCAGGCTCACTCCTACCGATGAATTGAATACCTGCAACTTACTGATGACTAACGGAGTCTTTCCGGAATTGGCTATCAATATATCATGGCTTACCTTATTCTTCTTTATCAACGGGATACTAAGATCAATATCCGTTTCCGAAATGTGCATGGCAGGAGCGTTCAAAGAATCTTTTTCCGTCATACGTGAGAAGTCGGGAAGAAGAATGGCCGAAACCGGTATTTCATTATCTTCGCTCACCTTATCACCGGAGAAACGGGAAAGGTAGACAGAAGTCTGTGTCAATCCGTAATCTTTTAGCTGGCTCGCATCCAGCGTCAGTTTGATAGTTCCCTTCTTGCCTTTCAACAAGACTTTGGGTTCCGCTTCCATTTTCAGATAAGGAGGCAGATGCATCAATACCGGTTCGTAAGGACGATCCGAAAGATTGGCGATATCAAAGGTCAATGAAGGCTGCTGTCCGCGATAGACATCGGGGAAAGCAAACTCATCACGATCTAAACGAATATTTCCAATTGTATAAGGAAGTAGCTTTGTATAATCTTTTATTTCCTGCACTAATTCACCGGTAAACTTCAGATAGACCAAGCTCGGACTGGCATTGCTATATATTCCTATCGACTTTTCAAAATGTCCTAACGCTTTTGCGTCAAAAGAAGCTTTTACTACTCCTTTTCCTCCCGGGGCAATCGGTTCTTTGGTCCAGTCGGCCACGGCACAGGCACAAGAGGTTGTGACGTTGGTCAGTACCAATGGCTGGTTTCCCGTATTAGTGATGGTATATTCCACTGTCACCGGACGTTTCCACTCAATTTGTCCGAAGTTATGTGTCTCTTTATTTGAAGAGATACGAGGTTGGGCAACGGCTGCCAAAGCGACAGTAAGTAAAGATAATATAGATAGTAAACTACGTTTCATGCGATATTTTTTATTTTGGTGCACAAATGTAGGGGTTTTAGATGAGTTTTTCACCACAGATTACACAGATTAACACAGATTGACGAAAGAGGATAATTCTCTCCATCAAGAGGTATCAAATAGATTCAAGCACGGATTACGCCTATTTTACGGTTTCAGTTTATCTAATGAACCGTAAAATAGGCATAATGCGTGCCTGAATATTTCTCTTACAAATGTCCTGCGTTACTCTTTAACAGCTACCGTCATCGAAGCAGAATGTGAAGCATATTCTGGTGCGTATGCACATTGCATGGTTGCCAGACCTGTTTCGTAAGTTCCTGCACGGCTGACACGGTAACTATATTCCAATACATATACTCCTTTTCCTAAATGATCGAAGAAGAAATTGGTCGATGCATCTTTGATGTCTACGTAATAGCCCAGTCCGTTGTTCCAACGATAACCGGAAATGCTGCCGATCGGTTCGAAGCAAGCTCCCCGCTGATCTTTCAACTGCACAAAGTCCATCGGACGGTCTACACGGATGCTCAAACGGGAAACGACTTTATCACCTACCTGAAGAACAGTTTTCGCTGTTATAGGCTGCAATTGAGGGACATTATTTACCATACGTTCCACATACAATTGTTTCTCTACATTCAACTCACCACCCTGTTGTTTCACATCACTGATGGGGGATTCAAATTCTGCATATACAGCTCCCCAGGCGATACCCGGATTTCTCTTTTCCACTTCAATCTTACGGGCATCCACCACGCTCTTCTGTGTGAAAGAACGTTTGATATATCCCAATCCGGGAACAGTTGTTTTACTCGGAGCAACCGTTTCCAGCACTTCATTAGCAATTACAATCCGTACATCTCCCTGATTGTCGAGCAAATTAACACCTTTCATCAGCAACGCAAATACCGCGTCGGCAGTAGCTACCGGAGAGTTCCATTGTTGCGTTTGCTTTTGTTTCAACAGCCAAAGTTTCATTTCTTCCACGGTATCGCTGTTACCGCCTATCGCCTCCAATGCTTCCATCACATCTACGTGAGCCTGCATCTGCATTCCGCCCCATGTATACGGATTCTCGTTGAAGGCAAAGAACATTCCCTGTTCATCCGTCTTGGTCAGGAATTCTTTCAGAGAAGCGACAAACTCCTGTGCTTCTTTCTTGCGTCCGGCTTTATCCAGTACAATAGCGGCAATCGCTTTCGTATCCATTGAAGGAGAAGTAAGCAGTTCTCCTACCTTAGAAAGATAATAGGTATAAGCAGCTTTATTGGCAGCAGGCACCTGCTCTCCGGAAATAGCGATGAGATACAAATATTGCAGAATACTGCCCGAAACACCGGTAAATTTCACTCCTTCTTTCTGTGCTTTCAAGATTTCCTTATATTCGTCTAAAGCTGATTGATGAAGGTAAGTGAAAGCATTTTGTTGCAAAGAGAGAGCTGTACCTGTTAATTTCTCACCTGTCAACATAGCCAGACGGGCATTCAGTTCGGCGATATAGGCAGTAACATATCGGCTGCCGGTCATTCCTTTATACCACGACCATGCACCGTTTGCGTTCTGCAACTCCTGCAATCGGGTCAAAGCCGCGATATTATTACTACGGATATTGTTCAAGTCAAACAAAGTGGCGATACGTTCTTTCTGTTGCTCTTCCGTTTGCGCTTCGAGCACCCAAGGAGATTCGGACAGAATGATGTTCTTCACTTCCTGATTCTTTTGCAGATTGCTCAAGAAGGTTTCTTTCGTACCTCCCTGCAATTTCCAACTTTCAAACACTGCTTTGATCTTCGGCTGACTGTTCATAATGAACGAAGCCAAGGTATTTGCATAATATGACGTAGCCCAGGAGATCGCATTATTGCTTGTAGGAAGACTCAAAGAAGGCAATGCCTGAATAGCATACCAGGCCGGATTTCCTGTAAACTCGACAGTCAGTTTACGGTCGGTTGCCGTTTTACTTTGTTGGTTGAACAGGCGGTCGAGTGAGAAAGTACGGGTTTCTTCTCCACGTACAGGCATTGGAAGTGTCTCTACCAAATGCTCCTTATTGCTAAGCACCGGAAGCAACTGTTGTTCCCCATCGCTGAAAGTACCGCTGTCGGCTATCATCCGGCATCCCAATATTTCGTATTTATCACTGACGGTAAACTGGAAGCTCACGCCAATCGTCTTTCCGGCAACAAGGCTGAATTTCTGTTTTTGTGTACTGATTACTTTCTCCGTCATCGGATCGAAAAGAATCAGAGTTACTGTTCCGGCTTGCGGCTTACCAGTCATATTAGAGATAGAAGCAGTAAGAGAAGTCTTATCTCCCACACGTACAAAGCGGGGAAGATTAGGAGTCAGCATAAATTCCTTACTCGTGGTAGCTTCACCGTCCAATGTTCCCATCAACATCCCTTTCGTATGAGAATATCCACGGAAGTTCCAACGCGTCAGACTTTCGGGCATCGTGAAAGAGAATGAGATTTCTCCCTGTTCATTGGTGCGAAGTTGCGGATAGAAGAAGGCTGTTTCTGCAAGATTCGTACGCAGGTCGGCAGGAGCTTCGGGAAGCATTTCGCTGTCAGACGATTCATCCGCTTTTTCTTCCGTCGATACTAATTCCGATTGAAACTCCACATTATTCACGGCATCAGCAGCCATAGCCGATTTCATATTTGGTGCACTAACATCCATCGCCGAAACACTGCCTGTCAACGTCATCTTTCTTGTCGATCCATATCCTCTCACCATCACTCCGGCCAATTTTCCTTCTAAAGCAATTCCGATACCATACCCCGGCTGCATCACAAAACGATCATACGCCAATCCCGGCACTTTAAGGCTTTTCGTATTCCACCAGTAATTAAATGAATTATTGCCGGAATATCCGCTCATCCAATTAGAATACGGAACAATCTGACTATAGAAGATTTGGAAATTCTGCTGACGGTTCCATATCTTATCCAGTGAAGCATCATACATCGTTGCCAGCATCTCCGCATTAGCGGCTTGTCCTTGTGGCGTTTTAATCGTCAGTTTCCATTCTTCCTTCTGTCCGGGACGCAACTTATCGCGGAACACTTCCCACTTCATAGTCAATGTCTTATCCGGCACACGTCTGGTCAACCGGGCATGTTCCTGATAAACCTGTCCATCTCTTACCATACAGAAATTCACAAACACACCGTCACCATAACTCTCCTGATATGGATATTCGAAGCGAACAATCGTATCAGACAAGTTCAACATCTTACTTTCCAGCAGTTTATCACCGGAGAATACATTCATCATCACATAAGTATCCTTTTTCGACGTACCGAAGCAGAATACAGCCGGATGAGTCGCATCAAATTCCATATTTTCTCCATAGAACCAAACCGTCGTTTCAACAGGCGGACGTTTGTCCTCAATGGAGAAAAGAATCGTGTTAGTATCAGTAGTCACTTCCTTGCCCTGATTATCTTTCACCGATGCTTTCAGTACATAAGGGCCCGAAGGAAGATTCTTCCAATCGAGCGTTATTTCTTCGTTAGAAGTAAAAGTTCCCGTTAAAACCGGTTTCTCTTCCAGTTGTTTGAAATCCTGGTCTTTGGCAGGATATAAGTAATAATTTCCTTTCACTTCCACAGGTTGTCCATTCAGGTTTTGCACGTTAAACATCGTGTCGAATGGTTTATCCTTACAAGTCTTATCATGCAATTCCACCTGCAAAACCAACGAACGATTTCCGGCCGAAATGACATCCGTAGAAGATTGTGTTTCACCCGCCACATTGGTAACAGTAGCTTCAATGGAATAGCGATAATATACTTTATCATCATTCTTATAAGAGTCACTTTCCTGCAGGCGGACCGGTATCGTAAATTCTCCGTTCTCATTGGCCGTCACTTCACCGGAAGCAATCTGTACCGATTCCGCAAACCGCCAAAGACTGTATGTAGAACGCATCACCTTATATTTTACCGGAAGATCCTGAAGCAATACACCGCTATAAGACTCTATCTTGCCTTTCACCTGCACTTCATCTCCCAACTTGTAACTTCCCTGTTGCTTTTCAAAAGTGATGTCAAATGTCGGACGTTTATAATCTTCCACACGGATACTTGTACGGCCTCTTCCTGCCTTCAACGAGAACATTCCGTTCAGGCAAGCTGAAGGCAACGCGAAATCAGTGGCAAACGAACCGAACTCATTGGTGCGTACCGACTTCTGCCCTACTTCCTGATTATTCGCATCCAATAAAGTCACCGTATATTCCTTGTTCGGAAGCACATCCGCCGTATCTGATTTTTGAGAATAGGCAATTCCTTTCACATATACCGTCTGTCCGGGACGATACAAAGAACGGTCAGTCAATAAAGTCATATTTTCCGCCACTTTATCTTCGTCACCGTAATATCCGTAACTTCCTGCATAGATACCTTGCTTCGGCATCGCTGTATCCATACCCTTGGAGGCTTTCAAATAGCGGTATTCAGATTTCCAGGGAAATACCACCTTACCATCTTTGTCCGTCGTAAACTCTTGCAAAACTTTTTCATCGTTACTATACATCGTAACTTTCGCATTCGAAATAGGATGTCCCGTCTGTCCGTCCAACGTCACCACTTGATATTGTTTTTCCGGCAGACGACAAGTCAACACCTTGAAACGTGTTACATCAAACTTGCTTTCACTGTCTCTCTTTGCACGAATATCCGGTATGATACGCATTACGTAAGCTCCAAGTTCGGGAGCTTTGAATGTAAACACCGTGTCCTGTGTCCGGTAATCTTCCGGACGAATTACAGAGTAATGTTGTTCCTTTATCAGTTTCTTCGCCTGATAAATCCGGACGGTGAAACCATCCAGATTCTTATGTGAGGCTCTTAGTTCTATCTCTTCGTTCGGGAAAGCCTGATCTGCTGCATAGACATTCAAATAAGGAGCCAATATCTCTTCCCGAAGATTTTTCAGAGCATTGATTCTGTCATACCCCGGATAAAGACGAATCGCCTCATCGCAAAGCTGCAATGCATTAACCTGCTGTTGCTTTTCAATTGCATAACGGGCTTGTGCCAGATACACTTCAGCACATATCGGTTCCGAAGCATATTTACTTTTCAATGTATTCAATGCTTTCAGGTAAGTGTCATCCGTCAATACCGAAGCCTCTCCCTTTACTTGGAGAGGTCGGATATACCGTTCCGCTCCCCGTCTCCATTCCAAATAGTTAAGTGCGGTCAACACATAACCTTCTTTCAATCCGGCTGCTTTATAAGCAGAAAGCATATTTCCGTAAATAGCTATTATATCCTGTTTCACCGGATTTACGGCGTTCGTTTCAGTATACCCGCTACCTAGTTTTTCCACTTGCAACAGAGCATCAATTCCACGGGAAGCCAATAGATGATAGAGGTCATGGTGATAATATTCACTCGTTTTCCCCAGTTCTACGAAAGGGATATAGTCGCGTGAAGAAGTTTTGAGCAGTAACACAGAGTCAGCCAAGGCTTCTTTCACATTTGTCCGCACTTTCTCTACAAACATATTGGCGGTCCACTCGCGTATATCCGTAGAAGGCGTTTGGCCTACGATTTCCGTCCGTTGGCGAAGTTGCCACTGGTTGTTGGCAGCATAATTTGCATAAATTCCGGCTATCAGAGAGTGCAAAATAGCACGATCCATTGGTTGGTCGGTTTGTTTCACCCACTGTTCCAGTCCTTTCAGACCGGCATAAAGACTATCCGGATTCAACATTTCCCGGTATTTCATCCGCCACGCGTATGCTTTGAGCATCTGCGGAGAGTTTTTCTCTTTTTCCCCTTTCTGATAAATCTCATCAGTCAGTTTTATCACTGTCTTAGGCAAGCTCTTTTTCTCTGCTTGCTCCACCTCTTTCCATAATTTGTCGAAAGTCTGTGCCTGCACCGCCGGAATCACTCCCAACCATAGTAGCACCATCATACAAATCTGCTTTACTTTCATAATCTTTCTAGTTTAAGTTCGCTATAAGTCTCACTCTATAAATAACAAAGTAAAGAAATAAAGTTTAAAGATTTGTACTTTTTAGCTTAAAAAAAACTTTTATCAAGCTACCAACCTTATACTGTATCGTATAGACGTTAGCTCATTAGCAGATTCACTTTAGAATAAAAAAATATTATTCGGTTTGTTATTTAATTGAATAGTTCATTTTTGCACTGTTTTCACCACAGAGGACACGGAGGGCACAGAGGTGAATTGGGTTTATGACTTACGGTTGTGACCCTAATTTTGATGCGTAATCCTTCCTCTATAAAGTTGAAAAAACATAAAAACATCTGCCACCTGCAACCAAACGCGTGTAATACACTAGTTGACAAACAGTTGTAGCGTTGCAGATACTGTTGCAGATACTGTTGCAGATAGGTTGCAGATAAAGTATCTGCAACACAGTATAAGCCTTGCATAAGCCAATTCTCCAGGAGGGCAAAAGTTTATTGTATACATTAACTTCCCGTTTCCAGGCGGGGAACTGTCGTTTCCGGCATTAGAAATTACAGTTTCCACGGCAGGAAACGAGAGTTTCTAAGGCGGGACACTACAGTTTCTACGTAAGGATACTGTCGTTTCCCCGTAGAGACACTGTCATTTCTCCATAGAGTGATCCCAATTATCCCATAGCTTTGCATAAAGGAATCAAGGCTTTTTCTTTGATTATATAACGTGTTGCAGATACTTTATCTGCAACCTATCTGCCGCAGGTATCTGCCACGTTACAACTATCTATTAACTAGTGAATTACACGCGTTTCGTTGCAGGTGGCAGATGTTTTTATGTTTTTCAACTTTATAGTAGACAAAAAACTCTCATTCATTTCTGCACCCGCATGAACAAGATTCACCTCTGTGTCCTCCGCGTCCTCTGTGGTGAACAAATGCATAACCGCAAAACAATTACTTAGTATGCTGCTTCACATACTCCGATGGCAGACAACCGACATACTTCTTGAAACTGGTAGAGAAATAAGAAGAAGATCCGAACCCTGCCATTCCGCTAATCTCCGAAATGGAGTAGCGCCCTTCAAGCAACAATTTACACGCTTTATTAAAACGGATACGCCGGATAAAGTTGGCAGGCGGTTCACCGGATATGGAATTCATCTTGAGATACAGTGACGAACGGCTCATACAAAGTTGGCTTGCCAACTCATCAGAGGTGAAGTCTTCATTACTGATATTTTCTTCTACTACCTGAATAGCTTTGCTCATGAATTCCTCATCCAGATTATTCGAAGTCATTTTAGCAGTATCTATATCAATCGTATTCGAATAATAGTGTTTCAACCGCTGGCGTGCTTTCAGTTGATTAGCAATTTTTCCTTTCAATAAATGAATCGAGAACGGTTTGGCTATATAATCATCCGCCCCGGCCTGAATACCCTCAGTCTGTGCATCGACACTTCCTTTGGCAGACAACAGCAAGACGGGAATGTGGCAGGTTTGCAGATTTCGTTTAATAAGCTGGCAAAGTTTGATACCGTCAATACCCGGCATCATCACGTCGGAAAGAACAATATCCACACGATGCTCTTTCATAATAGCCAATGCTTCTTCGCCGTTTCCGGCGGTAAGTGTCACATAGTTCTGCCGGAAATTATCTTTCAGGTAATCCACCATTTCTTTATTGTCATCTACCAACAAGATAGTAGGACGCTCTTCCTCACTGCCGGCTTCTATCTGATCACCATCCGATAGTTCTTCTGCAACTATAGCCGACGCATCACCAGAGAAATATTCATCAGCCACCGGAAGCTCCCGGAGAGAAGCAGATGTTTCGACTTCATGTGCCGGCAATTCACGTTCTTTCTCCGTGAAGGCAGCCATATCAGCAGGTAGCGTGACTTTAAATTCGGTATATTGAGCAGGTTCGCTTGCTACGGTGATAGTGCCGTGATGCTTTTCTACAAGCATCTTCACCAATGACAGCCCGATACCCGTCCCCTTTCGCTGACCGTCTACCTGATAGAAACGTTCGAAAATGCGGGTTAGCTGTTCCGGAGACATACCGATTCCGCTATCTCTTACCGTGAAACCATAGGTATCTCCCTCTGTCCATAAGGAAAGCGAAATACTTCCGCTGTCCGGTGTAAACTTAAAGGCGTTAGACAACAGGTTCATCAAGATAGTCTCTACATACGTCCGGTCCGCCGGAAACAATCGTCCTTCCAGATCGGATTTTATATGAAAGCTGATAGCACGCTTCTGCGCATTTTCTTTAAACAGGGCAAAAGCATCTTGCAACAGTTCTTCTACATTCACCTGCGCAACATGAATAGGCATTGCACCTGCTTCAGCTTTACGGAAATCCAGTAACTGGTTGACAATGTGCAACAACTTACGACCGTTCTTATAAACGTAATCCAGCTTCTGTTGTACCGGAGTACCTTTCAGATTGCTCTGCCCCAAGAGTTCCTCCAACGGAGCCAGTATCAGACTCAACGGAGTACGCAACTCATGAGACATATTCATGTAAAAACGTACTTTCTCCTGACTGATTTCTTCTATCTTGTTTCGTTCTATCTGTTCGATCCGGACTTGCATCTTCATTTTGGCACGGGCAATAAAGAAATAGATCACAAAGACGAGAAGCCCTACAGAAAAGAAGATGAAAAGTGTCTTTGCCCACGAGGTCTGATACCACATCGGAATGATATGCACAAAAAATTCAGTGGTCGCCTCGCTCCACTTTCCATTGTTGTTACATGCCTTCACCTTAAACACATACTCACCGGGCGGGAGATTGGAATAACTCGCCCGTGCAAAGGAAACATGACGGGAGTAGTTCCACTCGGTTTCAAAGCCTTCCAATTTGTAAACGAACTGGTTCCGCTTGCCAGCCAAATAGTTGATAACAGCAAACCGGATATTAAAAAGTTTCTGATCGGAAGGGAACGACATACCCAGCATCCGCCCTTGCTCGTCCTGATAATAACGTACCCGTTCACTTTTCATATCCGTAATCACCTGATTTAAGACAACGGCTCCTGTCACTACCGCATCCGGGGAATATGGATTATCACCCAATTCGTATGGCTTGAAATAGGCAACGCCCCCAAGAGACCCCAGAAAGAATGTACCATCGTGCGCTTTGCAAGCTCCGAAATAGTTAAACTGATCGTGAGGCAATCCGTCCTGCTTCGTATAGTTGAGGAAAGTACCCTCCTCCGTATTGAAGCAAGCCAGTCCCTTGTTAGTTGTCAACCATAAACGCCCCCGTTCATCTTCCAGTATATTATAAATAAAGTCGTTTGGCAAACCGTCTTTCATCGTATAGTGTTTCCAGGCAGTCGGTGCTCCTTCCTTATAGCAATATAATCCTGTGGAAGAACCGATCCAGATTTCATGACGGCTATCCTCCTGTACACAGAAAGCCTGTATCAACCCATGCAGATAAGCCGAAGAGGAAAGATGCAGTTCTTCCAGTTTTCCGCCGGCATACAAAAACAGGCTCTCTTCCGTACCAATCCAGATTCTTCCTTTTGAATCGCGAAACAAGGTATATATCAATACATTCTCCAACTTTTTATGCTTTTTAGCCAACGGATGCTGTGAAAGTTCGCCGGTCTGTTTGTCGAAAAGGTAAAGCCCGCTCATGCCGCCTACCCAAAGCGTTCCATCCGTTCCGTCCAATAAGGAGTAACAACTATTAGTCAGGGAAGTAGAATGGGGAAAGGAATATGTTTCTATCCTGCCACTCCGGTGATGCAGACGACTCATTCCCCCTCCATGAGTGCCGATATAGACACTTCCATCCTTGTCCGTCCATATACATTTTATATTGTCCGACTTTAAAGCGTTGGCGGAAGTACCCGTCCGGTAATATGAAAAGACTCCGGTTTTCCGGTTATAATAATTTAATCCGCCGTCGTTCGTGCCAATCCAGAGATTGCCATTATCCGGGTCTTCGGCAATACAACTCACTGTGTTATCACTTAACGAATTCCGCCAGGCGGAATGTTGCAAGCGTCCGAATGCCGGAGCAAGGGGATGATAATAATTAAGCCCGCCATAAAATGTACCGATCCACATTCCCCCTTGATTATCTTTCAAGATAGAACGGATGGAATTATGCCCCAAAGTAGTCGGATCTTCAGGAGAAAAACGACAGATCCGGAACGTTTCCGTCTCCGGTTCAAGGATAAGCAAACCTTCCATGGTTCCTATCCAAACCCTTCCTTTATCATCTCCGGACAATGTCCTGACCGAGTTCGTAAGGAAATAAGCAGGAGTATTTTGCTTGTTATAATGATGTTTTATTTGAAAGTTGTTATCCACACAATACACCCCGTTTGTCAATGAAGCCAGCCAACAGTTGCCGGTTTTGTCGTCATAGAGCATATCGGAGATGGTTTCTCCTTTCAATTGGAGAAGAAGCCGGGTCACGTTTTCGTTGCGTACATAATAGAAATAGACACCTTCCGAAGTTCCCAACAGGAAACCGTCATTCATCCGGCAAACAGAATAGATCGTTTTTCCGGCAAGTTCCGGCTGCACTTTCATCCGCCCGATCTTTTTATCAAAAATCACCAGACCGATATTGGTAGCAAGCAAAAGCCGGTCGCCTTCCTCCGGTTCTCCGATAGCCAATACTTGCATCGGCTGATTGTCCGGTGAAGAATAATTGGTGAAATTATTCCCTACTATATTATAACGGGATAAACCGACCTGTGTGCCTACCCATACCGTACCTTTCGAATCAGTATGAAGTGAATAGACATGATTGTTTGCCAGACTGGTCGTATCATCCGGCGCTTTATAATATGAAACGAAACGGGAACCTTCATACCAGTTCAACCCGTCTATGGTTCCTACCCAAATCTTATTATTATGATCTTGTGTCAGAGCGAGCACAGTATTTTGCGACAACCCGTCATCCACGGATAATCGCTTAAAATGAATGAAGCTGTCGGCGGCCGATACAGCCAAAGGAAAAAATAAGATGCAAACGGTTAATCCGAATAGGTACTTAAATAGCAAATGCCGGTCTTTCATGAGCTAATATTGAAGAATTTATCGTAAAGATAAGTATTTTCAATTCAATCTGATAAATGAATCCCGTTTTTTAACTCATATAAAGGACCGGTATCGGCTCAAAACAGGACAACCGCGCCAAAGTCCGACAGTTATGAATTCATATTTTAGACGCGGTTGCCCTGAACTTTAATTTTTTTTACGGTTTCTCTTCAAGTTAGTAAGACGGATTTTCTGATTTTTCTTTCAGATCTTTATAACGTTTCAAGGCTTCCAGATAATAATAATCGGCATAATTGAGCGGAGTATCAATTTCACTGTCGTGCGGGAAACTGCCAACCGAATGTAACAGGATGAAGCCATGATTTTCTCCTTCCTTGGCCAAATAATCATCAGAGGATAACTGTTTCAGGATATGCTCCGCATAACGGAAATATTCTTCCCCTTGTTTCTTGTCGCCATAACCACTCAACTCCAGCAATGCAGAAGCTGTTACGGCAGCTGCAGAAGCATCCCGCGGTTCATTCGGAATATTGGGAGCATCATAATCCCAATAAGGTACATAGTCATTTTCGGACGGACGGTGATCGATAATGAACCGCGCTATTTTATGAGCGGCATCCAGATAGCTCTGTTGCTTAGTGAAGCGATAACACATGGTATATCCATACACTCCCCAAGCCTGTCCACGCGCCCAAGCAGAAGAATCGGCATATCCCTGAAAGGTTCCTTTCGACTCTACCTCACCGCTATCTGCCAGATAGCTCACCACATGGTAGGAGGTCATGTCCTCCCGAAAGTGATTCTTCAACGTTTTGTCGGCATGAGAGATGGCTATTTCACGATATTTCGGATTATTGGTTTGCTCCGAAGCCCAGAACAGCATTTCAAGGTTCATCATATTATCAATAATCACCGGATAACTCCAATCGCCGAAATCCCACGAACGAATCAGTCCGACTTCCGGACGAAAACGAGAGCACAAGCTTTCTGAAGAATGAATCAGAATCAAACTGTCCGTTGGCTCCGGTTTCAAACGGATGCCCTGCCCATAACTGCAAAACATCATAAAGCCCAAATCGTGATTACCTGTATAATATTGCATATCCTGCAGACGGTCCGTATATTTACGCGCCTCTTTTGCGAGAGCCTCATCACCGATCAACTCGTATGCCAGCCACATGGAACCGGGATAGAAACCACTCGTCCAATCTGTGGGGTGCTCCAGTCTGTACTTTCCTTCTTTGATAGAACGGGGAAAACAGGCGGTATCCGGTTCATTCTTCAATTGTTCTGCCATATAGAGCAACTGATGTCCCGATGTTTTCACTGCATGATCGAACCATGCCATCTCATTTCCTTTTGAAGCATCGCAAGCAGTCAGGAGCGCCATACTCCCTACCGCTAGTAAAAGTTTGTTTTTCATTGTTCCACTTTATTTTGTTACTGTATTCTATTACTGGCAACAAAGTTAGAGCAAGTCGCAGACAAACCCTTTGCAAATCTATTTTTTCATTTTTGTTTCTATTTCTACGGACTTTGATTTTGTCCAAAAGTGTTTTGTTTTTATCTTTTATAGAAAAACAGGCACGGATTTTACCAAATAAGCTGTTGTCAGGCATAACCAAACAACTATGCAGCCTTTTGCAAAATCCGTGCCTCCACCAAAAAGTACGCGCTCTTCTATCTCACAATATCTTCCGGAAATTTAGCCGGCATCTCCACCCTCTTCCAGGTTTCATAATACCAGGTGTTCAACTCATTTCCATTCAAATCATTCTTGATAAAATATTTCAGATGGAGATAATCATTGTCTTTAATCTCAAATTCCAAAATATTGTCCTGATTGTCCAGCATCGGGAGATGAATGTTCTTCTCGATACTTTCCTTATAAGAATCGTCCGTGAGTTGTTTATAAGTACCATATCCAGTAATAATCGCATCCGCACCGGGAATAATGGTAAAGTTGACGATTTGTCCGTCATCACTCAATACTTTAAATGTATTACTGGGTTTCAACGCTCCCGGAACATCGGGAGACTCGGATACATAATGGCAGAGCTGCCAAATACCTTTCAAATCGGCCGCTTTGAATTTGGTTTTCTTCTGGGCCGTCGCACCTGTTACCGCTAACAACATTATTGAAAGCATGGTAAAGAAATAGAGCTTTTTCATTGTTGTATTATTTTAGTTAACACTCTCGAATGCGTATTTCCAAATATAAAGATTTATTTTGAGAATACAGCAATTCAGAGCATAAAAAAACTCGCATAACCTGAAGATTATGCGAGTTTTACATAAATATACCGAAATATTAGAAATCAGCATTTCTTGGTGTACGCGGGAACGGTATCACGTCACGGATATTCGCCATACCTGTTACAAACAATAACAGACGTTCGAACCCTAATCCGAAACCGGAGTGAGGACAAGTACCGAACTTACGGGTATCCAGATACCACCACATATCCTTCATCGGGATGTGCATTTCTTCAATACGGGTCATCAGCTTGTTATAGTCGGCTTCACGTTCGGAACCACCGATAATTTCACCAATTTTCGGGAAAAGAACGTCCATGGCACGTACTGTCTTACCGTCTTCGTTCTGCTTCATATAGAAGGCCTTGATTTCCTTCGGATAGTCAGTCAGAATCACCGGACGTTTGAAGTGTTCTTCCACTAAGAAACGTTCGTGTTCGGAAGCCAGGTCCACGCCCCAGTAAACCGGGAATTCGAACTTATGTCCTTTCGCAACTGCTTCTTCAAGAATCTTGATACCGTCTGTATAAGGCAAACGTACGAAATCATCTTTCAATACACCTTGCAGACGTTCAATCAAGCCTTTGTCGAACATATCGTTCAGGAACTTCACATCATCCGCACAGTTATCCAACGCCCATTTCACACAATATTTGATGAACTCTTCTGCCAAGTCCATGTTGTCTGTAATGTCGTTGAAAGCCACTTCCGGCTCAATCATCCAGAACTCTGCCAAGTGGCGGGGAGTGTTGGAGTTTTCGGCACGGAACGTAGGACCGAATGTGTAGATAGCTCCCAAAGCAGTAGCCGCCAACTCACCTTCCAGCTGACCGGAAACAGTCAGACTTGCCTGCTTACCGAAGAAATCATCTTCATAAGAGATAGAACCTCTCTCGTCTTTCTTCAAGTCATACAGGTTCATGGTAGTCACCTGGAACATCTGTCCGGCACCTTCACAATCGGAAGCCGTAATGATCGGCGTATGGAAATAGAAGAAGCCCTTTTCATGGAAGAACTTGTGAATAGCAATCGCCATGTTGTGACGGATGCGGAACACTGCACCGAATGTATTGGTACGCGGACGCAAGTGAGCAATCTCGCGCAAGAATTCCATAGAGTGGCCTTTCTTCTGTAATGGATATGTATTATCGCAAGTACCCAGCACTTCGATTTCACGAGCCTGTACTTCCACTTTCTGTCCGGAACCCACTGATTCTACCATTTCTCCGTTCACGCTGATACAAGCGCCGGTAGTAATCAGTTTCAGCATCTCTTCATCGAAATTAGCCAAATCTACTACGATCTGCAAATTATTTATTGTAGAACCGTCATTCAGTGCGATAAAGTTTACTTGTTTG
>ERZ773228.2411-NODE-2411-length-17147-cov-3.229991_pt1 | contig 17147 bp, 19 predicted proteins | sample MGYA00580524_ERZ773228 | MGnify/ENA primary metagenome ERZ773228 (study PRJEB29015, sample SAMEA2737768) | human gut metagenome | biome: human gut; feature: human-associated habitat; material: faeces | place: China | collected 2012 ... | reverse complement strand
CTGAAGTAATGGCAGGTCAAAAATATCGCCATTATAAAGGCGGAGAATATGAAGTTATTGCAGTTGCTCAGCATAGTGAAACTTTAGAGGAGCTTGTTATATATAAGGCTCTTTATGGTGACGGCAAGATTTGGGCAAGGCCGAAATCAATGTTCATTAATAAGGTCGGAGATGTAAAACGTTTCACTCTTTTATAAATTTAATGAATAAAAAAAAATAATCTGTTCATAATATATCTGCAAGGGCAAATACAAAAAGTCCTGTCGGTAATTACTTATAAACAATGCGTCTTCCGCACAGTCGTATGTTTGGTAATACCGGTTGTGCGGAGAAAGGTGGATTATTATGAGTAACCAGAATAATAATCAGAATAACAACCAGAATCAGCAGAACAATCAGAGCCAGAATCAAAACCAGAACCAGAATCAGCAGAACAAGAATAACAACAACAATTTTAACAACAGAAACAACAACAATAACTTCAACGACTAATTCAATAAGCTTATAACCTGTTTTCATAAAAAGACAGGTTTTCAATCCAATTTTTACTTCCAGGTTTTTCTCGTTAAAACAGCATGGTCTTCGGACTATGCTGTTTTTATATGGACAGCTTTGTAAATTTCATCATAATATCTTATAGGTAATACAATGAAGACAACACCGCACAAGAATTGTATAGTGTTGTCTGAACAAGTACTGCCGTATGCTCTATTCCAAAGGAGTAATTAGATATGCCGAATATATGTGATGAATTTGCATTTTCATCAGCGATAAACTCTTTTTCAGTAGTTATTGCCTCAAAATTTGAATCTGAAACCGAACTTGCAGCTGTTGCAGCTGTTTTTTCTCAAATAGGAGAAACTCTTAATTCAATCGTTGCTCAACGTGCATTAAAAATAGAAAAATGCGGAAAAAGCAATGATATTGAAGTAATATAAACGCTATTGACATTAATATAAAAATGTAGTATTATTTTTAAAGTGCTGTTATCACAATTTTTCATTAAGGCAACACCGCACAAAGCACGTCAAAAGACTTTGCACGTCATAAACTAGCAAATTTTCCGTCATATTACAAATAATTTTCTCACCATACGACAGTATGCTTTCAAAAATTCTATGCAATCTGACGAAAAATATATCTGTGTTTCTGCCGCACAAGCTTTGCGCGGTATTGCCTTAAATCATCGGTATTTCGAGATTTAATTTGAAACGGTGATGTAAATAAACAGTATTTTGAAAGGAAGATATTATGAAAAGAATTGTAACTATCCAGGATATTTCCTGTTTCGGAAAATGCTCTTTAACTGTTGCACTGCCCGTTATTTCAGCTATGGGAGTAGAAGCAGCCGTAATACCTACTGCCGTTCTGTCAACACACACAGGCGGATTTACAGGCTTTACTTTTCGTGACCTTACAGATGATATAAATGACATAGCTGAACATTGGAAAAGCATTGACCTGAAATTTGACGGAATATATACGGGATATTTAGGTTCAAAGGAACAAATTAACATTGTATCCGACTTCTTTGATACATTTAAAAATGAAAATACAAAAATAATCGTTGACCCTGTTCTTGGCGACAACGGAAAATTCTATACAGGATTTGATACCGATTTTGCAGCAGAAATGCGCAAATTATGCTCAAAAGCCGATGTAATAGTCCCAAACATGACCGAAGTTTCATACCTTCTTGATATACCATATACAGAAAAATATGACGAAGCATTCATTAAAGAAAAGCTTATTCAGCTTACTTCACTTGGCTGTAAAATTGCAGTTATTACCGGTGTTATGTATGATAACGAAAATCACGGAGCTGTAGCTTACGATAGCACAACAGGTCAGTTCTGTTCTTCATTCTGCAAGCATATTGATACAAACGTTCATGGAACAGGCGATATTTTTTCAAGCGTCCTTTCAGGTTCACTTATGCTCACTGATAACTTGCAGGATGCTCTTGATACAGCTGTTCATTTTACACATGACTGCATAAACGCTACACTTCCAATCATCAAGGAACATTATTACGGTGCTGCTTTTGAGCTTTGTGTTGATAAGCTTACTGAATATACAAAAAAATTAAAGTAAAGGCAACACCGGAAAAAGTAAATAAAAAAACAGTCCTGTAGACTGCATTTAAAAGGGAACGTCCTGCAAAAAGAGAACGTTCCCTTGTTTTGCTGAATTTCTTACATTCTAAGCATATTACAAATATATTATTTAGCCATACTCTGCAATCTGAATTATGAAACAAATAAAAAGCAGGAGTGTTCATACGAACACTCCTGAATTTTTAAAAGCTTAAATTAAGCTCTCTCAACCTTACCTGAACGCAGGCATCTTGAGCAAGCGTAAATATGACAAGGAGTACCCTTGACGATAGCCTTAACACGCTTTACATTAGGCTTCCATGTTCTGTTTGAGCGTCTGTGTGAGTGAGATACTTTAATTCCAAAAGTAACACCCTTTCCGCAGATTTCACATTTTGCCATTAGGTTGCACCTCCTTCAAAGTCATTAAAAAAATACAACATGATTATTTTAACATAAAACAAATAAAAATGCAAGTGTTTTTTCAAAAAAAAGAAAAATAATTTTTGCATCTTTATTTTTAGCCATTTCCCTTGCAAAAACAGCAGAAATATTGTATAATTAATTTGTCTATATAAATACAGATTATATATCTTTATTTTTGTGAATACTTTAGGCAGAACCGCATAAAGCACGTTTGTCTGCTTTTTACGGTACGTCTGCTTACAGATATATTGAAAGGATATTTTTATTATGGATACTTCTCGTTTTCTTGAATATTTCTCAAGAGCTCTTATGATTCTTCTCATTCTGCCGCTTCATGAGCTTGCTCACGGTTTTGTTGCAAAAAAGCTCGGCGATGATACTGCGGAATTAAGCGGAAGAATAACCCTTAATCCACTTGCTCACATTGACCCTATCGGTTCACTGCTTTTGCTTTTTACAGGTTTCGGTTGGGCAAAGCCGGTTCCTGTTAATCCTCTGAGAATGAAGAATCCGAGAAAAGGAATGACTCTTACAGCTTTGGCAGGTCCTGTTTCCAATCTTCTTGCAGCCTTTGTAATCGGATTAATATATTACTTTTTGTTGTGCTTTAATTTTGTAATTGAAGGTTTAACGGACTCCGGCTACACTCCTGTACGCTGTTTCCTTATGATTCTCGGTTTTATGTTTCAGATAAATATTGGTCTTGCTGTTTTTAATATGCTCCCGATTCCGCCTTTGGACGGCTTTAATGTTTTAAGATACTTTACATCAGCTAAATTTGATATGTGGATTCAAAGAAATATGCAGTATATTTCAATAGGATTTTTAATTTTCATTATTTTGCTCAATAATATACCATCAAAATATAATCTGCTTATTATTGTATCAAATGCAGTTTCAGGCATTATCTTAAAATGCGTATCATGGATTCCTGAGGTTATAGGCTACGGAGTTATCGGCTGATGAGCAGCATTTCATTTAAGCTTGATATATTTGAAGGTCCTCTTGACCTTATGCTTAATCTGATATCAAAGCATAAGCTTAATATTTATGATATTGAAATTTCAAAGCTGCTTGAACAATATTTGCTTTATATTGAACAGTGCAATGAACAGAACCTAGAACTTGCCGGCGAATTTCTTGAAATGGCTGCAAGACTCATTTATATTAAAACTGCGTCATTGCTGCCTCAGCCTGAAGAAGCAGAACAAATGAAAAAAGAGCTTGAGGGTACTCTTATTGAATATTCTCTTTGTAAAATTGCAGCTAAATTTTTAGCTGAAAAATATATAGGCAGTGATATATTTGTACGTCAGCCTATGCAGATAAAAAGTGATGCTGTTTATAATCTGATACATGATCCTGAAAGGCTTGCTGCTGCATATTCGGGTGTATCCAGAAAAAAGAACACTAAACCTGAACAGCAGGAGCGTATAGAAACTAAAATTAATTCTGTTGTTAAACGTAAAATTGTTTCTGTAATGTCAAAAGTGGTAAGAATATTAAGGGAGCTTTACTCCACAGGACAAGCCTATATGGATACTTTGTACAGCGGAGTAACTGACCGTTCAGAAAGAGTTGCAACATTTCTTGCTGTTCTTGAACTTACACGTTCAGGCAGAATTGCAATAAGTGATGACAACACTGTTATTTATTTTAAAAATCGTAACCATAAGCAACAGGAGGGATAGCAATTGGAAATTAATGATAAGATTGCGGCTTTAGAGGCAATTCTTTTTGCTTGCGGAGAACCTGTTGAAATATATCGTCTTTCTCAAGCAAGCGGTGTTGATGTAGGAACTGTCCCCTCTTTAATAAAAACACTCAACGAGCGTTATGATTCATATCACAGCGGTATCAGAATTATCCGCCTTGACAGCAGTTTTCAAATGTGCACAAGAGCTGAATATGCCATGAATATAAAAAATGCTATTGATACCAAAAGGTCAGCTCCGCTTTCAAATGCTGCTATGGAGGTTCTCACAATAATTGCATATAATCAGCCTGTTTCAAAAGGTTTTGTTGAAAATGTCAGAGGAATAGACAGCTCATCTGTAATAAATAATCTTGTTGAAAAAGGACTTATTGAAGAAGCAGGACGTCTTGATATCCCCGGAAAACCTCTTGTCTATAAAACTACTCCTGTTTTCCTCAGAAGCTTTAATCTTGGTTCACTCGCTGACCTTCCTCCGCTGCCGAATAAAAGTGAATCACCAAGCTTTTTTGACCTTAATGCCGAAGATATACAATAAGGGTAAATTATTTCAATTTCAAAGGAGGCAGAGCATAATCTCTGAATAGACTATGATTTTTTTGATAATATTATTGATAATAGCTGCTATTATAACATTATTGCTCATTACTCCTGCGGTGGTGCAGTTTTCGTATATTAACGGGAAACTGTATTACAGCGTCAAATACTTTTTCTATCCAATAACAGCGTCTGACAAAAAGAAAAAAATAAAAAAAGCTAAAAAAGAAAAAAATAAACACAGCTCTAAAATAAAAGAAAAATTCAAAAGCTTCAGAAAAAAGAAAAAAAAGCAGACCATTTCTGAAAATGATTCAGTAAGTAACACCGAACAGTCTGTACTTGATAAAGCAAATATTGATGAACAGAAATTTGTAAAAGCTGACGAAAAAAATGAGTCTAACGATTTAAATCAATCTGATTTTGAAAAGGAAAAGAGTGAAAAAGACAAAAAAGATTTATCCGATATTTTAGAAAAGATTGACTTTTTTCTTGATTTATGGAATATCGGAAAAAAACACCTTGCCAAAATATGCAAAGGGTTTCATTTCAGCAAGCTGTATATAAATTTCAAAATCTCTGACGAGGACGCATATAATTGTGCATTAAAGTATGGCAGAACGTGCTTTGCAGTTTATAACAGCCTTGAGCTTCTTAATCAAATCTTTACAGTCAAGGTTAAAAGTGTTGATGTTAACTGCGTTTTTGCTGAGGATAACTGTATTTATGATATATCATTTACTGTAAGATTTCGTCTTGGAACTGCTGTTAGTGCAGGACTTGGTTTCCTGATAACATATTATTTTAAAATTCATAAGCCTAAAAAGAATAAGAAAAAACATGACAAAAACTCGCCTGTCAATGCTGTGTCATAGGCGAAAAGGAGGTTTCCATGAACAACAGCTCTAACAATAACCGTCCTATAAGTGAGCTTATGGGAATTACAATGGAAAAGATAAAGGAAATGGTTGATATTAATTCAATCATCGGTGACCCGATCACGCTTGATGACGGCACTACAATTATACCTATTTCAAAAGTTTCTTACGGATTTGCATCCGGAGGTTCAGACCTTCCGTCAAAGAGTGACAAGAGCTTGTTTGGCGGCGGTGCAGGTGCAGGAATATCTATTAAACCTGAGGGATTTCTCGTTATTTCAAATGGAAATGCTAAAATGGTTTCCGTTAACAGCGGAAGTGACCCTGTAAGCTCAGCTATCAATGCAATTCCTGATGTTTTCAATAAGGTTTCAGATATTGTGAAAAAAAAGAAAAGTGATGATGAAAATATAGAATTAGCTGATAAAAGTGCAGAGTAATATATAATTATTTTGCAGCATACTCTTTAAAGTAGATATATAAGGCAATGTCTGCTTTTATGCAGAAATGCTTTAAAGACTTTAAAAGAGGTGCAAAAATGAAGAAAATTGCTGCTTTTCTTATTACTTTTATCATTTGCTTTAACAATACAGGTCTGACTGCAAATGCCGATGATAAACCAACAGTTTCAGCTCTTGCTGCTGTACTTATATCAGCCGATACGGGAGAAATCATTTATTCCGTCAACTGTGATAAAAAACTGCCAATGGCAAGTACAACAAAAATAATGACTACTCTGCTGTTAATTGAAAGCGGTAATCTTGATGAAGAATTTGTTGTTGACAGCGAAGCTATAAAAGTTGAAGGCTCGTCAATGGGACTTGTTGAGGGTGATATTGTTACAAAATATGCTCTCTGCTGCGGTATGCTTTTGCCTTCAGGAAATGATGCCGCAAATGCGTCCGCCGTTAAAATTGCAGGCAGTATTGAAGCCTTTGCTGAACTTATGAATAAAAGAGCTGCTGAAATAGGAATGACAAAAAGTTTCTTTGTCACTCCGTCAGGTCTTGACGGAACAGGTCATGGTGCATCTGCATTTGATATGGCTCTGCTTGCAAGAGAAGCTCTGAAAAATGACGTTTTCAGAGGAATTTGTTCCAAAGAAACCGTTAAGTTAAGCTTCGGCAATCCTCCTTATGACAGGTGGCTGAAAAATACAAACAAGCTGCTTTCAATGTATGATGGGGTTTATGGCGTAAAAACAGGATTTACTGATGAGGCAGGCCGCTGTCTTGTTTCAGCCTGTGAGCGTGACGGAAAAAATCTTATATGCGTAACCCTGAATGACAAAAACGACTGGCAGGACCATATTGCCATGTATAATTATGGCTTCAAGCAGGTACATCTGCTTGATTATGAACTTCCTGAATGTTTTAGTTCAGATGTTGTAGGCGGAGATGTCAGCAGCATAAACATGAAATCTGAAAATACCATTCCTATTTGCACTTTAAATTTAAATAATGAGGACTTTTCATTTAAAGTCAAATCAGCTCCTTTTTTGTATGCACCAATAGACGAGGGGCAGCAAACAGGTACTCTTGAAATTACATATAAAAACAGATCTGTTGCGGAAATGCCTCTCTTTGCAGCTCAAAGCTGTGAATACAAAAAAGCACCGAAAAAACAAAAAAATCTTTGGCAAAAGATAAGAGATAAAATATGCTCTCATAAAAATAAATCTTAGGGTAATACTGTATAAAGCCTTTTAATTTACTTTGTGCGATACTGCCTTAAAGCAAATATATTTTAAGCCGATTTCTCGGCTGATTCAGAGGAGAAAAAAGTGGAAAAAACCAGAATTCAAAAAATTATTGCCGATGCAGGCTACTGCTCAAGACGCAAAGCGGAGGAGCTGATTTCCTCCGGACGTGTCAAACTCAACGGTCACCCTGTAAAGCTTGGCGATAAGGCAGGTTTTAAAGACCTCATTACCATTGATGGTGAAAAGATCTTTATACCAAGAAAACGAAACTTTGTTTATATTATGATGAACAAGCCGAGGGGTTATGTTACAACAATGTCAGACGAGCTTGACAGAAAATGTGTTACCGACCTTCTTGACGGAATTGACGAACGTGTATATCCTGTCGGACGTCTTGACAGAAATTCCGAGGGGCTTCTTTTGTTTACAAATGACGGCGAATTTGCAAACAGCATTATGCACCCAAGCCGTCACATTTCAAAAACCTACAGAGTTACAGTACGTCCTGATATATCGGACGAACAGCTTATAAAGCTTTCTGAAGGAGTTGAAATCGACGGAAAAAAAACACTTCCGGCTAATGTTGTCGTTAAAACCAAGGAACAGGGCAGAGTTGTAATGCTTATCACAATTAAAGAAGGCAGAAACAGACAAATCCGTAAAATGTGCGAGGCTGTCGGACTGGAAGTTGCACGTTTACGCCGCATAAGCATAGGTCCAATAAAGCTTGGAATGCTGAAACCAGGTACATGGCGTGAGCTTACTGCTGAAGAATTAAGAGCTATAAGAAATGCCATAGGCAAGGAGAAATAAGCATGCTTGAAATTCAGGAAAAATTCAGCAGTGATGGATATGAGAACGTCATTGCAGAAGCAGGCAGCAAAAATCTCCACATAACAGAAGCCATGGATAAAAATAATGTAATCGGATTTATTGCATATGCCTATAATGACGATGCTGTGATTATCTATGACTTTGATGACGGCGGAGATCTTTATCTTTGTGACGGTCTTGTACGCTCTGTACTTTTTAAAGGCTGTCTTAAAGGTCTTGACAGTGCAGTTTTTGAAGTTAAGGATAAAACTAAATTTGCCAGACTGAAATCTCTTGCATTTGTTAAAGATAACCATAAAACATTGGATAATATGAATGAATTTATGGATAAGTGTAAAAAATGTAAAGAAATTCGTTAGATACTTGCAAAATTCACAAAAAAATAGTATCATTAAATAGTATATTGACTTAGTAGGAAGGAACGATAGTATGCAAATTGAAAAAAATATGGATTGTCAGGCTCGTACCAGACTTTCTTATTTATTTGATGACGGTAAATATACCGAAATCAACTCTTATGCAAAAGAAAATGACTGCTTGACAGGTGTTGTTACAGCTTATGGCTATGTAAACGGCAATGCGGTTTACGCTTTTTCACAGGATAAATCAATCAACAATGGTGCGGTAGGTCCTGCTCATGCTGCAAAAATTGCTAAGCTCTACTCATTGGCAGCTAAAACAGGTACTCCTGTTATCGGAATCCACGATTCAAACGGTGCTTTCGTAAACGGTACTGCCGAATCACTTACAGCTTACGGCGAACTTATTAACGCTGCATCTGTAATTTCAGGCGTTGTTCCTCAGATTTCTGTTGTTGCCGGTACATGTGCGGGAAGTGCTGCTCTGTTTGCCTGTTCATCAGATTTCATTATTATGACTAAAGATGCTGAATTCTTTATGACTCCTGCATTTACAAAGGAAAATTCAGGTTCTGCTTCTGATGCCGCTGCAAACGGAATTGCTGCTGCTGTATGCGATGACGATAAAGCTGCAATTGAAAAGGCAAAGGAGCTTATTAACCTTATGCCTGTAAATAACCTTGCTCCGCTTCCTATGTTTGAATATAATGAACCCGAAACTGCTGTTTCAGCTGATTTCAACAGCCTTATAAACGGAGTTTGCGATGCAGAAAGCATAATTGAGCTTTATGCTGAGTTTGGAAAAGCTTCATATACTGCTCTTGCTACTGTTAATGGTGCTACTGTAGGTATTGCTGCTACAAACAAAACATCAGACAAGCTTACTGACGCAGACTGTTCTAAGCTCTCACGCTTTATCAGAACTTGCGATGCTTTTGCTGTTCCTGTTATTACTTTCGTTGATACTGAAGGATTTGACGCTGCTGATGCAATTTCAGGTGTTAAATCTATGACACAGCTTGCAAACTGCTATGCTGAAGCTACTACAGCTAAGATTTCTGTCATAACAGGCAAGGCTGTCGGACCTGCTTTCATTGCTTTAGCAGGAAAGGACATCAGCTCTGATTTTACATATATCTGGGAAAGTGCTTGTGTTTCTCCTCTTGCACCACTCTCTGCTGTTGAGTTCCTTTGGCACGACAAGCTCAAGGGTGCTGCTGATGTAAATGCCAAGAGAAACGAACTTGCTGAAGAATATAAGGCTACTCTTGCTTCTGCTGAATCAGCTGCTGCAAGCGGTGCTGTTGACGAAATTATTTCAGCTTCTTCAACAAGAGAGGCAATAATTTCTACTCTTGACATTCTTTCAAGCAAGAGAATTACAAAGCTTCCTAAAAAGCATAACAATATCCCTTTTTAAGAATAAATAATTAAAATAAAACTTTTTGAATGGTGGTATATAAAAATGAAAAGATTTAATGTTACTGTTAATGGTAAAGCATATGATGTTGCTGTAGAAGAAATTACTGACGGAAGTGCACCTGCTGTAGCAGCTCCAGTTGCTGCTCCTGCACCGGCTCCAACACCTGCCCCAGCCGCTGCTCCTGCTGCAGGTGCCGGTGAATCCGTAACTGCTCCTATGCCGGGTACAATTTTAGACGTTAAGGCTAATGTAGGCGATACAGTTACAAGAGGTCAGGTTATTATGATTCTTGAAGCTATGAAAATGGAAAACGATATTGTTGCTCCATGCGATGGTAAAATTACAAGTATTATCGCCAAGAAGAATGATACTGTTAATTCAGGCGATGTTCTTGCAACTGTTCAGTAAACGCAGCACCGTACCAATTAATATCAGAACTTGTTCTCATAGGTAAAGTATGCAGTCATACTGACGTATGACAAGGATTTTTAACATAGTAATCATCTGAATTTGCTAAAAATTTCAATGTTGCATACTATGAAAACAAGCTCTTAAGGTTCTGCCTAAATTTTTCAGGAAAGGAATATTTCGTTTTATTGCGGAATAATGGTCATTAATATGGCAAAGGTTAAAATTACGGAAACTGTTCTGCGTGACGCTCATCAGTCACTCATTGCAACAAGAATGACTACGGATGAAATGCGTCCGATTCTTCCACTCATGGATAAAGCAGGCTTCCATTCTGTTGAATGCTGGGGCGGCGCAACTTTCGATGCATGTCTTAGATTTTTGAACGAAGACCCTTGGGAAAGACTTCGTATACTTAGAAAAGAAATGCCTAATACAAAGCTCCAGATGCTTTTCAGAGGTCAGAATATGCTCGGTTATCGTCACTATGCTGATGATGTCCTTGAATATTTTGTTCAGAAGTCTGTTGCCAACGGTATTGATATTATCAGAATTTTTGATGCCCTCAACGACATCAGAAATCTTGAAACTGCTGTAAAAGCTGCTAAAAAGGAAGGCGCTCATACTCAGATTGCTATTTCATATACTCTCGGTGAGGTTTTCACAACAGATTATTATGTTAACTATGCAAAGAAAATTGAAGAAGTAGGTGCTGATTCAATTTGTATCAAGGATATGGCTGCACTTCTTACTCCTTATGAAACAGAAAAGCTTGTTAAAGCTCTTAAAGCAGCAGTTAAAATTCCGATTCAGTTACATACTCACTATACATCAGGTCTTGCTTCTATGTGTCTGCTTAAAGGTATTGAAGCAGGTGTTGATGTTATTGATACTGCTATGTCACCTCTTGCTCTCGGTACATCACATGCTCCTACAGAGTCAATGGTTGCTGCACTTCAGGGTACAGAATATGATACAGGTCTTGATCTTGTTCTTCTTACTGAAATAAGAAGTTACTTCATGAAGCTCCGCCAGAAGTATATTGAAAGCGGTCTTCTTGATCCTAAGATGCTTGCCGTTGATGCTAATGCTCTTATTTATCAGGTTCCGGGCGGTATGCTTTCAAATCTCCTTTCACAGCTTAAACAGGCAGGAAAGGAAGATAAGCTTGAGGAAGTTCTGAAAGAAGTTCCAAGAGTAAGAAAGGATGCAGGTTATCCTCCGCTTGTTACACCTTCATCTCAGATTGTTGGTACTCAGGCTGTATTCAATGTAATTATGGGTGAACGCTACAAGACTGTTACTAAGGAATTTAAGGGTATTGTAAGAGGTGAATACGGTCAGACTCCTGTACCGATCGATCCTGAATTCAGAAAGAAAATTATCGGTGATGAAGAACCGATAAACTGCCGTCCTGCTGACAGAATTGCTCCTGAGCTTGATAAGCTCCGTCAGGAATGTGCTGAATGGATTGAACAGGAAGAAGACGTTCTCAGCTATGCTCAGTTTGGTCAGGTTGCTGTTAAGTTCTTTGAAAACAGAAGAAATGCAAAGTATAACCTTGACGGCAAGCATGGCGATGCTGAAAACGGAGTTCATCCCGTATAATTAATAGATTTTTTCTATTATAATTACGCTAAAAATCAGGGCGAATGACAGTATCTGTAAATTTTCAGAAAAACTGCATTCGCCTTTTATTTCTTGTATATATTTATAAATATCCTGAAAGGAGAAATTTAACATGCCAATAAGAATATCATCAGAATTGCCTGCATTTAAAACTTTAATGAATGAGAATATCTTTGTCATGTCAAAGGAAAGAGCTGAACATCAGGATATTCGTCCTCTCAAGGTCGTAATTCTTAATATAATGCCTAAAAAAATAGAAACAGAAAGCCAGCTTCTCAGACTTTTGAGTAATACTCCTTTACAGGTTGATATTGATTTGCTTCATGTTGCATCTCACGTTTCCAAAAACACTTCTTTAAACCATTTATCCTCTTTTTACAAAACCTTTGACGAAATAAAAGATACAAGATATGATGGTATGATTATTACAGGTGCTCCCGTTGAACTGCTTGACTATGAACAGGTTGATTATTGGGACGAAATATGCAGAATAATGGAATGGTCCATAACTCACGTTTTTTCTACACTTCATATTTGCTGGGCAGCTCAGGCAGGTCTTTATTATCACTTTGGAATACCAAAATATCCTCTTGATAAAAAAATGTTCGGTATTTTTCCTCATAAGGCCGAAGTTGAAAACTGTCAGCTTTTGCGAGGCTTTGATGATGTGTTTTTCGTTCCTCATTCAAGAAATTCAGAAATAAGACGTGAAGATATTGAAAAAGTATCTCAACTTGAAATTTTAACATCATCTGATATATCAGGAGTACATATCGTTGCCAACAAAAACGGCAGGCAGTATTTTATTACAGGTCATTCGGAATATGACCGTGATACAATTGCAAATGAATATTTTCGTGATATGCAGAAAGGCATTGACATTCAGCTGCCATATAATTATTTCCCTGATGATAACCCCAATAATACGCCAAAATTCTCGTGGAGATGCACAGCAAATCTCATGTTTTCAAACTGGCTTAATTATTGTGTTTATCAGCTTACCCCATTCAATCTCGAAGAACTTGATATCCGCAACTGGAAGTGGCAGGCAGGAGTATAAAAACAAATACGGACACTCTTTATCAAGGAGTGTCCGCTTTTATTTTGTACTGTTCAGTCTGACTTATAAGCTTTTTATCAACCAATGCGTCAATAAGAGTACCATTTTCTGTATATTCCTCACTAAAAATCTTGCCTTCCAGTCTGATTTTCCCTATTAATGAGGTTTTATCATATGGGATAAGCAGTTTCATTCTTTTTGCAGTTTCGGGCAGATTTTCCGCTATGCATTTCAGCAGACGTTCAAAGCCCTGATGACGCTTTGCACTTATTGCAACTGTCAGTGAGTCTTCAAATACAGTATCATGATTAAGTACGGCGTCAACCTTATTCATAACATTAATCTGTGGTATACCGTCACACCCAAGCTCTGACAGCAATTTCCTTGTTACCTCAGCCTGTTCTTCCTGTTCAGGTGAAGATAAATCCTGAACATTCAATATAATATCGGCAGACGCTGCTTCTTCAAGCGTTGACTTAAATGCTTCAACCAGATTATGAGGAAGTCTGCGAATAAGTCCGACAGTGTCAATAAGCATTACACTTCTGCCGTCAGGAAGTTCCAGTGAACGTGATGTTATATCAAGTGTTGCAAAAAGCTTGTCTTCTGCAAGAACACCTGCATCTGTCAATGCATTAAGAAGTGTGGATTTCCCGACATTTGTATATCCGACAATCGCTGCACATAAAACTCCGTCTTTTCTTCGTCTTGAACGAGAAAAATTACGATGTTTTTTTAGGTCCTCCAATTCTGCTTCAAGATATGATATTCTTTTTCTGATATGACGTTTATCTGTTTCAAGCTTTGTTTCACCCGGACCTCTCGTACCTATTCCGCCGCCCAGACGTGACAATGATGTTCCCATGCCTGTTAATCTCGGAAGTCTGTACTTTTGCTGTGCAAGTTCAACCTGAAGCTTACCCTCTTTTGTTCTTGCTCTTTGAGCGAAAATGTCAAGAATAAGCGTTGTTCTGTCTATTACACGAACATCAATAATATTTTCGATGTTGCGAACCTGAACTCCTGTTAATTCATGGTCAAAAATCACAAGCTCAGCACGAAGCTCCTCAAGCTGACCTTTAAGCTCCTCAAGTCTGCCTGCACCCATACACGTTGCAGAGTCGTAGGAGTCCTTTTTTTGAATGATAACTCCTACAATTTCTGCATTGGCTGTTTCTGCAAGTTCAGCAAGTTCTTCAATTGAAGACTCTGCATTGAATTCACCTGTATCAACTGATGCCAATATAGCTTTAACAGGCTGTTCTTTTGTTTTATTTTCGTACATATTTACCTCATTAAGTAAAGCCGGCAATTAAGGCAATACCACATAAAGCTTGTGCGGCAGAAACGCAGATATATTTTTCGTCAAATGGCATAGAATTTTTGAAAGCATACTATCTATGTGTAATATGACGGAAAATTTGCTAGTTTATGACGTACAAAGTCTTTTGATGTGCTTTGTACGGTGTTGCCTTAAAGCGCTAATGTTATTTAATGACTACCTTATGGAATGTCTTTTTTCCCTTTTTGATGATAATTTCATCGGATATCTTTATTACAGCCTTTGGATCTGTAATCTTCTCGTCATTTACCGAAACTCCGCCCTGCTGAACATTACGTCTTGCTTCAGATGTAGACGGTGCAAGTTTTGTTTTAACAAGCAAATTAAGTATTCCCATTCCGCCGTCTGTTAATTCATCAGCAGAAAGTTCTGTTGTAGGCATATTTTCACTTGCTCCGCCATTTGCAAAGATTGCCTTTGCAGCGTCACGAGCTTTATCTGCTTCTTCTTCTCCATGAACCAACTTTGTAAGTTCATATGCAAGAAGTTCCTTTGCCTTGTTGAAGTCTGCACCCTCCATTGTCTTTTCCATTTCCTCAATTTTCTCAATCGGAACAAATGTAAGCATTTTAAGGCACTTTATTACATCAGCATCACTGACATTTCTCCAATACTGGAAAAATTCATAAGGTGAGGTTTTTTCAGGATCAAGCCATACTGCACCCTTTTCAGTCTTACCCATTTTCTTTCCCTCTGAATTAAGAAGAAGTGTAATTGTCATGGCATGAGCGTCCTTACCGAGTTTCTTTCTGATAAGCTCAGTACCGCCAAGCATATTAGCCCACTGGTCATCTCCACCAAACTGCATATTACAGCCATATTTTTGATACAGCATATAAAAATCATAGCTTTGCATAATCATATAATTAAATTCAAGGAAAGTGAGTCCCCTCTCCATACGCTGTTTATAGCACTCAAATGTAAGCATCTTATTTACACTGAAACATGCACCTACTTCACGAAGTACATCAACATAATTAAGGTCAAGAAGCCAGTCAGCGTTATTAACTACCATAGCCTTATTGTCAGAAAAATCAATAAAACGGCTCATTTGTTTTTTAAAGCAGTCAACGTTGTGCTGAATTGTTTCAGGTGTAAGCATTTTTCTCATGTCACTTTTTCCTGATGGATCACCTATCATTCCTGTACCGCCGCCAAGAAGTGCAATTGGCTTATTTCCTGCCATCTGAAGTCTTTTCATAAGGCAAAGTGCCATAAAGTGACCTACATGCAGACTGTCTGCTGTAGGGTCAAATCCAATATAAAATGTTGCTTTTCCCTCATTGATAAGATTTTTAATTTCTTCTTCATTTGTGAGCTGCGCTAAAAGTCCTCTCCTTTTGAGTTCTTCAAAAATTGTCATAATAATTCTCTCCTTTATTTTTCAGAACCGTTCCACATAAAAATGTATTTTTTACGCAGACGGATTCATATTTTTAAGGTAACACCGCACAAAGCTTATGCGATGTTGCCTTAAAAAAATGATAACTGCAAATTTCCGTACCCCTGTTGATATGCAGAAATTATATCAGGCATTTTATAAAGAATACCAAACCTTTGGCATTCAGAAACAAAAATATTCCACAATTTCTTTGCATCAGGACAAATGCATTTATAATTATTTCCATAAACTGAAATATATTTTGCCTTTAAATTTTTATCCGGAAAAATCTCATCCAGCTTATTTAAATAGTATTCACGCTGATTATTTCTCAAAGTCATGCCGAATGCAGGGTAAATACATCTGACTCTGCATTCATGTGCTGTTCTGACTATAGATATGATGTTCTGTTCGCTGTCCTCAATAAACGGCAAAATCGGCATCATGGTAATTCCTGTAAAAATACCGTTATCAGCCATTTTTGCAAGTGCCTGAAAACGCTCAGACGATCTTGATACATTTGGTTCAATAAGCCTGCATAAATCATCATCAGCCGTTGTAATTGTCATTTTACATAAAACAGGCGAATATTCTGAAATTTCTCTGTATATATCAATATCACGAGTAATAAGTGCACTTTTCGTAATAACGGTAACGCCGAACTGATATGCGCTGATAAGCTCAAGAGCATGACGTGTAAGAAGTTCCTTTTCTTCAAACGGATTATACGGATCACTCATTGAACCTGTACCTATTACACCTGAACGTACTTTTCTTTTCAACTCATCTCTCAGAATAGTAAGTGCATTTTCTTTTGCACATACTGTATCAAAATTCTCGATATGGTAACAATCACTTCGGCTGTCACAATAAATGCATCCATGGCAGCAGCCTCTGTAAAGATTCATATTATAGTCATTTCCAAACCAACCGGACGACTTATTCTTTTGCAATATAGTTTTAGCAGGTACAGTTTTCATAAATAGCTCCAATAAAAAATCCTCAGACAGTTCTATAACTGTCTGAGGACGAAATTACTCGTGGTACCACCTCAGTTTATCGGAATATCCGACCTCTGAAAGCTGTAACGGGCATACCCGTACTCCCCTACTTATTCAAGGAGCAAACTCCAAGATGTAATTCACTGCAAAGCACATATTTTTCCTCACACCAACCGGAAAATCTCTGAAATCAGTCATTTACAGCTACTTATTCTCTTCATGGTTTTTATCATAATATCATAAAATATAAAATTTGTCAAGTTTTAGGCAACACCGCAACAAGTACGTCAAAAAACTTTGCACGTCATAAACTTGCAAATTTTCAGTCATATTACACATAATTTTCTCACCATACAA
>ERZ773228.2377-NODE-2377-length-17324-cov-3.064277_pt1 | contig 17324 bp, 15 predicted proteins | sample MGYA00580524_ERZ773228 | MGnify/ENA primary metagenome ERZ773228 (study PRJEB29015, sample SAMEA2737768) | human gut metagenome | biome: human gut; feature: human-associated habitat; material: faeces | place: China | collected 2012 ... | reverse complement strand
ATCTCCACACTTTTTGCGTCGATGCGTTCCTGACGTTTTTCGAGGTAATAGCTATAATTCCCTTTATATTGATAAAGCTGCCGATTGTCTATTTCGATAATCTCCGAGCAGACACGGTCGAGGAAATAACGGTCGTGCGTCACCATGAGCAAGCTGAGATTGGTACGGCGGAGATATTCTTCGAGCCATTCGGTCATATCCAGATCAAGGTGGTTGGTAGGCTCATCAAGAATCAACAAGTCCGGTTCGGTAATCAGGGCGTTAGCCAAGGCGACACGTTTCAACTGTCCGCCGGAGAGCTGCTTCACTTTCTGGTCGAAGTTACGGATTTTGAGTTGGGAAAGGATTTGCTTGGCTTTCTGTTCATATTCCCATGCCTCCTCCTGGTCCATACGCACCAAAAGCTCATCCAGTCCGGGATGTCCATCGGTTTCCATACAACGTTCGTACTCCTTTATCAGTTCCACGGTACTGTTGCCGTGATGAAAACAAGCCTCAAGGACGGTCAATTCTTCAGGATATTGCGGGTCTTGCTCCAGATAATCGACACGAAGGTCACGACGGAAAACTATATTTCCGTTATCATATCCTTCTTTGCCTGCGATGACATTCAACAAGGTTGTTTTTCCGGTACCGTTCTTGGCGATCAGTCCCACACGCTGGCCTTCGGCAATGCCAAAAGATATATTTTCAAAAAGAACCAAGTCACCGAAGGACTTGGTCAGGTTGTCTACTTGTAAATAAGGTACTGCCACGTAGTTTAGTAATTAGTTAGGTAGTGGTTAGTGATTAATAATCACGGATTTATATTCTTCAATAACATTGCAAGGCTGCCCTGCTTTTACTTTGCTCCAAGCTATCTTCATCGGGTCGATAATCCGGTCCTTGTATTCAAGTACGGGAGCTTCACGGTTGCCGTCAATCAAAGTCTTCCATTCCATGCCTTCCACTTCGTTGGCCAGAATGGTGCATACCGTTATGCCGATTGCCAGCCATTCGTCCTTTTTCTTCGGTCCTATCTTGCCACTGTCAATCACCTGCTGAAGTTTTTCCAAGTCGTCTTCCACTCCCTGAAAATCTTTCTTCAGTTCCTCTTTCACGGTAGATACCACCCACTCGTAGCTTTCATTAATCTGATAAATCTCGGAGAGACGGACAGGAATAAGTTCCGCCGGATATTTCTCACCCTCCTTGCGAATCTCCAGAGTGGCGATAACCTCCTCTGCTTCCTTCACACTTCCGCCTTTGGGAACAGTAAACGAACATTCGAAAGCGATATTGCCGATACCGGTAATCCACAGGTGAGAAGTATAGTATTTCCTTCCTCCTGAAACATTTCCTTGCTATATGCACTGTCCAATGCCCCGACCTTCACCAATGAAGCCGATTCATTCTCTTTCAGTTCCTGCCGAACGGCATCCCTGCCGTAAGTAGCATTGCCTTTAAATGCAGATATACGAAAGTTTCCCGTCCATACATCGGGATTATAGAAAAGAAAAGAGCCTTCGCCATCTTCAAACTCATTCCAGTCTGATGGATAGTTCATAGAAAACCATGCTCCGGGAGAGATAAATTTCTTGCCTTGCATCCTTTTATATTAAAAATGATTACTTGGGCAAAAATACGAATTAATAATGAAGAATGAAGAACGAAGAATGAAGAATTTTGCTGCGCTATGCAAGTATACCGCAAGGATATTCTTCATTCTTCATTTTTAATTCTTCATTTTCCTATCGGCTGTATTTTCCTCCGCACTTCTTTAGAAATCTCCAAAAACATATAATTCAACTTTCCGGAATGGATTCCTTCTTCGTTTTCCTTATACTTCTTATTAGCATACTGCTTCGATTTCTCGAAAGTCAGTAACGACATCTCATTCTGCGATTTGCCTACCATTGTAGAATCCAGTTGTTCATCCGGAAAAAAATCATCCAGATCGACGTCACCAATCATCGTTGTCTCCAGAAAGTTTTTATTCGTGTGCGAATTATCCGTATAGTATCCTACAAACATGTGCCCCGGTGTACGTACCAAGATAGGATCAATATTAATGGCGCGAAGCAACGACGCAAACAACACACTCCCATCCACACAATTAATCTGTGAAGATTCCAGTGCATCATCAAACGTACGGACACGCTGCGAGAAAACAACATTGCTCGAAAGGCTGGTATTGGAAACAGAACTATAACGGAATTTACGTTTCTGCAATATATTCCAAAGAGCATACACCTGCTTGTCTACCGCCCCTTTAGCCTTACTTTGATAACCGAGAAAGCGATTAACAATCCGAGTATTCAATGCCTCGCGAAGCAACTGATCGATCATCGGATTCTCTTCATTGACATAAGCCGCAAAGAAAATACTGGTATCGTGAAATTTAGTTCCGTTGGCCACATACCCCAACAGACACTCATTGATGCTACGCACTGAAAAAGTACGCACCCGTTGTCCCAAATCTTTTCCGTTCATCTCCACTGTGATGGCTACGCTTACCGGCTCTGCCTGCACCTCATTTTTCAGTGCCTCATAATTCCAGATGATATCAGGATAAATCGTATATTCCGTTCTGGGCTTGTTTAATACAAATTCCGACACCGAGCGGGAGAAAAAAGGCGTTTCGGCTACTTCAATCCGCACACGACTATAAGCTGTCTTCGATTTCAACCGAACGGCAATACACGATTTCGGATTTCCCAAAGACGTCGAATCCGACGGAACAATCACTTGTGCATCGGTGGTGGCAACAGACAAAATCGCCGAAGGAAATATATTTCCTCCCAGATCGTCTACAATCTCAAAACCGGAATTGAATGAAGTATATTTAAACACAGACATACCGCCAAGGAGAATTAACAGTACCACAACAGATCCTATTATTTCCTTCCGATGTCGTTTTAAGTCAATTTTTATCATTATTTGTAGTTTCTATAGTCAAACATTTCTATTGTATCTCGCTAACAAAGATAACAAATAGCGAGCGTTTTTTCCTCTTACAATCAACAAAAACTTCCATATTCCGTATCAATTCCCGGAATTCACAGAATGTAACACGATTGTAACGTCTGTTTCATCTGCCCGTAACAAAGTCTCCTCATCTTTGCAAAGGATAAAATAAAAACGTAACTTTGTCATATCACATTAATACATATATCTTATGAACGATTACCGTATTTTAGTTGTCGACGATGAAGAAGACCTCTGTGAGATTCTGAAATTCAATCTTGAAAACGAAGGTTATGAGGTTGATACAGCAAACTCTGCCGAAGAGGCAATGAAGATGGACATCAGCAGTTATCACTTAATTCTCCTCGATGTGATGATGGGAGAAATCTCCGGATTCAAAATGGCTAACATTTTGAAAAAAGACAAGAAAACAGCGAAAGTGCCTATCATCTTTATCACGGCAAAAGATACCGAAAACGATACTGTGACCGGATTCAATCTAGGAGCGGACGATTATATTTCGAAACCTTTCTCGCTGCGTGAAGTCATTGCCCGTGTGAAAGCAGTATTAAGACGTACGGTAACAACGGAAACGGAAAGAGCCCCCGAACGTCTTACTTATCAGTCGCTCGTTATTGACATCACAAAGAAAAAAGTAAGTATCGACGACGAAGAAGTGCCATTGACTAAAAAAGAATTTGAAATATTGCTTCTACTGGTACAGAATAAGGGACGCGTATTCTCACGCGAAGACATTCTGGCCCGTATCTGGAGTGACGAAGTGTATGTGCTCGACCGTACCATCGACGTAAACATCACCCGTTTACGTAAAAAGATAGGTATATACGGCAAACGTATTGTCACCCGTCTCGGATATGGATACTGTTTTGAAGCTGAATAAGTAATAATACCGAATTAAGTAATTATTATGAACCTGCCTGTAACTCAAAAACATTTTCTTTCTTTCAGCCGGAAGCTGTTTCTTTCGGTTATTTCACTATTTCTGGTATTTGCCATTTGTTTTATTGCGTACCAGTATCAACGTGAACGGGAATATAAAATAGAACTGCTAAATACAAAACTGCAAGATTACAACAGCAGACTCTACGAACAATTGGAAGAGCAACCCCTTGATAGCGAAATAATCAGCGGTTATATCGACAAACATATTCTGGAAGACTTGCGTGTGACCCTTATTGACGCAGAAGGAAATGTTGTTTACGACAGTTATCCAAGTCATAATAACCAAATAGAAAACCATCTGAATCGTCCGGAAGTACAGAAAGCAATAAAGCATGGCAACGGATATGACGTACGCCGTACTTCGGAAACAACCGGAGTTCCCTATTTTTATTCGGCCACTCGTTATAAAGATTATATTGTCCGTTCGGCTTTGCCTTATAACGTCAGCCTCATCAACAACCTGCAAGCAGATCCGCACTATCTATGGTTTACCATCATCGTGACCTTATTATTAATGATTATCTTCTATAAATTCACCAACAAACTGGGCACTTCCATCAGCCAGCTCCGTGAATTTGCGATGCGCGCCGACCGGAATGAGCCTATCGAAATGGCCATGCAATCCGCTTTTCCACATAATGAGCTAGGAGAAATCTCGCAACACATCATCCAAATCTATAAACGATTGCACGAAACCAAAGAAGCTCTCTACATCGAACGTGAAAAGCTAATCACTCATCTCCAAATCTCGCACGAAGGATTAGGAGTATTTACAAAAGACAAAAAAGAGATTCTTGTCAACAATCTTTTCACCCAATACAGTAACCTGATTTCGGATTCCAACCTGGAAACAACAGAAGAAGTCTTTGCTATCAGCGAACTAAAAGAGATTATTCATTTTATCAATAAGAACCAGCAAGAACGATCAAGAGGAAAAGGTGAAAAACGAATGTCAGTTACCATCAACAAGAACGGACGGACATTTATCGTAGAATGTATCATCTTCCAGGATGCCAGCTTTGAGATTTCCATCAACGATGTCACCCAGGAAGAAGAACAAGTAAGACTCAAACGCCAACTGACTCAAAATATCGCCCATGAGTTGAAAACTCCTGTCAGCAGTATTCAAGGATATCTGGAAACCATTGTCAGCAACGAGAATATTCCACGTGAAAAGATAAACGTATTCCTCGAACGTTGTTATGCACAAAGCAATCGTTTGAGCCGGCTGCTACGCGACATCTCCGTACTCACCCGCATGGACGAAGCCGCCAGCATGATTGATATGGAACGAGTGGATATTAGTGTACTGGTCGGAAATATTATCAATGAAGTATCTCTGGAACTCGACGAAAAGCATATCACAGTAATCAACTCTCTGAAAAAGAGCATACAAGTCAAAGGTAATTATTCATTGCTCTATTCTATCTTCCGCAACCTGATGGACAATGCCATCGCATACGCCGGAAGCAATATTCAGATAAATATCAACTGTTTCCGTGAAGATGAGAATTTCTACTATTTCAGCTTCGCCGACACTGGTATAGGTGTATCACCCGAACATCTGAACCGTCTCTTCGAACGCTTCTACCGGGTAGATAAAGGTCGCTCACGCAAACTAGGCGGAACAGGATTGGGACTGGCTATTGTGAAGAACGCCGTTATTATCCACGGCGGCAACATCTCCGCCAAGAACAATCAAGGAGGCGGACTTGAGTTTGTATTTACGCTGGCAAAGGAGAAATAGAGGGGTAGCTACATTTTAAAACATTTCCCGAATCATTACTTCGGCTTCCTTCATCCAAGATTTCTCTCATAACACGACACCTTCATTGGTGACGTTAATATAAAAAGGGGGGGGTAAATGGGCGGCTCTCCCAAAGTTTTTTGAGCGTGACTATCGGGCTGATAGAGACTCCGGTTTTCAGTTCCAGTTCGTAAAGTGGCAGTGTGATAGATTCTTCGTCCTTCAATGTCATTTTCTCGCCGTCGAGCAGGATAAGCAGGTCAATATCACTGTCGCTACGCGCTTCGTTCCTTGCTTGCGAACCATATAAAATAAGTTTTTGCCGTAGGAGCCACGCGACGTATAATCTCTCTTATTTGTTTCGTTTCATAAATTTTCCATTTATTATAATCAATGCTACGGGCAAAGATAACAATTCCGGTGCAGATTGTTCTGTCAAGAACCGATTATTTCCCCCGGCACACAAAGAAAGATTCGTTTCTCTCATCCGGCAGCAGGCTACAGCAGCGGCGAGTGAAAACGAATCTTTCATCTTAAAGGGTCGTGCGGCAATGCCGAAAGGAGCCTTTGACAATACAGAAAAGTCCTTTTGCGGTGCAGGAACCCGTCCTTTTTATAGCACCGGAAAAGCATCCGGCTTTATGCTGCCGGATCGGGAGCCTCTCCTCCCCCTTCACCACCACCGCCACCTTCGCTGGGAGTAGTGGATTTTCCGCCCCATTCTTCCCAGAAGATATTGGAATCGACGAGGGAACGGGTGGTAACCTGGTTGTTGGATGAACGGCTCGTTTCAGGGATGAAGCGGACACGGACGCCGGTGATTTGCTTGGCAGTCACTTTGTCGGGGGAGTCCACTCCATTGCCCGAAGCAACGGCTGTGTAGTAGAATGTGCCCACGCCGTCGAGTTTGACGGTGCGGCCGTCTGCCATGTAGCTACCTAATACGCTGCCAAGGGACTTGAGCACGGCAAAGGTGTCGGCAGGGCTTACGGTGGATTCAATGGCAAGACGTTTTGCCACTTCGTCCGTCGTGACAGGTTTGCCAACGGTGATGGATTGCGGATACCACATTCCATTGATTTTCTGTTTTACTTTCTTGAAGAATCCCATAAGTTGATGTTTTTTACCTCTTCCCTGCCGCATCCCGATAGGACTAATACTCGGTGACGGACTTTGCTTATCTCGGTGACGACCTTTGCCTACCTCGGTGTCGGACTTAGCCTACCTCAGTGACGACCTTTGTCTGTCCGTGTCTGCAAGCATTTCCTGATGGGGTGCTGCAAGAAGGAAGCGTGATTAATAAATGTTGCGAATTATCTCAATTATCATATTTGCCGTTCCCCTCCGTATTCCGCCAGCGCGCAAAGCAGTTCGCTCAGTGCAAGGCCGCCGTTGAAGGCTGACACGTAGTTCTGCGTGTCGGTCACGTCCTCGTTGAAATGGTTGAGACGGTCGGTGATGGGGGAAAGAAAGAGGATAGGTTCGCCTGAGGTGCTGATTTTTACCACGCCGTGGGTGGTTTCGATGGAGTTTGCCGTATACCCTTCGGGGGCTGCAGCGGCAAATTCTTTAAGGGCTTGGGCGTCTATCGTGTCGTATGAACCGTAGTCGGTGACGTTGACGGAGCCTACTGCCGTGAAGGTGGACGCTCCTTCACACACGAGTTGCGGTGCGGGGAAGTTGGGCGGCGGGACAAGTTTGCATGCGCCGCCGGGGTAACAGTGCAGGCGGGCGTTGACGGTTTCGGCCAGACTGAACACGGCAGGGGCTACGTTGGAAGCGATGAAGGTGCCTACGCGGTCGTCGATAAGGTTGTGTTCCGGATCGGCGTGGCTGTCGGGGTTTCCGTCGTGGATAAAGAAGTTGCCGCCGAGGATAACGGTTCCGTTATGGGTCACTGCCGGGTCGGGATAGTTGGCGGTGCTGACGCTGATGATGAGGTCGGCGGCATCGGCAGCAATGGCTTGCGGGAGCACTTTGTATTTTTCGAGGGAACTCGAAGTGTTGACTCCCGTTGCCATAAGGTCTTCGATGCAGCGGACTACGACTTGCAACGGTTCTTCTCCTTCTCGGGGAAGGGAGAAGACAGCACGGGGTTGGCTCATGCGGTTGTCTCCGTCGCACGGAGTGTTTATCACTTCAGGGAATGGTAAGGCGGCGGGACGTAGTTTGGGGTTGGTCAGGGCGTTGAGCACGGGTTCCGTTTCCCAGTTTTTGTTGATGATGACGAGTATCTTTTTCATAAGTGTGATGTTTTTTATGGTTTTTACCTTGATCAGTTGCGTCGCTTCCGGCAATTGCTCCTATCGAGGAAGGTATCCTATAAAGAGAAGTGATGTTCGCTTCTCAAGTCGGCGACAAGGGAAAAAGGACAAGGTTCATGATATTGCCGCCGACTGCATCCCCCAGCGGCTTGGGACGTATATGATGTAGGGGGACGGGATGGAGTGACCTGGATACCCCGTCCCCGTGTGTCATTCTTAAAAAGCGAGGATGGGGCGCACGGCGGAATCGGAGTTGTACCTGACATTATGCCAGCATTGCACAACGTTCGCCTGCTTACCCACAAACCACGTCCATATACCCGAATCGGAGTACGTCGAGGAAGAGAAGAATTTCTGATAGCTCCCATTCGGGATTGCGTCATAGTTCCCAGTGCCCAACGGTTTGAAATAGGCATTTATCTTACTTACGAGTTCTGTCTGATTACTCCATCTATACAGGTTGGGGGTTAGGTCGTTGCCTTCGTTTATGGCGTCATCCCAGCTTGGGAGACCGCCCAGATTGGCGGTAAAGTCATACCATTGACCTATGGAGGGCAAGTACCACCCCGTCGTCTTTTCGGGAGCCTGTACAACATAATCCTTCACGGCCTTGAAAGCGGGATAAAAATTTTCGAGTTCTTTGTTGTTTGCGGCCGCATAGTCGATTACCGTGGTGTAATTAAGTAGTCCGTTGATGTCTGCGTTGCAGGCAACTTTATCCGTGCATTTCGTCAGCTCGGAGAAATCGTGATCTTCCCCCCAACTCATAAGGCTTTTGGTTACGGTCTTCAATGACATGACCAGACCATGCGGCGTGGCAACGCCTTTTGCTGCCAACACCTGTTTTTCTTTGTCGCCGATGCGCGAGGGGTCGGTCTGGAAAACGATGCCGATGCAGGTCTTGTTCGCATCGAGGGCGGTAGACCATGTGCCGTCTGCATAATAGAAGTCACCCACCTTAACGATATCCGAAATATCCGTTGCATCCTGACTTACCCAGTCAGTGGTCATATCTACAGACAAAGTTACCGCCGGATCGTTTCCGACTGTAATCAGGTTTCCGGCAGCCCGTACCCAGTTGTTGCGTTTCAGGGGGATGTTGGCAGGAATGTCTCTATCGTTCATCGTTATGCTACCTGTCCCGGTAAACGTAAGTTTTATTCCGCCCAACGTGGCGTCGGCAGTGGTAAAGACATAATCGGAGAAGAGGATTTTGCAGTTGTTTCCATTGATAGTAATATCCGTGCCGTCCATTGAGGTTGTGATGTAGGTGGCATCGTAGGTAGCTGTCGGGCTTACCTCCTCGCTAAAAGCATTGAATTCTGACGGAACGGTGTATGTTGCCGTCATGTCTTTACATTTGCCTATCATCTCGGTGTTCTTTTCCGCAATCGTCACTTTCGTAAGCGGACGGACAAGCGTGGCGGTAAGGTCGTTCTTAGCCGTAGCGCCTTTGGTGAACGGTACTACTGCCGCAAATGCCTCACGTAGTTGGTCGGCGTATGTATAAGCAGCGATGATGATAGTCACTTTCTTCAAGCCATCGGCATTATCAGTCTTGTAATACTTATCGGGATAGTGGTCGCCTGACGCCGTTGCACCCGAAACGATGTAATCCGCCCAAAGCACGGCTTTGTAGTCACCTTGGTCTGCCAATTCAAAACTAAATGTAATGTTAGCGGCACCAGCCGTTACCAACTGCTCCTGGCGTACTCTTCGTGTAGAGCCATCTTTCGTCCACACTTCGAGGATGCAGCGCAGCGTATAGCCGGCGGGAAACGTAGCGGGGGCGGAAGCCCGTGTTTTTACAAAATCGGCAGGCATTCCGATGCTCATGCTTACTTGGTTGCTGTCCGCAGTCGGGGAAGCGTCGGTGTCGTCCTGACTGCACGAGGTGAATAGCCCTGCCAGAGCCATTAACCCGAAGAAAAGGTTCTTTTTCATACTTCTGTTCATCGTTTACTGTGATTAAATTTGTTTTATTATATTGACCTGTCATTTCAGAAAGAATCGAGGTCGATGTCTATCTCGTCGTCATATCCGGTGTCGATGTTGATGCCTCCCTGCATTTCGTTGGTGAGGAAGTTGCCTCGCAGGGTGGTGAGGTGTCCCCGCCGGTAGGGCACTTCCAGTCCCCGGGTACGCGACACTACCTTTCCGTTGGCGTCCGCCAATTCAATATTCAGGGGCACAAAGGATTCCGTGCCGTTCACGAAGATAAAGTCCGAACCTAGCGGACATTTCTCCGTGCCGTCGTCGGGGATGGTGAGAGGGGTGGAGAACGTCACGCCCTGCACGGAGTTCATCGGCTTGCCCGTGGCGGTGTTGAATCCTAACGGGAAATAGAACCCGTAGGAAAAGGTGACGGTGTAGGTGTTGTTGCCGCCTTCGGCATCGCGTTGCCGCTGTGTTTTTGCCAGAAACTCCTGCACGTCGGTGGCGATAATACGGTATTTTGCCAACGGGCGCACCATGTCGACTTTGGCTTGTACGCGGACGTTCCATTCGTCCCGGTAGGGGCGCAGGTCAAGGGTGGTGCTGCCGTAGAGGCAATCGCGGTAGCCAGTGCTTCCGGTGTAGGGCGTGGTGCAAGTTACTTGCTGCAAGTTCTCCGTATTATAATAGAGGTCGGTGGTCGTGCCTGCCACAACGTAGTCCGTCCATACGGCGAGGGTGTATTCTACGGCGTACAGCTTCAAATGGACAGGGAGCGTGATTTTCCCGTTGCCGGCTTCGTCGGCATTGTCCATGACGGTCACTTGCCGGGCTGCCGGTTTGCCGTCGCGCCATGCTTCGATGATGAAGCGGCGGCGGTAATCCGTTTGTTCTCCGGCACGGGCTTTTGTGATTCCGCGGTGTGCCTTGTTGGTGATGATTTCCAGTGGTAGGAGTTCGAGGTCGAGGGTCACTTCGGTACTGACCTCTACAAGCGTGGGGTCGATGCCTTCCTCACCGTCCGGTGTCATCGCGGGATAGTCGTGTACACAAGCGGCAAGGACGGTTGCCAACATGAAGGTGATAAATCCTATAGCATATTTCTGTTTCATAAGCCGTTACTTTTTAAGGTTGAAGCGATAGACGATAGAAAACCCCATGCGGGTGATGCCCCAGTAGTTCTTCGTCCGTGTGTCTATCCGTGCGCCGTTGTCTATATTATAATAGGTGTCGTACTTCATGTTGGCATAGCCTGCACCGAGGGTAAATTCTCCCGCCCAATGTCCGCCGAGCGGCAACAGATAACCATAGCTGACGCCCGCGCCCAGCAACGGACGGTCGGCGTCTTGATAACGGTCGCGATTCCACTTCACATTGAACCAGCCTACGTGGGCATGAAGACCGAAGAAATGTCCCGAGCCGGGCTTCGAGAGCCAGTAACGGGCTTCGGGTTGCAGGGTGAAGGTCTTCACGGTGTGTTTGTTGCTGATGTGCCACGGACACCACAATATCGGCAACTCTACGGAAAGATGCTTGCCGACCTGCACTTCCGCCGCCACGTTCATAATCGTGCCCGCCCAAGCGGCAAGGTTGGTTTTCACGCCAAGGTAACGACCGTTGGCGGGAAGTGAAGGCGAGGTAGCTGTAGAGGTGGAAGCGGTGGAAGAAGAAGGAGTAACTGAAGCAGAAGAAGCAACCGAAGTAGAAAGAGCAGTAGCTGCATCGGGTGCAACAGGTGCAGTAGCTGCATCCGGCACAACAGCCGTGGCAGCCACGGCGGAAGAGTCAACAGGCTCTTTGTCTCCCTGCAAGGCAACCGGAAGGGCTTCCTGTTGTTCCTGTCGCCTCGCCGCACTTGCAGGCTCTTGCCGGTTTTGCGGAATCTCGCTTTGGCAATCTTGGAAACCTCGGCAACCTACCACGACGACTTCTCCCCACAAGGGATGAGCCAACGGGTGGTTGAGTGTCCGGAAATGCCGCTCGCGCAGTCCGTAGTGGTCGATAAGATAGCCTTTCAGATTGTTGGCACGCCAGTAGGCGGCGCGCAGATTCGACTTTTCATCGTCCCAACTGCCGGAATAGCTCTGCACGTAGAGGGTGTCCTGACGTTCACGAAAGGTGCGCAGCCGTTTCTTCAACTTCCGCAACGACAGTCGGTTGTCCGCATATTCCGTCTTGAACATCCGGATACGTGAAGGATAGCTGAAAATAATCAGGCTGTCTGCCGAAGGTGAGGAAAGGACGGCAGCATCCGGCTGACCGCGCAAGGGAACAACCGATAGACATAGCAAAAATGCCAGTACGAAGTAACGGAATGTACTCCACGCTACGTTTTGTTTGTTTTTCATTCTCATACCTGTAACATAAGATTACAAAAATTTATATACAAGAAAGGCGTAAGTGTCCGTATGCTTATCCGTCAATCGGGGCCTTCGCACTGCCCATACCGTAGATAAGCAACAGAACACTCACGCCATTGGCGTATATAAAGCTTGTGTATCGTCCCCCTCCCCTCTCCGGACGGAGGGGGAAGCGGGGGCGCAAACAGGCATCCATATAAACAATGGAACGTGAGCATTTGTTGCATTCATCTTCACGGTGACAAGTCAAAGGTGCGAAGTTTGATTGACGAAGATGATATTCTTCAAACGCTTTCCGTTATCTAACGCCCTCTCTCACAAGGGCAGTGACAAAGATAAAGAAAAGCCGAAAAACAGCAAACAATATAGGCTAAACTTTTATTCGCCGGGGCAAAAATAATTATTTCAGCCCGACGAAGGACAAAATGGGAATGGACAGATTCATGGACAAAATAGAGAAGAGGCTGTCAGGAAAAGGCTTGGCGCATACAAACAGTAAGGGCGACCCGTTTTTTAACGAGCCGCCCTTACTGTTTGTTATCTATCTTTTCACAATGCCTCAATTTCTTCAGCAGTGAGTCCCGTACATTCTGAAATTAAATCGATAGCCAAACCTTTGGATTTCATCATACGGGCGGACGATTCTTTTCCTCTCAACATACCTTTCTGTTCGGCAAAGTCCAACGTATTGAAATAATCGTTATAAACTTTCCATTCCTTCTCATATTGAGCTCTTTCCTCCGGAGTCATATTCGCTTTGGAGGCCATCTTCTCAAGTCGTTCAAAAACGGCTTTACGTGCCTTGAAAGGCATTCTATCAAGTGTATCCATATGCTTTAATACATAAATCCATCGTTCAAAATCGTTACTACACTCATCCTCTTCTTTGTCAAAGTTAGGCAGTTCGATAAAAATCTGCCGAAACTTGTTATTGAAAAGCTGTCCTGTATCCCGGTCGGAAAGGATTACATCAGTCCTTATCTTCGCAGGCATGTCCTTGTCAATCACAAAGTTCATAAAAAACACTCCGTATACAGCATCCAACCGGAAGTCCCAAGGACCGCTTTTAGCTTGTTGCGTAATCGCACGAGAGAGGTAGAAGAGAGCACGATCTTTAAAGTAAGGTTGCTCACGATTCTGCATTTCTACGATTATCCGTTCACCTGTGTCAGTCATACAGTAGATATCGTAGATAATCCCCCGTTCTGTTTTTACTTCCGGCTGCTGTTCGTTGTTAAGGAACTGGATGTCGGTAATCACGTGCTCTCCAGAGAGCAAATCGTTCAAGAAGTCGATTAATAACTCCTTTTCTACCTCTCTGCCGAATAAAAACTTAAAGCCATAGTCGGTAAAGGGATTAATAAATCTTCCCATTATTAATGTAATGGTTGTGTATATTGACAACAAAGATAGACATTTTTTGTTTAATGATGAAAGTCCGGGTTAATATTGCTGAATGACTGGAAGAACCGATTCTATAAATCTTCCCCTGCCATAATGTGACGGATTTCCGCATCAGTGTCCGAACCTTCGGGCAGACCAAGCTTCACACGGATGCGGTATCGGGTTTTGGACACACTTGCCACGCTGATGCCGAGCGTCCGCGCCAGTTCTTCGTTGGATTGTTTGAGCAGAACCAACATACAAAACAGTTCCTCGCTACGTGTCACCGCCGGACAGGCTTCACGAAGATGCAGCAGCGCCGACGGATAGACGGACAAAAAGGCGTTACGGAAATCCTCTTCTTCCTTACGGGTGAGCAAGTGGGATTGAAGGCTTTCCATCACGCTGTCAAGTTCGCACGTGTTGCGGTGGCGCGCCTGGATATCAGAAAGCTGGCGGATAAGGGAGCGGTTGTGTTCGTACAAGTCCTGACGGGCGGCTATCAGTTCGTGAAGCCTGCTTTCCTGATCACGCAACCGTTCGTCAGCCCGCTCATGTTCCTGCGCCTCGAGCTGCCACCGGAGCCGCAGATTGCGGTGGCGCATCACCATCCAGCCGGCTATAAAAAAGACGAGTAGCAATGCACACACTCCGGCTATGGAATATACATGCAACAGGGTATCCTGAAGACGGACTTCGGCAGTCAGCAGACGATTCTCCTGTTCTTTCTTCTGTGTTTCGAAACGGATATTTGCCGATGCCAACTGGCGTATCTTGTCTTTGCGGGTCACCGAATCTCTCATCACCCGGTATTCGGGAAAGACGGTGAGCATATCCGCTGCCCGCCCCGTGTGGCGATAGCCTTCCATAAACAATTCCGCCGCTTCCGAAGCAGGGTGAAGCTCGGATATATCTTTCAACTCGCCAATAGATTTCCGAAGCAGGGGGATTGCCTCCAACCATTTACCGACGCGGACAAGGGTGGCACCGTAATAATAGTCATAATATGGCAGGCGATGACGGGGAACTTTACCTTCAAGTGCGGCAAAGCCTCTCAAAGCCACATTCACAGAGTCGGGAAAGGCGGCAAGGTAATACATCCGGTCTATCTGCACCATCAAATGATAGTAGTCGTTCTTCGTCCGGTCAAAGCAACTGTCGGCCTGCGCAAGAACCAGGAGTGCGGAGTCGGGGCGATTCAGATTGTTGTGTATCTCCGCCTTCGCAATGAAGAAACGACCTATCAAGTTATTGTCAACTTCGGCACGTGCCGGCTCGCCCGTTCCTACGGCACAATAGCGAAACGCTTCATCATAGAGCCCGAGCAGGCGGTAGGCTTCCGTCAGAATCTCCGCCGCCACCAGCTTGCCGTGATAGCTGCCCGACTTCTCACATAGACGGATAGCTTCACGACAGAGGGAGATACTTTCTTCATACTTCCCCTGCTGAAGGTATATATCGGCAAGCCGCCCGATAGCTTGCGGATAAAGCCAATAGTTGCTTAGGGCCGAGCGTTCTGCCACTCGGCAGGCTCTACGGAAAGCGGACTCGGCACGAGTGCTGATAGTGTCGACACCCATATAAGTGATGCCTGCCGTAGCTGTACAAAATATCTCGCTCAACGGGTCGTTGTTCTCATCTTTCAGTGCCATCGCCCGGTTGAGATAGTCCACCGCCTCCGCATGGCGGTCGAGCGCCATAAGCATCTGCGCCTTTACCACCCACAGTTCCCTGCGGCAATATCGGGAGACAACGGGGTGTTTCGCCCGCTCCAACGAATCAAAATACTGATAGCCGGACTCAAAGTTCATCATCAGATTGAAGTATATCATTAACCGGCGGAGAGATTCGGAAGATAAACGGCGCAATTCTTCGGTAGTGAGCACATCGTCCACCGGAAGCCGGAACACGGAATCAAGCGGCGGGAAAGCCAGACTTTCCTTCTCCTCCTTAATCAAGCGGATACCACGCCCCAATGTACGAAGACTGTCGGCATAGAATGTGGGAGAAACGGCAGGATGTTCCCGCTGCATGTCAGAAGGTCGGTTGCAACTCCACACAGCCGTCAGCATAAAAAAAACGAAGAATATGTAGGTGGATTTAATCATAGATATGCATTGTATGTTTGTTTGCCGACACAAATATAGCATTTTCATTAAAACAGTGCATTTTCACACATAGTTTTTTTATCTTTGCTCACCAATAGTAAATTGAAAACAATTCAGCAAGTTATGAGAACAAATATAAATCTTATCCCAGTCTTCTGTATTCTACTGCTTTGCGCTTGCAAAAGCGGGAATGCATCCAGCCAAAACTCCAAAGAAGCTCCCAAAGATACCATCACCTCCTTTACGCTACCTGCCATCCCGCCAATGCTGACAGCACCCGAGCTACGGGCAGATTTCCTAGTAAAGCACTATTGGGATAACGTAAACTTTGCCGATACCAATTATGTCCATCATCCCGAAGTGACCGAACAAGCTTGGGCGGACTATTGTGATATACTGAACCATGTTCCATTGGAAACTGCACAGCAAGCTATGCAGAAAACAATCGAACGGACAAACGTGGATAAGAAAGTATTCACTTACATCACTGATTTGGCAGACAAATATCTATACGACCCTAACTCCCCGATGCGTAACGAAGAATTCTACATTCCCGTATTAGACGCCATGTTAGATTCCCCCCTGTTAGAAGAAATAGAAAAAGTACGTCCCAAAGCCCGCCGGGAATTAGCCCAGAAAAACCGTATCGGAACCAAAGCACTGAATTTTAACTATACATTAGCTTCCGGCGCACAGGGTTCTCTTTATCAACAAAAATCGGACTATACCTTATTATTTATCAATAACCCGGGATGCCATGCCTGCACGGAAACAATCGAAGCATTAAAAAACGCCCCTATCATCAATCAACTTCTGGAACAAAAGAGACTAACAGTCCTCTCCATTTATCCCGACGAAGAGTTGGACGAATGGCGAAAACACCTAAATGAATTCCCCAAAGAATGGGTTAACGGATATGATAAAACCTTCGCTATCAAGGAACAACAACTGTATGACCTGAAAGCCATCCCTACCCTCTACCTCCTAAACAAGGATAAGACAGTACTTCTGAAAGATGCTCCCGCGCAAACCATCGAAGAATACCTGCTAATGAAAGGCGAACAATAAGCCCCCACGCCGCCCACACACGTGCCACGCCACACCGCCCACCCCGCATGGTCTCCCGGCCTCGTTTTTTCAGCGTCAAGCGCAGGTGTTTTCTTCGGCGTCAAAAAGGGCAGACTGTTTGAGCGTAGCGAGTTTCTGCCCTTTAGCCGAAGGAAGCACCGGAGTAGCTGAAAAAACGCCGGATTGTAGGAGTGTTCCCGGAAAATAAGCAGCCGCAGATCCTTTCTTTTTGGTTCTTTCTCTTTCGTATCAAGACGAAAGAAAAAGAACATCCCTTTGGAAAAAACAAATAAACTCCCTATCTTTGTCGCGCATTGGTTTGCGACTCCCATGCGGGGGAAGCAATTAAAAGGGAATCAGGTGCAAGTCCTGAACAGTCCCGCTGCTGTAAGTTCCATATAAGTTACAAGCAATTCACTCATTGCCACTGGAGAATAATCTGGGAAGGCGTTTGTAACAGGAATAAGTCAGAAGACCTACCATGCAAATAAGTTTCACTGCTTTCGAGGAAAAAGCGTTGAGTCTAATGAACCGGACAAGTCGTCTATCA
>ERZ773228.2359-NODE-2359-length-17442-cov-32.056019_pt1 | contig 17442 bp, 16 predicted proteins | sample MGYA00580524_ERZ773228 | MGnify/ENA primary metagenome ERZ773228 (study PRJEB29015, sample SAMEA2737768) | human gut metagenome | biome: human gut; feature: human-associated habitat; material: faeces | place: China | collected 2012 ... | reverse complement strand
GCATTTTGGCAACGCAGATGCCGTGCCGCAGCCGCCGAAGCGGTGCTTAAGCCGCAAGGTGGGAATTGTGCGGTGTTGCCTTTGTATTTTTCTTTCGTTTACACCGTATCGCGCAGCACACCGGCGTGTTCCAGCCCCACCATCACCACGGGGATCAACACCAGCTGCAACACAATGCCCGGCAGCGCGGTGGCAAATGCACCGGCAATGAACATCTGCATGGTAAAGCCATTGCCGCCAAGGCCCAGCAGCACGGTTTGTGCCACGCCCCACACAGCGCGCCCGGCCAGCATGGCGGGCACCAGCGCCATATAAACGCCCGCCACGCCGCGCTTGTTCAGCTTGGCATACAGCAGGCCGATCACCGCGCCATAGGCAGCCAGCTCAAACGCCATGCCAATGCCGGTGGGGTACAGCACCGGCATGCCAAACAGCAGCCCGCGCAGCAGCGGCATTACCGCGCCAACGGCCAGGCCATACGGCCAGCCGCATACCATGCCGCACAGCAGCACGGGAATGTGCATCGGCAGCAGCATTTTGCCGATCTGCGGGATCTGCCCGGTGATAAGTGGCAGCACCAGGCCCAGGGCCAAAAACAGGGCGGAAAGGGTCAGCTTACGGGTGGATGTTTTCATGATTCAAACTCCTCACATTCTATTTTTTTATTTGATTCCACAGTTTGACAGCAACAGAACACCATGATACGATGATGGTAAAACAGAGATAAGGCAATACCGCATAATTCTAAGTGCCGATACGGCGAGCGAGGTGCGGCAGCTGCTAAGCCAAAAGCGCAGATAATACTGGATGCTGCAAAGGTGAGCGCCGCCAGTGGCGGAAACAGCGAACCGAAGCAGGGGCAGCGGTCGCAGAGTGCGAGGGGCTTTTGCCCCCGAAGCACGATGCGGGTACCGCAACCCGACATTATCGAGCATTTTGGCAACGCAGATGCCGTGCCGCAGCTGCCGAAGCGGTGCTTAAGCCGCAAGGCGGGAATTGTGCGGTGTTGCCATAAAGAAAGAGGTTTTCTTTTATGGAAATTCTTGTGATTGACGGACAGGGCGGCGGGCTGGGCCGCCAGCTGGTTGCCGCCGTTAAAAAGGCCGTTCCGCAGGCGGTGGTAACGGCCATTGGCACCAACAGCGCGGCCACTTCCGCCATGCTGAAAGCCGGGGCTGACCGCGCCGCCACCGGCGAGAACGCCGTGGTGGTGGGCTGCCGCCGGGCGGATGTCATTTTGGGGCCCATCGGCATTGTGATGGCCGACGCCCTGCTGGGCGAAATCACCCCCGCCATGGCGCAGGCCGTAGCCCAAAGCGATGCCCGCCGCATCCTGATCCCCGCCAACCGGTGCGATACCCTGGTGGTTGGGGTGAGCGCTCCCATCGGCACCCTGGTGGAGCAGGCCGCCGCGGCCGTGCTGGACGGCTGCCGGAACTAAAGCGTATCGGAAAACCGCATAAAAATCCACAAAAACAAAATGCAGAAAATATCCCGTCCCCCTGCTGGGGAACACGATACCTTCTGCATATCTATCATCAAAGCAATATCAAGTTGTCATCTGCCATACGGTGCAGCATGCACCAGGATGTTGGGCGCTTCTGCGCCGCAGGGCCGGCTTCCTGCCGGTCGATTGATATTATTATAGTATAAGGCGGCGTGCTGCGTCAAGCCCACCGCCGGAGGAACTGCCATGAAACTGATGATTGCATCCGACCTGCACGGTTCGGCTTTTTACTGCAGGCAGCTACTTGCCGCCATGGAGCGCGAGCAGCCGGACAAGCTGTTGCTGCTGGGGGATATTCTGTACCACGGCCCCCGCAACGACCTGCCGGAGGGCTACGCCCCCAAAGAGGTAATTGCCATGCTGAACCCCTTGCGGGAGCGGCTGCTGTGCGTGCGCGGCAACTGCGATACCGAGGTGGACCAGATGGTGCTGGACTTCCCGATTTTGGCCGACTATGCCCTGCTGTATGCCGGTTCCCGCACAGTGTTTGCCACCCACGGCCACCATTACAACACGGCCTGCCCGCCGCCGCTTGCCAAGGGGGATATTTTGCTGCACGGCCACACTCATGTGCCCGCCTGGCAGGAATTTGGCAGCGGCAATTTGTATCTGAACCCCGGTTCCGTTGCCATCCCGAAGGAAAACAGCGCCCATTCCTATATGATGCTGACCGATTCCGGCTTTGCCTGGAAAGATCTTGAAGGCAGCATATACCATACACTCGCATTGGATTGCCCAAACTGCGGTTGAATCAATCGCTTGTGCGGTGTAAAATAAAGTGGGGTGGGATTCTTTTGTCCCACGCGCCAACAACCATACAGATTTCATCATATAAAGGCAATACCGCATAATTCTAAGTGCCGATACGGCGAGCGAGGTGCGGCAGATGCTAAGCCAAAAGCGCAGATAATACTGGATGTCTTATCGAGCATTTTGGCAACGCAGATGCCGTGCCGCAGCCGCCGGAGCGGTGCTTAAGCCGTAAGGCGGGAATTGTGCGGTGTTGCCTAAACATAAAAGGATGGTTCTATCCCATGCAAATTGAACAGCTTTTTGATTTTCTGCACCGGTCAGTGTCGCCGTTCCACGCGGTACACACTGCAGCCCAGCTGCTGGATGCCGCCGGTTACACCCGCCTGGAGGAAGCCGAATACTGGAATTTGGAACCGGAACACGGTTATTATGTGACCCGCAACGAAAGTTCCATCATTGCCTGGCGGGTGCCTGCCCACGCCATTGGCGGCTGGCGCATTGCTGCCAGCCATTCCGACTCCCCCACCTGGCGCATCAAGAACACCAACGTGAACGCTGCGGGCTGCATCAAGCTGAACGTGGAAGGCTACGGCGGAATGATTATGTCCACCTGGCTGGACCGTCCGCTCTCCGCCGCCGGGCGTGTGCTGGTGCGGGATGAAGCCGCCGGTACGCTGGAAAGCCGCCTGGTGGACCTGGACCGTGATCTGCTGGTCATCCCATCGCTGGCCATCCACATGGACCGCACGCTGAACAGCGGCCACGCCTTTAACCCCCAGGTGGACATGCAGCCCCTATACGGGCTGGAGGGTTCCAAGCCCTTCCCCGCCCTGCTGGCTGAGGCCGCCGGTGTGAAAGAAGAGGACATTGTGGACTTTGACCTTTCGCTTTACACCCGCCAGGCACCCACCCGCATTGGGCCGGACGGCGAGCTGTTCATGGCCCCCCGCATTGACGACCTGGAGTGCGCCGCCACCACCCTGTACGGCTTTTTGGATGCCGCCCCTGAGACCGACAGCGCTTGCGCCCCGGTCTGGGCGATGTTTGATAACGAAGAAGTGGGCAGCAGCACCCGCCAGGGCGCAGACAGCAGCTTTTTGCGCGATGTGCTCGACCGCATCCTGAATGCGATCCCCCACAGTGCCCAGGCACAGGCCCAGGCATTTGCCAACAGCTTTGTGCTCAGCGCCGATAATGCCCACGCCGTTCACCCCAATTTTGCTGATAAGGCTGACCCCTGCAACAAGGTCATTTTGGGCAAGGGTGTTGTGGTCAAAGTCAATGCCAGCCAGAAATACACCACCAGCGGCCTGACCGGCGCGATTTTTAAGGAGATCTGCCGCAAGAACAACGTTCCTGTGCAGGTGTTTGCCAACCGTGCCGACCTGCCGGGCGGCAGCACGCTGGGCAACCTGCAAAGCCATACCGTGCCGGTTCCCATGGTAGATATTGGCCTGGCCCAGCTGGCCATGCACAGTGCGGTGGAAACCGCCGCAGTGGCCGATGCTGACGCCATGGTGCGGGCCGTTGCCGGGTTCTACCGCGTCCACCTGCGCAGCCTGGGCGATGCCCGCTATACGCTGGAATGAGCAGCACAGTCGGGCGCTATGCGCCAAGCCCCAGCGGGCGGATGCACCTGGGCAACCTGTGCTGCTGCCTGCTGGCGTGGCTTTCGGCCAAAAGCAGCGGCGGCAAGGTTGTGCTGCGCATTGAGGATCTGGATGCCGTGCGCTGCCCGCGCGAATTTGCTGATCTGCTGGAAGCCGACCTTGCCTGGCTCGGCCTTGCCGCAGATGAAGGCGGCAGCAAGGGCGGCCCTCGCGGCCCCTATTACCAGAGCGAGCGCAGCGCTATCTATGAAGAATATTACCAAAAGCTGGTGCGCAAAGGGCTGGTTTACCCCTGCTTTTGCAGCCGCAGCCAGCTGCACGCCGCCGATGCCCCCCACCGCTCCGATGGGAAGGTGGTATACGCCGGGACCTGCCGGAACCTGACGCCGGAAGAGATCGTTCTGCGCACCGCCAGGCGCAAGCCAGCCTGGCGGGTGATGGTGCCGGACGAAACCATTTCCTTTGTGGACGGCCACATGGGCCCCTATGCCGAGAATCTGGCGCAGGACTGCGGGGATTTTTACCTGCGGCGGGCGGACGGTGTGTTTGCCTACCAGCTGGCCGTGGTGGTGGATGATGCCCTGATGGGCGTTACCCAGGTGGTGCGCGGGGCAGACCTTTTGTCCAGCACGCCGCGCCAGCTGTGGCTCTACCGGGAACTGGGCCTGCCCGCGCCGGAATTTTATCACATGCCGCTGCTGCTGGCCGTGGATGGGCGGCGGCTTTCCAAACGGGATGGGGACGAAAGCCTGGAGCATTTACAGGCGCGCTATACGCCGGAGCAGATCATTGGCCGTTTGGCCTATGCCTGCGGGCTGCAAAACGCTCCGGACCCCCGCACCCCTGCCGAGCTGGCCGACGGCTTCAGCTGGCAGCGCGTGCCGCAAAACGACATTATTCTGCCGGAAGGTCTGTTTTAATGGTAGGGGTGTGCCGTCAGGCACCCCGGCCCAATCACCTGCTTTCTTCCACCAACATCTCCTGACGCTTGCAACTCTTATTTGATACGGGAGTGTTCCAATGCAAAATTTTGAACCTACCGGGGCCGCTGCCGCCATGCCGGGCAGCGCTGTTCCCCAGATCAAGCGGCGGCTGGTCATCAGTGCCTGCCTGCTGATTCCGCTTTTTTACCTTGGCCTTGGCGCTGCTTTCGGGTTGCCACTGCCGCCGTTCCTGACCGGTGATAACGCCATGTGGTGCGGCATTGTGCAGCTGGTGCTCACCGTGCCGGTCTGCTGGCTGAACCGTTCCTATTTTATCAACGGCTGCAAGAGCATCCGCGCCCCCGGGCCGGATACGCTGGTGGCGCTCAGTTCCGGGGCGGCGCTGGTTTACGGCATAATCGCCATTTTTACACAGGATGCCCCGCAGGAGCTGTTCCTGCCCTCTGCCGCCGCTATTTTGATCTTTGCCGCAGCCTGCCAGCTGCTGGAAGTACGGTTTAAGGCACAAGCCATGGCCCCTCTGCACAGTCTGGCAGAGCGCATTCCCGAAACCGCCTGCGTGCTGCGCAGCCGCCAGCAGTACACCGTGCCGCTGAATGAAGTCGCGGTGGGCGATATCTTCCTGATTCGTCCCGGCGATGTGATGCCGGTAGATGGCGTTGTCATTGAGGGCGAAACCACGGTGGATGAATCTGCCCTGACCGGTGCCGCCGCCCCCGTGGCCAAACACAAAGGCAGCACTGTTTACGCCGCCACCGCCAACCAGGGCGGCGCCCTGATTTGCCGTGCCACCCGCATCGGGCCAGATTCCACCGCCGCCCAGCTGGTACATACCGTGCAGACCACTGCCGCCGCCAAAGTGCCGTTGAGTTCCCTGGCCGATAAGGTACGCAGCGTGTTTGTGCCCGCCGTTATCGGCATTGCCTGCGTGGTGCTCATCATCTGGCTGCTGCTGGGGCAGAGCTTTGCTTTTGCGCTGGCCCGCGCCATCAGTGTGCTGGCTGTCAGCAGCCCCTGTGTGCTGGCGCTGGCAGCTTCGGCTGCCATCATGTCCGGTGCCAGCGTGGGTGTCAAGCACGGCATCGTGTTCAAAACAGCCGCCAGCCTGCAGTCCATCGGTACCCTGCACACCGCCGTGCTGGATAAAGCCGGAACAATCACCAACGGCGAGCCGGAAGTGGTCACCATTGTGGGCACCCGCAGCGTGCCCGCCAAGTTCCTGCTTGGCATGGCTGCCGGGCTGGAAAGCCAGAGCCAGGACCCGCTGGCCCGCGCCGTGATGCGCAAAGCCGCTGCGGAGAACATCAAGCTGAGCGCCGTTAAGGACGTTACCATTCTTGCCGGCCAGGGCCTGACCGGCAAAATGGCCGGCAAGGTGATGGCAGGCGGCAGCGCAGAGTTTATTGCCGCCCAGTGCGAGCTGACCCCCGATTTGCAGCAGGCTGGCGAGCAGCTGGCCGCTGACGGCATTGCCCCGCTTTACTTTTCGCTCGACGGCCACGCAGCCGGTTTGATCGGCGTTGCCGATGCCGTAAAGCCCGCCAGCAAAGCCGCCCTTGACGCGCTGAAAGCCCTTGGGCTGGATGTGATCCTGTTGACAGGCGACAGCCGCACCAATGCAGACCGCGTTGCCGCTCAGGTTGGGCTGGATGACGCCCACGTGGTATCCGGCCTTGCCCCCGCAGAGCTGGAAGCCGAACTGCGCCGCCTGCAAACAAACGGCCCTGCCGCCATGATAGGCAGTACTTCTGCCGCCGCGGCACTGGCCTGTGCCGATGTCGGCATTGGCATGGGAGCCGAGCCGCTGCCCGCCGCCGATGTGATGCTGCTTCGGGACGATTTGGCCGATGCCGCTGCCGCGGTGCGCATTTCCCGCGCGGTGGATGCCCGCATTGCCCAGAACACCCGCATGGCGCTGGTTTACAGCGCGCTGCTGCCGCTGCTGGCCGCCGGTGTGCTTTACCCGCTGAACTTTGTGCTGCACCCGATCGATTCCGTCATTCTTATGACGCTGTTTGTGGCGTGGCTGCTGTCCGGCACGGCCCGGCTGAACAGCTTTGACCCGAAACCCGCCAGCCAGAGCGAACCGCAGAAGGAGCCCGCAGAATGAGCGCCGCCGTGGAACGCCGCCACTGGCATTTTACCGGCAGCGTGCAGGGGGTTGGCTTCCGCTACCGTGCGCAGTATGCCGCCCAGCTGCTGGATCTGACCGGCTGGGTGGAAAACAACTGGGACGGCACAGTGGACCTGGAAGCCCAGGGTTCCGCCGCCCAGCTGGATCGCCTGGTGCCCACCATTACCGGCACCAGCCATTGGATCCACATTGAAACCTTTACCTGCAAATCCATCCCCCCGGACCCTGCCGAGCGCAGCTTCCGCGTGCGGGGATAAGCATAGCAAAAGGCGCGTGCCTTGCCCCCATGCGCTGGCACGCGCCTTTTTGTTTTTATTATCCGCAATTTTAATTTTGGCGGCAGGGAGCCACCCCTCTGGACGCGAAGCGGCCTGAGGAGCGGTTTCCCGCTGCCAGGCTAAAAATTTGCAGGGAACGACACCTGCATCGTCCCGCATGACGGGCTTTGCCGGGTATTTCACTTCATCACCCGGCGCACACCTGCGGGCGCACACTGTGCGCCCTTACGGTCTCTACAGGAGAAAACGGCATTTGCTGAACGGTGCCCCTGCTCATTTTCTCAAAACGCCTTCAATTCCACCCCGGCTGCCTGCAGGGCCGCGCCGATCTTTTCTACAAAGGCCAGAGCCTTGGGACCATCGCCGTGTACGCAGACGGAATCCGCCTGGATGGCAATGTCCGTACCGTCGTTGGCAGTCACTTTGCCCTCGGTTACCATGCGGATCACACGGGCAATGGCTTCGTCCTCATCCTCAATCATGGCGCCGGGGGTTCCACGGGGCACAAGGCTGCCATCCGGGCGGTAGCCGCGGTCGGCAAACACCTCATTGGCAACCGGCAGGCCGATGGCCTGGGCCGCCTTGACCATCTCACTGCCGGAAAGTGCCAGCAGCACTGCGCCGGAGGCGCTCTCCTTCACTGCGGCGCAGATGGCATCCGCCAGCGCGCGGTTCTTGCCCGCCATGTTATACAAAGCGCCGTGAGGCTTTACATGGTGCAGCGGCACACCGGCGGCATCGCAGAACGCTTTCAGCGCACCGATCTGATACTGCACACAGGCCTTGGCTTCCGCCGGGGTCAGCTTCATCTGGCGGCGGCCAAAGCCCTGCAGATCAGGGAAACCGGGGTGTGCCCCCACCGCCGCGCCGCTCTGTTTGCACAGCGCCACGGTGCGCTGCATCACCAGCGGATCGCCTGCATGGAAGCCACAGGCCACATTAGCCGATGTGATAAACGGGATCACCTTTTCATCCATTCCGATGGTATACGCGCCAAAGCTTTCGCCCAGGTCACAGTTCAAATCAATATGCGGCATGGCTCAATCCTCCACTTTCAAGCATAAGGCAATGCTTCTGCCCCGCAGGGGCGCACAGTGTGCGCCCCTGCGGTTTTTACTATCTGCTCTTAATATTTCAGCTCCACATTTTTTACGTCGGTCACAAACATGTGCCCCGGCGCATGGGTGATGCAGAACTCCGGCTTGGAGTGCATCACAACGTTCTGCGGGGTCACGCCGCAGGGCCAGAACACCGGTGTTTCGCCGGGGTTGATGGTCACGGCATCGCCGTAATCCGGGTGAGCCAAATCATGGATGCCGATGGCTTCCGGCTCACCGATTTGCACCGGCATACCGTGCACGCGGGGCATGCCCGCTGTAATGGCAGCTGCCGCCGGGACCTGCCGGTACGGGATGGGCCGCACGCTGACCACCATGTTTCCGCTGAACACCCCCGCCGGGGTACAGGGAATGTTGGTGTTGTACATTGGCACATTCACGCCCTCTTCGATCTGGCGCACCGGGATGCCCGCTTCCAGCAGTTCAGATTCAAAGGAGAAGCTGCACCCGATCAAAAAGCTGACCAGGTCGTTCCTCTCCTCAAAGAATTTGCTCACATCGGTGTATTCCCCGGTCAGTTCGCCGTGTTCGTACACCCGGTAGCGCGGGATATCGGTAGCAATATCGCTGCCTTTGCCAAATTGGGCAAAGGTTCGCTCGCCTGCGTCTGCCACTTCCAGCAGCGGGCAGGCTTTGGGGTTGCGCTGGCAGAACAGCAAAAAGTCCCACGCCAGCGCCTTGGGCAGCACCACAAGGTTGCCCTGGGCATAACCGTTGCACATGCCGGTGGTCGGGCCGGTCAGTTCGCCCTTGCGGATCAGCCCGCGCAGGTCGGCCGGTTTCATGGCTGTAAAGTCCATTATTTCATCCGCTCCCTGATTTTGTCAAGCACGGCCGCCTGCGCCCTGGCTCCTGCAACAGCCTGCGCCGCGGTCACATATTGGAACGCCAGCTTTTCGCCGGGGCGCAGCTGCGCCATGGCCGAAAGGTCAGCGCTGATGACGGTTGCAATTTTGGCATACCCGCCGGTGGTCTGGTGGTCAGCCAGCATCACAATGGGCTGCCCGTTGGCCGATACCTGCACCGAACCCGCCACAATGCCGTCCGATACAATGTCCGACCCATCCACAGTCTCGATCTGCGGCCCCTGCAATTTGCAGGCCATGCGGTCACAGTCTGCTGTCAAAGCATATACCCCGTGTACAAATGCGGCCTGCCCCACTGCGGTAAAGGCATCGGTCTGGGGGCCGGGCACCGCACGGAACAGCGGCAGCTTCCGCCCGCCCAAAAAGCGCCACGGCCTTGCGGGGGTGCGCGCCGTGCCCAGCGGGCGGTTTGCCCCTTTGGCGCAGATCTGCTGCCAGCGCTGTTCCACCATGGCGGGTGCCGCCCCAATGGGCAGCACATCCCCAGCTTTCAGTGCGCGGCCATCCAGCCCGCCCATCCGGCATTTTAAGTCGGTGGAGCGGCTGCCCAGCACGGGCGGGGTATCCACGCCGCCAAACACGGCCAGGTAGCCGCGCAGCCCGCTGCGGGCCGCGCCGATTGCCAGCACCTGCCCCGCGCGGGCCAAAAGCGGCGTATAGGCGGGCACCGGGCGGCCATCCAGCGCGGCGGGCATATCGGCCCCCGCCAGGGCAAAAACAGCGTCCCCGTCAAACTGATACTTGCCGCCCTGCAGGGTCATTTCCAGCACGGCGGCACCGGCTGCCTGGGGGTTGCCCGCCAGCAGGTTGGCGGTCCGCATAGCGTAACCATCCGCCGCTCCACAGGTGCGGAACCCCCGCGCGGCATAGCCGGTGCGGCCTGCATCCTGCACGGTGGTCAGCGGGCCGGGGCTTATCACATGCAAGTTCACAGTGCCGCCCCCTGTTCTTTCTGGATGGTTTCAAACTTTTCCGGGCTGATGGGCACAAACCGGATGCGGTCCCCCGCCGTGTAAGGCAGTTTGCCGCCGCCAGCCGGGTCAAACAGGCGCAGCGGCGTGCGGCCGATCAGCTGCCACCCGCCGGGGGAAGCCAGCGGGTAGATGCCCGTCTGCTTGCCGCCAATGCCCACCGCCCCCGCGGGGATCTTGGTGCGCGGGGTCTGCAACCGGGGGCAGACAATGCGTTCATCCATACCGCCCAGGTACGGGAACCCCGGCAGGAACCCCAGCATAAAAATGCGGTAGTCCCGCCCGCAGTGGATGTCGATGACCTGCTGTTCGGTCAGCCCGGCGTGCTGTGCCACAAAGGCCAGGTCAGGGCCGTAATCTCCGCCGTAACACACTGGCACCTCCACCAGCCGCCCGGTCGCGGTGCTGCTGACCGGGGGCAAAGCGTCCCACAGGCGGCGCAGCGCGGGGATCAGGGTATCGGCATCGGTCTGCAAAGGGTCCAGCGTGACCAGCAGCGCCGCATAGGTGGGCACTGTTTCCACCACGCCGGGCAGCTGCGCCGCCTGCACAGCGGCATCCAGCGCCATAACCTGCGCGTTCACCTGTTCACTGATCTCACTGCCGCAGACGGCCAGCACGCCGCTGTCCCCCACGGGGGTAAACTGGATCATAACAAAAATCCCCTTTGCGTCCGATATTTTGGGGCTGGTCAGGAAGTGTGCTGTGCCTTTAGGGCAATACCGCATAATTCTAAGTGCCGATACGGCGAGCGAGGTGCGGCAGATGCTAAGCCAAAAGCGCAGATAATACTTTGTGTATTATCGAGCATTTTGGCAACGCAGATGCCGTGCCGCAGCCGCCAGAGCGGTGCTTAAGCCGTCAGGCGGGAATTGTGCGGTGTTGCCTTAGGTTCGCGGGCGCACATTGTGCGCCCCTACGGTCCCTAAACGTGCCGTTTTGGGTTCACTGCTTCCTGACCAAGGCCAATGTGCCTATTATAGCACAGCCTGCTTTATGCCTGCTCAAAAAATTTCTTTGCCAGCACCGGGCCGAACCAGTGGTCCGAATTATGGGAATACCGCACCGCATACGCCGTGCACTGCCGCATCATGCTGACAATGCCAACGTTCATGCGGGTATCAAACCCATCCACACCCGGCAGCAGCGAGCCTGTCATATCGATCATGCCATTGCGGGAAAGCACCCGCATGACCTCGCTTTCCATCTCCTCCCGGTGCAGGATGTCCATATCCTTTTTCAGGTAGGCCAGCGCGGCCATCAGCGCATAGCAGCCCCAGTCAGAGCAGGTTGCCGTGATGATGTTATCGGTGCTGCTTGCGGCCAGAATGCCGCCGCAGCAGCCGTCCTGGCATTCGCCGGGGGCGGTGAAGGGCACATATTTTTTAATGTGCTCCCCAATGGTGCCCATGCCGATCTCATTGCCCAGATCGCCGATGGCCACATTGGGCACGCCGCGGGCGCGCAGTTCGTTCCACAGCACATCGCTTTTGGCTTCCAGTGCGGTCACATCCTTGCCCACCGCATTGTGGTAAACACCCTTGGCGTTGCCGCCGCAGGCTTCCACCGAGATCACCGCTGCAGGTAAAATCTTATCCGCCAGCGCTTTGGCCTGGGCGGGGGCTTTGGCCTTATCTTTGGTAAAGGCCACAACGCCAAGGCTCAGCGGCAGCTCCATGGCGGTATCCAGGTCCTCATACACATGCAGACCCACCACATTGCCGCATTTCTTAAAGGCTTCCACGCTGTCCTGCGGGCAGACGATGATCGGCTTTGCCCCAAAAGCCAATACCAGAGACCGCGCCAGCAGGATCGCGCTGACAGAACCGTCCATTTCCGGCACCTTGTGGGGCAGCAATACAAACCCGACCAGGATATACACCGGGTCGCCGGGGTGGATGGCTTTGCACAACGCTTCGGCTGCGTGCATGGCGGTCGGCTCCCCGGTATATGCCCGGCTGCCCGCGTACAAAATGCGGCACACCCCGTAACCGCGGGGGTCCAGACACATGATGGCATCCAGGTTTTCGCCTACATTGCGTTTTTCCAGTTCGTCACGGGTCATGGTGTTTTCCCCCTTTTCAGCCCCACAGACTTTCGCAGCCGGTATAGTCATAGAACTCTTTCAGCACTTCGCCCTGGATGGCTTTCAGGGTAGCGGGGTCCTTGCCGCCGGCGGGCTTGCCCTCAAACTCGCAGGCATGCAGACAGAAGTTGGAGGAGGAGGTCACGATGATCTCATCCGCATCGCGCAGGAAATCCACCGTGAACGGTTTTTCCATCACGGTAATGCCCAGGCGGTAGCAGGCCTGCAGCATATGGGTCTTGGCAATGCCGCGCAAAATCAGTTCATCGTTCGGGTGGGAATAGAAAATCCCGCCTTTCAGCACTGAAACGTTGGAGTGCGCACATTCCGTTACAATATCCCCGCGGTGGAACACGGTCTCGCTCATGCCGGCCAGCTTGGCGCGCTGGGCGGTCATAACGCTGGGCAGCAGGTTCAGCGTTTTGATGTTGCAGTGGTAAAAGCGAGTGTCCTCCTCAGAGTTCAGGCGGATGGGCTTGTCGGGGTCGTTCAGGGTGTTGGGCCGGATGGAAACCCACAGCTTGCCGGGCACGCCTTCCTCATACACATGGTTGCGGGGCTCCACACCGCGGGTGACCTGCCAGTATACAAAGTTGACCTTGCTGTCCACCTTGGCCAGCAGGTCGGTCAGCAGCCTGCCCAGCTCGGCCTTGCTCATCGGGATGTTGATATCCAGTGCCTTGGCACTGGTAAAAAAGCGGTCCAGGTGGTCCTGCAGCAGGTATACCTTGCCGTTCGCGCCAACGGTGGCATCGTAGCAGCCATCGCCAAAAAAGTGAACGCGATCATTGAACGGCACCATCAATTTTTCCGGTGCGCCGATTTTGCCATCATAATATGCAATGGATTCCATTTTCCCTTACTCCTCTCATCTTGGTTGCCTTTATGTTCAGCCGTTATTTGGCTTTCACATCAAATTTCAGTTCAATCACTTTTTTAATCAGCTCCACGCAGTTATCCAGCCCAATGGCGGCGGAATCCAGGCAGAGGTCATAATTTTCCACCCGCTTCCACTGGCGGCCGGTGTGGTATTTGTAATAGCTTTCACGGTAGCGGTCCAGCTTGTCAATATAGTGCTTGGCCTGGCTGCTGCCAATGCCCTGGCGCTTCATCTCGCGCTCCACACGCCAGTCATAGGGGGCATCCACATACACGGTCAGCACGTTGGGCTTATCCCGCAGAACAAAGTCCGCCGCGCGGCCCACGCAGATATAGCTTTCCTCGTTCAGCAGCTCCCGCAGCACCTTGGCCTGGTAGTTGAACAGGTTTTCATCGCTGATAAAGTTGCCGCTTTCCGGCGGGATGATGCTGCCGTCATACACCCGTTCCGAAACCCGGTACAGCATGGTTTTGCGGGTGTTCTCATCGGCGCGGGCAAACAGTTCCTCGCTGATGCCGCTGTCCTCTGAGGCAAGGCGCAGCAGCTTGCGGTCATACAGGTCAATGTCAAATGCCTTTGCCAGCTGCTTGCCAATGTAGCTGCCGCCGCCCGAACCACAGGTGCGGGTAATGGCGACTGCAAAATACGGATAATTGGGATACATTTTCCACCCCTCCTTACTGGCCCAGATAGGCTTTCTTCACGCGCGGGTCGTTCAGCAGATCCGCGGCGTTGCCCTCAATGCTGATGTTGCCGGTTTCCAGCACATAGGCACGGTCCGAGATGGCCAGCGCCATCTTTGCGTTCTGTTCCACCAGCAGGATCGTGATGCCCTGCTTGTTTACTTCCTGAATGATGGCAAAGATCTCTTTGACCAGCAGGGGCGAAAGGCCCATCGAAGGTTCATCCATCAAAATCATTTTGGGCTTTGCCATCAGGGCGCGGCCTACGGCCAGCATCTGCTGCTCGCCGCCGGAAAGGGTGCCCGCCAGCTGGCGGCGGCGCTCATCCAGACGGGGGAAGCGCTTATACACATCCTTCATCGTCTCTTCCATCCCGGCCGGGTCGGCATAAGCGCCCATTTCCAGGTTTTCTTCCACCGTCATCTGGGGAAAGATATGCCGCCCTTCCGGCACATGGGCCAGCTTGTAGGTAATGATCTTGCTGGGTTCCGCCTTGCGCAGGTCGTGCCCGTCAAACATCACGCTGCCGGACGCAGCTTTTTCCAGCCCGGTAATGGTGCGCAGGGTGGTGGTTTTGCCCGCGCCGTTTGCCCCGATCAGGGATACAATCTCGCCGTCATCCACATGCAGCGATATGCCGTTCAGCGCGTGTACCGCGCCGTAATTGACATGAAGGTCTTTTACTTCAAGCATCCGCTTCGACCTCCTCCTCTTTGTCTTTGCCCAGGTATGCTTCAATCACATGGGGGTCATTGGCGATCTCTGCCGGTGTGCCGGAAGCGATCGTGGTACCAAAGTCCAGCACCTGGATTCGCTCGCAGATTTTCATGACCAAACTCATGTCATGCTCGATCAGCAGCACCGATACCTTGAATTCGCTCCGGATATAATCAATAATCTCCAGCAGTTCCTCCGTTTCAGTCGGGTTCATACCGGCGGCCGGTTCGTCCAGCAGCAGCAGCTTCATGTTGGTGGCCAGCGCGCGGGCAATCTCCAGGCGGCGCTGCTCACCATAGGGCAGGTTGTCGGCCTCCAGGTTTTCCTTGCCGGAAAGGTGCACCACCTGCAGCAGCTCTTTGGCGTGTGCGGTGGCGGCGGCTTCCTGCTGCCAGTACGCCTTGGTGCGGAAGATAGCCTGCGGCATGTTGTAGGTCAGTTCTTCCAGCATGGCAGCTTTGACGTTTTCGATCACCGTCATTTTTTTGAACAGGCGGATATTCTGGAAGGTTCTGGCAATGCCTGCATGAACGATCTGGTGGGTCTTTTTGCCGTTCATCCGCTCACCATTCAGGTAAAGGGAGCCTTCGGTCGGCTTATACACACCAGTGATCAGGTTGAACACGGTGGTTTTGCCTGCGCCGTTGGGGCCGATCAGCCCCACCAGCTCGGATTCGCCGATTTCCATATTAAAATCATCCACGGCTTTCAGGCCGCCAAACTGGATGCCAAGGTGCTGGCATTTCAAAACGGGTTGTGCCATGGTTCAGGCCCCCTTTTCTGCTTTTGCTTTTACCGTGCCGCGGCCGGTCAGTTTTTCCAGCGCGCGGGTCAGGCTGAACTCCCACCGGCCAAAGATGCCGCCGGGACGGAACAGCATGACCAGCACCAGAACCACCGAGTAGGCCAGCATGCGGTAGGTAGAAAATTCACGCATCAGTTCCGGTAAAGCGCTCAGGAACGCTGCGCCGATGATGGAACCGGTCAGCGAACCGGTGCCGCCAATGATCACTTCGCTCAACAGCTCTGCGGAATAGTTAAAGTTGAAGTTGGTGGGGATCATTGCCGTCATGTAATGGGCATAAATACCGCCGCCGATGCCGGCAAAGAATGCGCTGATGGCAAAGGTCATGACCTTGTAATAGGTCACGTTGATGCCGGAAGCCGAAGCCGCGATGTAGTCCTCACGGATGGCCTGCACGGTGCGGCCATATTTGCTGCGGACGAACAGGTACATGATGGTAACGCAGACCACCATGATCCAGAATACCCGCGGGAAGGTGGACAGCTTGAGGATGCCGCTCATTGTTTTACCGCCGCCGGTGATGGAAAAGTTGCAGAAGCAGACGCGGATGATTTCGGCAAACGCCATGGTGACAATGGCGAGATAGTCGCCGCGCAGGCGCAGCGCCGGGATGCCGACCAGTACGCCCATGATGCCCGCAACCAGGCCGCCGACCAGCAGCGCGATCAGGAACAGCCCCAGATCCGAAAGCCCTTTGCCTGCCAGCGCGCCGGATACAATGGCGGAGACATAAGCGCCGACCGAAACAAACCCCGCATGCCCCAAGGAGAACTCGCCCATAAAGCCAACTACCAGGTTCAGCGATGTGACCATGATGATGGTGTAGCAGGCGGTGGTGCAGATGCCCTGAATATAGGTGGTGGAGGTGCCGAACGCATTGGCGGCGAACAGCCCTGTCAACAGGGCAAACACCAGCGCCACGCCCACAGCGTTTAAAAGATAGGAGCCTTTTATTTTTTTACTCATTGCTCTGCTCCCTCCCTTACACTTTTTCGCCGGTGTTCTTGCCCAGGATACCGGCGGGCTTGACCAGCAGGATCACGATCAATGTGCCGTAAGTAACGGCTTCGTACCAGCCGGGGGCAAACAGCTTGACAAAAATTTCAATCAGGCCGACCAGAATGCCGCCGATCATGGCGCCGGGGATGATGCCAATGCCGCCCAGAACTGCGGCGATGAAGGCTTTCATGCCCATCATGGAGCCCATATCGGTGGTAACGCGGGGGTAGGTAGAGCAGTACATCAGCGCTGCCACCGCCGCCAGACCGGAGCCGATGGCAAAGGTCAGGGTGATGATCTTGTTCACGTTGATGCCCACCAGGGTGGAAGCATCCTTATCCTGCGGGACGGCACGCATGGCCTTGCCCAGCTTGGTCTTTTTTACAAACAGCTGCATGCAAAGCATCATCGCAACGCCGATGCCAATGGTCAGCAGCACGTTCAGCGGCAGCGATACCCCGCCGACCGTAATGGTGGGCAGGCTGAAAATAGCCTGCACGTTGTGCGGCTTGGCGCCAAACAGCACCATGGCCAGGTTTTCCAAAAAGATGCTCATGGCCAGTGCGGTAATCAAGGCAGACATGGGCCCGGCCTTGCGCACCGGGCGGTAAGCCAGGATCTCAACCAGCACACCAACCAGTGCGCACACCGCAACGGCCACAATCACGGCCATCCAGGCGGGCATTCCCGCATCGACCATCAGCGGGATGGTGTAAAACAATGTGTAAGCACCGATCATGATAAAATCGCCGTGGGCAAAGTTGATCATGCGGATGATACCGTAAACCATGGTGTAGCCCAACGCGATCAGCGCATAAATAGCGCCCTGGTTCAGGCCGTTGATCAGGCCCTGAACAAATAATGATGCAGTCATGGTCCATTCACCTTTCCTATCATTTTTTGTGAATGTTTGATTCGGGGGAATCCAAAAAACAAAAAAGTGCGCACGGCTGCTTGCATTGCCGCGCGCACCATTGCGCCTTTGCTCTGGAGGGGGTGTTTAGGGGAATCTAAAAAACTTTAGGCAATACCGCATAATTCTAAGTGCCAATACGGCGAGCGAGGTGCGGCAGCTGCTAAGCCAAAAGCGC
>ERZ773228.2339-NODE-2339-length-17559-cov-35.433158_pt1 | contig 17559 bp, 8 predicted proteins | sample MGYA00580524_ERZ773228 | MGnify/ENA primary metagenome ERZ773228 (study PRJEB29015, sample SAMEA2737768) | human gut metagenome | biome: human gut; feature: human-associated habitat; material: faeces | place: China | collected 2012 ... | reverse complement strand
TACGTGAGATCGGCGATACGGCGTGGATCTCCGGCGACGCGCATCAGATCGCCGTCATGCACCACCACGATTTCGCCGTCGGCGGTCATCTGCAGGTCAAGCTCGATGCCATAGCCGGCTTCGCAAGCCGCTGCGAATGCCGCAAGCGAGTTCTCCGGAGCGATCGCACCAGTCACGCTGGGGCTGCCATAGCCGGCCTTCATGGCCATGCGACGTGCCAGCGCCACATACTCGCCGCTCTCGTTGGCATACTGCGCGGTCAGACCGGAACCCGCGTCATGCAGGCCGCGATGCGCATACCACACGTCGGGAATGGACGGCACATAATTGCGGCGCTTATCGGAGAAGGTACGCGGCGCGATCGCCCACACTGCGGCGCCTGCAGCGACTGCGCCGCCGAGCAGCGCCTTGTTGACGAATGATTTGGACATGGGCTTTCCTCCCTTACGCGGCCGCTCGCGCATTCTCTCGCGTTGGTTCTCACCGTTCGCGGCCATCGAATCTGTCTCTTCTGAGATTAGCCCATAAATCACAAAAACGGCGACCACCTACGCGATCCGCGATCGTATGTCGCCGTCTCAAGCCACCAACAGCCGAGCCATATCTCGACTATATATGGCAGATTTTGAGTCTCGTCACGAGGCATCTCACTTATATATGGCAGACTGGAGTCAGAAAACATGCGTTTTCATACCCCCTATATGGCTTTTTAGCGAAGTCTTCTGCCATATATAGGCGAGATGCTTCCTGACAGACCCGCAAATCTGCCATACATAGGCGAGTTATGAGCAAAATGGGGTCCGATGACGTCCGAGTTCACACAAACGTAGGGGTCGGACTCCAAAGGTCGGCGGCTGAATACGTGTGCTTGATCGTAGGCTTGGCCACTGAGCCGTGAAGAGGAAAGCCCAGTGGGTTTTCCTCAGGCGAAGTGAGCGGCTTGCCGCGAAGACCGCGTAACGGTACCTTGAGTGCGTCAAGCACACATATTCAGTCCAGAGGCCGAGGCTGAGAACTTACCACTTTTATGTTGGATTCAGTTACGCAGCTTGCCCCGCTTGGCTACGAAGATGCAGCACCCCGCCGTGGCCAGCACCGTCATGGCAATGACGATTGCCGTAGTAGCGACGCCTGTAGAGCTTAGCTTCTTCTTACGTTGAGACTGAGATTGCTGCGATGATTGCGGTTTCGCAGAAGGCTTGGCATTATTACCGTCCTGCTTGCCGTTGTTATCGATATCCGGAGTCGGCTTTGGAGTTGGCGTTGGTTCCGGCTCGGGCTCAGGCGTCGGATCCGGAGTCGGTTCAGGTGCATGAACCTGCCATTCGGCGGCAGCCGGCGATGCACTGCCGGATTGAATCACCATGCGCAGCTTAGTGGTCTTCACCGCGTCAGTCCAGGTTGCCTCGCTCCATCCGCCGTTATCGGTACCGTAAGCGCCGGGAGCATTGGTGACCAATGTATATGTGGCATCGGGAATATCCACAAACGCATTCGTTTCAGCATCCCAATACTGCAGTTTCCACGACGCCGGCATTCCCAAGCCCCCTCCATCGGAGATGAATTGCACACGGCTGGAATCGATGGTGACTTCGCGATCCCATTCGTAGTCGAGCTTCATTTCACCGGTATTCGGCCACGTACCCCAAATGCAGGCGTTATCAACCGTGCAATCGCCCGGAATGGTTTTGCCGTCGTTAAGCGCGGCAACACCAGCTGTCCAAGAAGACGCTTTTTTGTCCACGTCAGTAGCAACGGCATCTTGCTCGATATAGCCGGCCAACGGCACCGACGTATCGGATGGAATATCTTTGACGCCCGCAGCCGACATATTGCCAGCAATGTCCGAAGCCCGATAGCTCACCGTTTCGCGCTTCGACGAAGAAGCAGTAATCGCCGCGCCTTCTTCATATTGCTGCCATTCGCCGTTTCCAACCCGGTATTCCACCGTTTTCACACCGGATCCAGCACCATCTGAGGCGGTCAATGTCATAGTGCGGGAAACCGTATCTACCGAGGCGGTTACCGTAGGAGCCGTAGCATCCACACGCGCTTCCGCAGCAGCGATTTCGCTCACATTGCCGGCCGCATCAGTGGCACGCGCACGCACACTCACTATACCCTCGCCAGTCACAGCCTGTACCGCAGTGTTCACATTCGTTCCGACGGTCACCCATGCGCCATCCCCGACCGCAAGTTCGAGTTCTGCGATCGGCGCAGCCGCATTGTCGGAAGCCGTAATAAGAGCGATCGGTGAAGTGACCAGCCAACCATCATTGCCAGCCGTGCCAGCCAATGTCACACGCACGGCAGGAGCAATGGTATCAGCCGGTTTTACGTAATCGTCGGAAACATGTACGGTCACGGCTACGTTGCCGGCTGTCAGATCATCAGCCTGCTGCTTGGTTTCAATGCCAGCAACCACACCTTGCACGGTGAACTCACCCGCCTGCGCATACGAAGAAGCAGACACCGTGCGCCACAAAACCGGAGTTTCCACTGTTTCCGAGCCGTACGCGACTTTCACCGTGTTCGACAATTCCGGCGCGTCTCCGGTCTTGGCGTAGACGTCGGCTGGCCGTTCAGCCACAACTGCTCCCTGTTGCGCGTATACTTCCCATTCAGGAACGCCAACGGAAGCATAGCCCCCGTCAACGGCTTGCGCGGTCATGTCAAGTTTGAGCGCAGTGGTGGTCACTGCGTCGAATGTCACTTCATTAGGCGCGTTCTTGCCTGTATCCACGCCGTATTCGCTGGAATTGGGCACGTCCTTCCAGGAACCGTCTGCGTCAAGATATTGCAGTTTCCATGAGGCAGGGGCACGCAATGCGTTCGCATCGGTGTCAAACCAGACTTTCGATCCATTCACACGTACAGCGCCATTCCACTGGTAGATCAGTGAATCGGAGGATTGTGTTTGTGGCATCTTTCGATAGTTCGTCCAATGGTTCGGCGGTACTACAGCAGTTTCCAGCACTCGCCCGTCGTTCACGGAACCCTTGTAGGCGGGTGTTTCGGTGTAGGTCGCATCCACTGACGCATAGGGGGCCACGTTGCGTGAGGGTTGCAACCGTTCGGCTTTGGTCGGATGCGAAACGGCGTTCATGCGCCCGCCATTCCACGTCACTTCATCGATGCAGACTGCACGGCGGAAGTCAGTACCACCAGTCTTGTCTCCAGTGTGGTAGGTGACCCACCATTTGCCGCCGAATCGTTGAATCGACGGATGCATGGTGGTGGACGATCCCGATTCGACGATTACGCCTTGGTACGTCCACGGCCCAAGAGGGTTTGCCGACGTGGAGTATTGCACGCACGCCTGATAGTTGGATTCCACGCAGGTTGCCACTCCCGACCCGGGTTTGCCACCGTCGTACACGTTGTAGTAGGTGTCTCCTTCACGGAACACCCATGCCGCCTCAAAGAAGCCTTTGGGCCCGTTGGCATAAGCGCCGCCGTTGTTGCCCAAGGTCAGCGACGCGTTCACTTGGCTCGCATAGTCGCTGCCAAGCACGTCTTTGCTGGCATCGTAGTCGGGTATGTTGGCGAGCGCGTCGGCGTCACGCATATTGTAGATTTTCGGCGCTCCGTCCGCCGTTCCGTCCATGGTTTCCACGGCAACATATGAGGTGCGGCCAGTGTTGGCGTCCCGCTGCATTTTTACGGCGAGTTCGCTGTTGAAGGTGCCGAAGTGCAGATATCCGGTACCGTCATTGTCCACGAAGAATGCGGGATCGATGGTTTCGATTTGCGTCTGCGTGGTAGTCAGCAACGGCGCTCCGATGGCGTCGACCCATGGTCCGAGGGGGCTTTTTGATTTGGCCACGCCGATGGAGAACGGGTCGGCTCCCGCGGCTGCGTTCTTGTCTTTGACTGGAACGTAGTAGTAAAACCAGTCGTCGGCCGTGTCTGCGGTGCCAGCATCGTCGACTACTACTTGTCCTGCGTAGGCTCCGTCGCCGGTTGCCCAGTCGAACAGGTCGGCTTTGGCGATGGTCTTGTAGTGCGTCCATTTGCCGGATTCCGGATTGTCGGTTACGTAGACGCCCCAGTCTTTCATATTGAAGGACCCGTAGGTTGGTTCGGCCTCGTCGTGTCCGGTGAATACGAAGAGTTTGCCATCGTATTCAAGGGTGGATGCGTCTGCGGAATAGTAGTTTTGCGACAGGTCGTTGGGGGTATTGGTTCCTTCGTTCTGCCCGATGGGGTTGCGAAGGGTTGCCGGCAACGCACTGTTGTCGATTTGTGTGACGGTGACGTCGGGATTGCCGACCGGCAGATCGTTGTAGGCGTGTCCGGCGACGCTGGGCGCGGTACTTGCGTCGGCCGCGTTGGCTGTCTGCATGGTTGCGATTGCTCCCGTGCATAAGGTGGCTGCGGCTGCGATGCCTGCCACCAGCGTCTTCATCGACGCATGTGAGATGTGCGAAAAGCTCATGAATATTCCTGTTTTCACGATTGGATATTGAAAAGTCCTCTTACGGATTGCTTAGGTTACGTTGGTATTCCTCGTGCGATCCGTAAGAGGACTTGAGCAATTGCTAGCGCTGGTCGCGGTTGCGGCGCGTCAGCATGATGGCGGCTCCCGTCAGCAGGACGATCATTCCTACGACGGCGATGCCGATGACATTGCTGCCGGTGCTGCTGATTGCGGCACTGACTTCAGACTTGGAAACCGGCTTGTTTCCAGGCTTGGCATTCGGCTTGGGGTCGGTCTTGTCGTCGTCCGGCTTCGGTGCTGGCTTGAGTTCAAGTCCGGCGATGGCCTCGGTCAGCTGCTTGACTGCGGCATCCGCATCAGCTTGGGTGGCGTTCTCATCGTTCAGCACCTTGGAGGCGGCATCCACTGCTTCAGCCAACTTCTTGGCGCTGGCTTCGGTGTAGAGGTCACCGCTGACGCCCTGTGCCTGGTCAAGAACCGTCTTCAACTCAGTGGTGTCGGCTTTCTTCACCAGTGTCTGCTGGGCTTCTTCAAGCTGCTTGATGGCCGCATCCACCTGATCCTGGGTGGCGCTCTCGTCCGCATACACCTTTTGAGCGTTACCCATGGCTTCGGAGAATGCCTTCCAGCTGTTCGGCGTGAAATTAGCTTGTTGCACGGAACCGGCTGCGTTGATGGCGGATTCGAGCCTGCTCTTGTCCACGCTTGGTTCCGGATCAGGGGTTGGATCCGGGTCAGGAGTCGGTTCTGGATCAGGAGTGCTTTCCGCAGCATGCACGCCCCACTCGGCAACCGCCAGACCGAAGGTGACGCCCTCGGCGGTCGGCGGATCAAGCACCAAGCGCAACGACGTGGTCTTCACCGGAGTGAACGTGGCCACGCTCCAGCCTTGAGCATCGTCAGAGGCACGTGAGGCCGGGGAATTACGCACGGTGGTGTATTGCGCATTCTCCACATCCTTCCATATACCATCAGAAGCCAAGTACTGAATCTTCCAGCTGTCCGGAACATCCAAACCACCCTTGGCATCATTACGCTCCGCGAAGTTGGCCCAGAACTGCACACGGCTGGAATCGACGGTGGCTTCCTTGATCCAGGTGTACTGCGCGTACATGCCAGCGGAAGCTTGACCCCAGCTGCCCCACACGCGGCCATTCACATCGGCGTCATCATCAGACGGCCACGTATCGTCAACCAGCACACCATCGTTGAGCTTGCCGGAAGCCGGAGACCAGCTCGCCTCGGCACTCACCGTGGTGTCAATGGCCCTGCCTTCAATCCAACCAGTCAACGGAGTATCGGGCTCCGGCTTGGGATCCGGCGTCGGCTCAGGATCAGGATCGGCACCACCATTCGGATCGGCGACCACATGCACTGTAATCTTGGCCTGCGAGCTTGAACCCTCAGCCGTGCCGGACACCTCATAATCGCCGATGGTGTCCAACTTGACGCCGGCAACACTTGCCTCATCCCACATAACCGTGCGATCGTCAAGCATGCCGTTGGGGAATCGCACCGGAACCACAGACGGCAAAGCCACCGACTTGGAATTCTGGTACACCGTCTGTTCGATCGGCTGAGCCGCACCAGCAGTCTGAGACTGCGCGTCGGAACGCACGCCAATAGTGGCCTTGGTTCCAGCGAGCGCGCCAATAACCGTTCCGGAAACCGCAAACTCGCTATCGGAAGCAAGCTGATCGTCAGTGATGGCATCCCACGCAACACTCAAGTCACGACGGGAACCGTCCGTATAGCTGGCACTCACCGTCTTCGGCAGATTCACATCGGCAGCCTTGCTGCCAGTCTGCACCATACGATTCACGCCATCCACGCTCACCGGATCAAGCGCATACGCCTCAAATTCGGTAGCACCAACAATGGCACCCTTCGGGAACAGCACACGCAACTTGTTCGTCTCCACCGTTTCGGCAAAACGAACCTCATTGCCTTCACCCTGCATCGTGGTATAAGACTGGCCGGCGGCAAGCTTCACATCCTGCCAATCGCCATTCTCATCCGCATACTGCAACTTCCACGACTTGACCATCGGCACACCGCCACCGTCAGTCCAGAAGAACAGCTTCGCCTTCTTCAACGGAACAGTGCCATCCCAGGCAAGCTGCAGCCACGGCTCGGTACCGGTATTGTCACCCCAATTATTCCAAGTCTCATTCGGAGTATTGGTATACAACACCTGACCGTCGATAACCTTCTTGGCATTGTCCTTCGCCTGATATGGATTGGTGAAGCTGGCGCTCGCAGTGGACTGTGAAGCCACATTCACCGTGCCGTCGGAAGGAATGCCGTGAACGGTGACTTCCTTGAAACCGGTCTTCTCACCGTCGAATGCGGTGAGTTTGAGCACATAGTCACCCTCACGGTTGAACGTGACCGTAGTGTTGGCAGCGGTTGCGTCGACGAACTTCGCTTCGCCGTTTTCAGGGCCAGACACCTGCTCCCATGTGGTGGTGAGCGTGTCAGACGGCAGGCCGTCGTCCTTCACCGTGCCCACCAGCTGCGCACCGGACGAGGTGCTGCTGGCAATGTAGGCGTCAACGCTTGGCGCCTGGTTCGTAGGTTCGCCTTCCGGCACAATGTCGGTTTCGTAGGCCTGAATCTCCTTCAAGCCAATGGCCTGACCTGCTTGCGGAGTGAAGGTGGCACGAATGGCTTTGGCCACGACCTTGGAGAACTGCACGCGGTTGTAGTTGGCTCCCGCGTAAGTAGGCGTACGCACCTGGTTCGGCAGGACATGCCATGCGCCGGCCTCATCCTGATATTCAAGCGTGTACACCGACGGCTCACTGTAGCCGGCAATCGTCTGGCTGGACGAGGTCTGGTAGAAGTACAAACGCACGTCGTCGATGTTCTGCACGCCATTCTTGAACGTTACGGTCAGCGAATCCTTGGCGTTCTTGGATCCCTTGGTGCCCCAGAAGGATTCCATCACGTTCTTGCCGTCCACTGCATTGGTTGCCGGGTATCCCTTGGTTTCGTAAGTGGCTTCCACATCGGCGTCCTTGGCCACGTTGGCCTGGCTCTTGGACGCTTCGTCCACGTTCTGTCCGGACTGCGCGAAGATCTGCGTAACCCTGCTGTTCGATGCGTAGGTCACTTCGTTGGCGTTCGGCATGGTGGCGGTGGTCGCGCCGGTGATCACCGCTCCGGAATCATCGGCAACCTCAACGGTTCCACTGGCCGGATCGTAGATGAGGTGGGCGAGCTTATCGGAGGTGAACACGGCGTTGCCGTCCACATACAGGGTGTATCCCTTCGGAGCGTTGTAGGTGCCGTCGTTGTTCCATACGATCGACAGATCCTGCCCGTGGTAGCTCAGGTTGTTGACGGTGAAGTGGTTCCAACCGGGAATCTCGATCGGATTGAGTTCAATCTTGTTGTCTTCACGCGGAACCATACCTGCCACGTCTTCCACAATCGTCCAGTTGGTGGTGCCAAGCTGGGTGTGGTGAATCCAGGAACGGTAGGTGATCTTTCCACCGTTTTTGCTGGCGTCGGCGTTCTTCTCCGGAATCGTGCTTCCTGCGGAATTATTATCCATATTCCAGAATTCGTTCTGGTCCGGATACTGGTTGTCGCCTCCCTGATAATGCGAGAACGCCACCCAATACAGCAGTTTCTTGAACGATTCGTTCGTGATATATCCGTTGTCTGCAGCATTATAATCACGGATTCCCGCAGAATAGATTTGCAGCAGCGGAGTTGCATTGATAATGGAGAAATTGTTTGATCCTGGGAAATTCAGCGCCTTCTTGTCTGCCTGATTCGCGGTGAAGAACGGGAAAATCGGGAATTCGTCGGCATCTTCGAACAAGCGCAACGCACTATCGTAATCATCATTGCCGGTCGGCATCAGACCTTCGGAATACGGATAGTAGTTGTTGAGTTCCTTGTATTTCGCGAATTGACCGTCGTTCAGCCACTTGTGCAGCAGCAGTTTGCTGTCGGAATCCCACAGGTTGTCGAGCACATCCTGCTTGATGGCGTCGGCGATCTGCTGCATTTCAGCGGCTTTTTCGGTGTCTCCGGCAGCCTTGTATGCTTGCGCGGCGGCATTGGCGTTGGCCCACATGTTGGCGGAACCGTCGGCACGGTCCATACGCTGGCCGGAACGACCGGGCTCGGAGAACGACACCGCGTCGGCATCGTTGCCGGTCATGGACCACCACGACCAGTCGATCAGATTGTTGCCGTTGCTATTCTGGTTGTCGTTGCTGTCTGGCTCGCTTTGCGAATTGAGCAGACCTTTGACATCTTCGGAACCGTAATCACCCAACGCTTCAGCCAATGATGACGGGCCGCCGTGCACCTTGTAGGAGTCCCAACCGGCCTTGGTGATGTACTGCGTGTAGCTGTGGTTCCAATTGGCTGGATCGCCCGGATTGTCGTGGTAGTAGTAATACCCGGACTGGCCTTTCTTAGCTGTCTGCCCGGCCGACACCCAAGTGCCGTACGAGTATTCGGCGTTACGGAACCACTTGGTGTCGTTGATGAACATGCCGGATGTCAGCACGATCTGGTTGTTGTATCCGAGCACGCCTTCGATGGAGGTCGGATACTGGAACGTATTGCCCGGCATATTGGCGTCCAACATGTTGAAACGGCTCAGCCACCAGCGGTAGAACACAGTTTTGTCGATATTGTGTTCCTGGGTTTCCACGTAAGGAATGTTATCGACCCACCACTGGTTGTAGGTGGTCACGGAATCCTTGTAGGAAGCGGCCGGATCGGTGAGATCGCCGTTGAATCGGGCTTCGTATTCCGCGGTGGAGTCCGGCAACTCGTTGGCGATCAGGCCAAGCTGCAGCTTGGTGGTTTGTGGCACGTTCGCTTCCAAGGTGAGGGTGGAAGCGAGTTTGCCGTTCTTTACGGTGAAACCGTTGCCGGAGAACCGTGGATAGATGGTGGTCAGATCGTTCTTCACATTGAAGCGACCGGTCAGTTCAGTGTCGCCGTCATTGCCGTCTTGTGCGAATGGCGAGGCTGCTGTCAGCGTTACGTCACCGCCGGTGGTGCTGGTGATGGTGAAATTCGCGACCATCACATTGGTGTAGGTGATGTACTTGACTTCGGTGACGGTAATGGTCTTGTCGCCGTTGGTGAATTCCGTGGTGAAGTAGCTTGGCGTCTGCTTGCGCTTGTCGGTGTTCTCGCGCAGGGTCTGCTTGGAACCGCCAATGCTTACCTCAACGGTAAAGCCGTCGTTGCCGGTCTGATCCCAGTATGCGACATCTCCTACGAAACCAAGTGCTTCCGGCGTATGCGTGTACATGAATGCGGCACGGCCACGTGAGAACAGATATTCGTTCTTGTCTGCGCCCGCATAGTTGTAGTCGCCAGCATCGTTGGTGCCGGTACCGTTTGGTGCGGTGCCTGTGCGCGTCAGCATCTTGTCGATCCAGAAGTCGTGTGCGGTGTCGGTTCCGGCACCGTTGGCAACATCCGCATCGAACACCTGCTTGAGGTAGCTTGTCGAGGGATCGAAAGCGACGCCGGTGCCCGGAATCGGGTCGGCGGCCCCCTTGAAACTCGGATACCCCATGGCAGAGTTCGGATTGGTCAGCGCGTCATTGGCGTATGCGGTCGTCACACCGCCAGACAACAGTGTGGCCACTGCCGTCAGCACGCCCAATGACGTGACAATCCCTTTCTTCCTCGTTGATGGTGTCATCAATTCCTCCTACATGGACCATCGTTGGCCCTTGGTTGCCAAGGCTCGTTCCCTGGCATCCAACTTTCTTTCTGTAGGAATGAGAGTCGTGCGATGGACATGAGATTGGAGCGTCCACCGACATTTCAAGAATACATGACGCGAATACGGTTTCGCAAATTTTCTTTCAGTTTTCTCCAATGCTTTCTAAGTGAACTGCCATACGATGGCTTTTATGCGAAAAGGAAAGTTTTCGCATTTTCCCGTCTTATACTAGGGGCTATGACAAAACCGGCCACCCCATAAGGGGCAGCCGGTCTCTCATTCCAGTCAGCGCGGCGCATTCGGCTCCAATCGATCACGCCGCGCTCACCCGCTTCCCGGCACCATGGCACTCATAGCGCCGGGTAGCAAGTCTTTCTTTTGTTTAGCTGCGCAACCACACGTTCATTTGGCCGAGTTCGCGGTTGGCCCATGCGTAGTAGGGCACCAGCTTGAGCGACGTCCGCTCATCTGAGGCGTCACGCTGAGCGGACATGTACAACGGGGCGTCCACGGCATCCGCAGCCTCACGAACGGCAGGCAACGTCACCGCGTCAACACCTCCAAGCAAATCACTCTCGAAAGTAACCGTGGCATCCGCAGCATCCACGCCATCAGCAAGACGGTACGTCCACAGATCGCCGGCATTATCGGCTTGCTCCGCGCAATAGACGAGCGGACCGCGCATCACCGCAACACGACCTGCATCGCAACGCACATGAGAGTTGGCACGCACCAATCGCACTGCCATATCAAGATCCAGCACCACATGCAATGCAGTTCCCGGAGCAACTGCGAAATATACGAAACCGTTTTCCGGAGCCGTCTTCACAGCAACACCATCGCATGTCAGCGCATAGGAATCAGCCGACCATGTGGGAATACGCACGCCGAAACGTACCGAATCAGCCGCCTCAGCGGGCAATTCCACCATGTACTCAATATGACCGTTCCACGGAAAATCGGAACGCTGCTCCACATGCAACCCAGAATCAAAACTTGCCTGATTCGCAATGAACTGGTGAGCGAGCACGGTGCGACCGCCGTCACATTCGGTATACACATAACGGTCCACCGACGCGATCAATCGCGCGACATTAGCTGGGCAGCATGCGCAGCCAAACCAATCGACACGATGCGAAAGCACATGATGCCGATCCGGATTGTCCAAACCGTCCGGCGAAGTCTCCAACGCATTCACATAGTAATACTGCTTGCCATCAAGGCTGATGCCCGCGATGGCACCATTGAACAGCTCACGCTCAAGCACGTCGGCATATTCACCATTCGGTTCCAACAGAAGCATTTGGCGGGCAAACATGCTCATCGCCACAGAAGCGCACGTTTCGCCATACATGGTGTCGTTCGGCAGATCGTAATCGTACGTGAACGACTCCCCCACATGTGTGGAACCGATCGCACCCGTTACATACATGCGTTTCGACACGATGTTATTCCAAAAACGATGCGCCGCATCCAGCAAGCCCTGATCGCCGGTAATACGCGCCACATGTGCAATTCCAGTGCATAAATAGGCCACGCGCACAGCATGGCCGTCAGCGGTCTGCTGCTCGCGCACCGGCTGCGCGGCTTGGAAGTACGTGGGCTTGTAGAATCCCAGATCCCGGAAAATGTAGTCGTTGTCGACAGCGGCGATCTGCTTGGCGTAGAACTGCGGATCCTGACCACGCACGTCGATGAGATACCGCGCCAGATTCAGATAGCGCTCCTCACCGGTCGCATCATACAGCTTCGCCAACGCCAATTCGATTTCCGGATGCCCATCAGCACCGTGGATCTTGCCGTCCTCCGGGCCGAAATTGGCATCGATGCAATCCGCCATACGGCACGCCACGTCAAGCGCCTGCTGGTTACCGGTCACCTCATGATAGGCGACAGCAGCCTCAATATAGTGGCCCATGACATACATTTCATGGCTTTGCTGAATCAGTGTGAAACGCTCACGATGCGCCCATTCACCGGTTTTGATTTGGTACGGAGTGTCCAAATATCCGTCCGATTGTTGCGCACGCGCGATGAGGTCGACGGTTTCATCGCACAGTTCCCGCAATTGCGGATCAGGATGATACGACAGTGCGTAAGCCGCTTCCTCCAACCACTTATATATGTCGGAATCCTGGAAGACCATGCCATGAAATTCACCGGCCTCATCACCGGCTGCGATACGCAGATTCTCCACGGCATGACTTTTATTATCGGCAAGCTGATTGCCAGCCGGATCATCCGGAACTTCAGTGGCAATCTCATCATTCATCACACCCCACTGATAGGGAATGACGGATTCAACGATCTGGTCGCGACGCTGCTTCCAGAAAGGAGAAGTAATAGTTACATTCATGATATTTCCTTAGGATTAAGGACTTCGCCAGCCCTTGACGGCTCTTGGCTACTCCGCCTTCGGTTCTGCTCAGGCCGGAGCCTGGAAACAGTCCACTGGGCTGTCTCCCAAGGGCTGACATCGCCAGGCGTCAGCCCTTGACGGCTCCAGCCATAAACCCTTTGACGTAGTACTTCTGGAGGGCTAGGAAGAGGATGGCTGCGGGGATCATCAGAATTACGACGCCAGCTTCGGTGGCACCGTAATCAATGACGCCCATAGTCTGCTGACGCATGTTCACCAAAGCGAGCGGCAGCGTGGCGTTCGACGAACTCGACAGGTACAGCGGAATCATGAAATTGTTCCAAGCCTCAAGGAAAGCAAGCAGACCGACAGTGACCATCGACGGCTTGACGACCGGCACCAGAATCTTAATCAACGACTGCAGGGAGTTGCAGCCATCGACCATGGCGGCCTCTTCCATATCCTTCGGAATCGCATCGAAAGCATTACGCATGATGAACGTGCTCATCGGCAGCTGGAACAAGGTAATAACCAAACCGACACCCAGCAAGGAATCGTTCAGACCAATATCCTTGTACCACACCATCAGCGGAATCAGCAGAGACGCATACGGTACCATCAAAATGGACAGCGTCACCATGAATCCGAGATTGCGGCCCGGATAGTCGAAACGGGAGAACGAATAGCCTGCGAGCGTGCACACCACCACGGAGAACACCACGGCGACCAACGTCACCACCACCGAGTTGAACAGGTACTTCGGCAGGCCTTCCTGGTAGCCGAACAACGTCAGATAGTTGTTCACACCCCAGCCCTTGGATTGTGCGGAACCAGGCTGCGGACTGAACGAGCAGACCACCACCCAGATCAGCGGCGAAATGAAGACCAGAGCCAGCAGACCTTCGAGAATATAGACGATTACGCGCTTCCACAATGGAGTAGTCATGTGAGTTCCCTCCCCTTGCTCACTTGGTGTTGTCGCGCATACCGCGCATCTGGATGGAATTGATCACTACGAGGGCCGCAAGCACGATCAGCGACAGTGCGGCCGCCATGCCCAGATCCTTCTTGGAATCGAATGCGAAGTTATAGATGAGCTGCACTACGGTCATGGTGGAATTGTTCGGACCGCCCTTGGTCAGAATGAAGAACTGGTCGAACGCGAGGATGGAACCGGTGACGCAGTAGATCAGACACATCACGATGGTCGGCTTCATCAGCGGCAGGGTGATGGAACGGAAAATGCGCCACGTGCCAGCACCGTCCATGCGCGCGGCCTCATACAGGTCGCCCGGAATGGCTTGCAGGCCGATCATCATGAGCAGCATGTAGTAGCCGGAGAAACGCCAGACGATCACAATAATGGTGGCCCACAGCGCGCTCTGGCCGGTGGCGAGCACGGAACCGCCCTCATCCATCAATCCGAAGAAGCTCAGGATCTTGGTGACGGGGCCCACCTGCGGGGAGTATAGCGCGTAGAACAGCAGCGAAGCGGAGGCGAGACCAGTCGCGGACGGCAGCAGGAAGCACGTGCGCAGCATATTGTTCCACTTGGTGCTTTCCTGCACGATCAGCGCCAGGCCAAGGCCAAGCACCAGCAGGAAAATCGTGACGATCACGGTGTATTCAAGTGTGAACAACACCGACTGTCCGAGCAGTTTATTTTCGAAAACCTTGACGAAATTCTCAGGGAAATTCCAACCACGGTTACCGCCCATCAACGACCAGCGGGAACCGGCCATGATGACGAGCAGCACGATTGGCACGAAGAACAGCATGATGATCATCAGCCAATCAGGCAGCGCATACAGCAGGCCACGACGGGTTGCCTCCGCCTTGGCCTTGGAACGATGCGTCTTCACTGGCGCAGCGTTCTTGGAAACAGTAGTCATATTCCCTCCTTGGAACACTTTTGGCGACTCTCTCTTGAATCGTTCGGGGTTTTCGACATAATGGCCAAGCGATTGGATATGCGTTTGGAAGTGCGATTCCGTCTCGTGCGGCCGTTGAAATCCGCCATGAAGACCGACATTGTTTTTGAAGTATTGTCGATCTCCATGGCAGACCACAACTGTGGTCTGTCGATTTTTGGTTTCGATATTCAGTTATTCGATATTCAGTTGTTCTTAAGTTATGTAAATCGGGGAAAGGAGAAAAAGGAGGAGAAGTTCGTTTTCAGCGGCTCACCTCACTGACCCAGCACGTCGGTGATGGCCTGGTTGTCGGCCTTGAGATCGCCATCGCCCCAGACTGCGTTCTGGATGAGCAGCTGCCACGGGGAACCGGCTGCGTTGAAGGCCTCATTGAAAGCTGCGGACTTCGGGGTCTGGCCATTGCCGTCGATGATTACGGAGTTGATGGTCTGGACGCGAGGATCGGCATCGTCGTAGGCGGTCTTCAGGGTCTGGATGTTGGATGCGGTGTCGCCGTTGGCTGCGAAGACTTCCTTCTGGGCGTCATCGCTCATGAGCCATGCGAGGAAGTTCCAAGCCTGAGCGACGTGCTTGCAGTCCTTGGAGATGCCCATGGCATCGCCGCCGAGGAACGTGGAGGTCTTGCCTTCCTTGGTGCCCGGGATCGGGGTGACACCGACTTCGAAGCCACCATCCTTCTCAGCTTCGAACAGTGCGGTGGAGGAGGTGTTCGGATACGGCATCACACCGATGTTGCCGTTGGCGAACGGAGCGGTCCAGGTGGCACCGGTTTCTTCCTTGGAACCTGCGCCCAAGCCGTTGGTGGTGTTGGCGAGTTCCTTGTAGGCGTCGAGCACGGCCTTCATGGAATCGTTGTCGAGGGTGGCTTCGGTGCCATCTGCGTTCATCACGGATTCGCCGTCAGCCCACACGGACGGGAACAGGTCGAACACGAGAGCGCCACCGGACTGGCCGGCCAAGTAGGAGCCTGCCACGCCGTCCTTGTTGAGGGCCGCGACCGCCTTGGCCTGCTCAACGAACTCGTCGATGCTGCTCGGACCCTTCTCCGGGTCAAGACCTGCTTCCTTGTACAGATTCTTGTTCCATACCATCACGGAAACGTCGGTGATGAACGGCAGCGTGTATTCCTTGCCATCCACGGTACCGGCTTCAATGTGGCCCTGCTGCAGGTCGGACTTGTTGTCGAGTCCGTCGATCTGCTTGGTGATGTCGGTGAAGATGCCTTCAGAAGCCCAGTACGGAATACGCACCACGTCACCGGCGAGAATGTCCGGAAGGGAATCGGTCTGGGAAGCACCACCAACCTTGCCTTCCATATCGTCGTTCGGAATGATTTCCAGCTTGACCTGGTTCTTGTGGGAGGCGTTGTAGGCCTTCACCGCGTTCTTGGCCTGACGCTCCAGCGGAGAACGGGTCCACAGAGTGATCTCAGTGCCGTCATCAGTGCCGGCTGCCGGAATATCGGCCGGAGCCGCGGATCCACCACTGCTGGAACCACCGCCGCATGCAGCCATCGGAATAAGCAACGCGGTTGCCGCGATGCCGGCAATAACGCGAGTGACCTTGTTGAAAGACACCATGTCTACTTCTTTCTCTATGTATCGCTCAGCTTTGAGCCATCCGGCGGGCCTTCCGCCGTCCGCCTTCACGATTTCCGGTTGTTCTCCTTCGATTGAACCGTAGTGCGAAAGCCTTTTCTCAGTATATGGTTTTCTCCAGATTTTGCAAAATCGCTTTCGCACATCAGAATGCAAAGGTATTCATGTCGATAAAACCGTTATAAATAAACGATTCTTAGCATTTTAAGAATCGTTTATGACAGCAAAAAATGACGTGAGATGCAGAAAATGCGAAAGAAAAATGTGTTCATTTTCGCAAATGCGAAAGTTTCGCAATTTGCAAGTGAAAATGTCAGCAATCGGCTATATAAAGCCGTTTTGTCCACTTTTTGACACGATGCGAAAACTTTCGCAGTTTTGTCGTATAATATTACGCAATACAAGGGCGGCGAAGCGCATCGACGCGCAGCCAACGTTTTCGTCACACCGTAAAAAAAAAAGGGGAACATCATGGCAACTGCAGATACTCACTCAACAGCAAGGCTTGAAGATGTAGCAGCGCTGGCCAACGTGTCTTTGGCAACGGCTTCAAAGGCGCTGCATGGCAAACCGCGCGTCAGCGAAGACACCCGCGAGCGCGTGATGGAGGCAGCGCGGCAACTCAACTATTCCCCGAACAAGCTGGCGCAATCGTTGGCAAGCGGCAGAAGCGGAACCATCGGTTTGGTCACTTCCGATCTGCAAGGCCGTTTCTCCACGCCTATTCTTATTGGCGCCGAAAACGAGCTGCGCGCACAATCGACATCGGTACTACTCGCCAATGCTCGCGGTGACGATGCGCTGGAACGCAGCCATGTAGAGAAACTGCTGTCGCTGAAAGTGGACGGCCTGCTGATTGTGCAGTGCGAGACGAATCCGCGCCCGTCGCTGGGGCGTGATTGGGGCGTGCCGCTGGTGTATGTGTATGGTCCTTCCACCGACACCAACGATTGTTCGGTGACGTGTGACAATGTGGACGCCGGGCGCATGGCCGTGAATCATCTGATTTCGTGCGGACGCAACCGTATCGCCATTATTGGCGGCGATGAAACATATACGGCCTCCACCGACCGCACCAAGGGCGCGTTGGAAGCGTTGGCCGAGGTTGGTTTGGAACCGGCTGGCCCGATTCGCTATGGCCGTTGGGACGAGAATTGGGGGCGTGCCGCCACCAGACTGCTGCTCGACCAAGGCGTGAAGTTCGACGCCGTGGTATGTCAGAGCGATCAGCTGGCACGAGGATGCATTGACGCGTTGAAGTCGCAGCATCTACGCATTCCTGAGGATGTGGCGGTGATCGGCCACGATAATTGGGACGTGCTCACCAAGAGCTCCCGCCCGCCGCTGACCAGCATCGACAATGAAACGGAACTCATCGGCCGCAAAGCTGCCCGCTACCTGATGGACGCCATCAACGGCCAGCCCCACCACGGCACGGAATACCTCCCCTGCCGCCTCATCCAACGCGAATCCACTCTCCCCCTAGACTAGCGTCATCGCTTTTTGTTGGAACG